>JAEEGL010399199.1_pt1 | contig 13509 bp, 12 predicted proteins | sample 9134231 | NCBI WGS metagenome assembly JAEEGL01 (sample SAMN16246548, study PRJNA631951) | gut metagenome | biome: gut microbiome; feature: rumen; material: fiber-attached | host: Bos | place: Iran: Karaj | collected 2018-10
TTTATTCCAAATAACCAAAGCAGGGGCTTCTTTCTTTTCCTATTAATAAAGAAGGAGGCTGCGTATGGCAAAGTACAGAAAGGACAAAAAAGGCAGAGTCTTACGCAGGGGCGAGCGCTATCGTGAACAGGATCAGAGGTACTGTTACAGCTACGTCGATCCAAGAGGCAAACGCAGATACATATATTCAAGAGACCTTGCGAGGCTGAGAGAAAAAGAGGACGATTTAAAACGAGATCAGTTAGACGGGATAAATACTTATCTTGCCGCTCACGCATCTGTTAATGATGTGTTCGACAGATACATGAGACTCAAGACCACTCTCCGGAGGACCACCAGAGCCAACTATGAGGTGATGTATAACGCACATGTTCGCCATGGCTTTGGAGAGAAATCTATTGGAAGCGTCAAGTTTTCTGATGTTAAGCAGTTTTATCAGCTCCTTATAGAAGAGGACGGAATACAGCCAAACACCATAGCGACAATACACAGTTGTCTGCGCCCGGCATTTGAGATGGCGGTGCGAGATGATATAATAAGAAAGAACCCGTGTATTGGAGCTTATCAGGAGATAAACAATGAGCATGGTAAAAACACCGGTATAAGGAATGCTCTTACGGTAGAGCAGCAAAAAGCGTTCATGGATTACATGAAAGGTCATCGAGTTTATGACCATTGGTGGCCGATATTCATGATTCTGCTTGGCACTGGGTGTAGATGTGGCGAATTTATAGGGCTTCGCTGGCAAGATGTAGACATGGAGAAGCGCACCATTGACATCAATCATGCGCTTGTCAGAGTAAAGCGTCAGGGTAAGAATCCATCACAGAGGCTTGGAGTATCGCTCCCCAAGACCAATGCAGGTATCAGAGTGATTCCGATGCTAGACCAGGTGTATGATGCTTTCATACTGATCAAGAAACAGCAAAGAAAGACCGGTCGCAACAAAACAGTCATTGATGGGATGAGCGGATTCATATTCCAAAATGCAAACGGAGATGTGCTCTGCGAGCAGAATTTGAATTTTGCGATCAGGCGGATAACTGAGTCTTATAATATGGAAGAGGAAGTGAAGGCAGCAAAAGAAAACAGAGAACCGCTTCTGCTTCCACACTTCTCGGTACATTATCTCAGACATACTTTTTGTACCAGACTCTGCGAAAACGAAACAAATCTAAAAGTCATTCAAAGCGTCATGGGGCACAAGAGTATACGGACTACAATGGATGTATACGCCGAAGCTTCAGGCGAAAAGAAACAGGAGGCTATGCAGAACTTATCTGCAAAGTGGAAGGAATTCTAAAAAGAGGCCTCCTTTCATACCACTTTTTGTCAGATTGACCTCTAAAAGACCTATTTTGACAAAAAATACTAACCAATCCTACCGTCTCTTAACTTTGACGGGTAAGGCATACAAATCCAGTGTTTATCAATGGTTCCAAGTGCTTACCGAATCTTACTTTGATAACGCATTTGGTCCCATGCGGGATTGCACTTATGCCTTACGTAGCTGAGTAATCTCAGTATTTACAAGGGTTTGCGGTAATAGGAAAAGAAAAGGACATCAAAGGCACTTTTTAGAAGAAATTCTAAGAAGTGTCTTTTTTTATAAAGTTGACTTTATTTGAAAAAAGATAACTAACACTACGAATTACACACAGAGGAGGCTGCAGGATATTATCCTGCAGCCTTCTATGTGTTATGAAGTATGATGTGGGGTATCAGGTATTACCTGATATGTTCATAATAAACTCCTGACCTTAAAAATACCTAAAAGAATTAGGGTCAGCATTTATTGGAGAGGCTTAAGCAATTATCTGGTGGAGAGAAAGCTGGGGATTTGCTAGACTTTTCAAGGTATACAACAAATATTAAATACATTGGGGGAAAAGAGATAATGCTCAAATATATAAACAGACGAAAGGCCAAAGCAATGGTGATGGCGGCAGCAATTGCAGTGGTTTTGGGGATAAGCGCATGCGGCGAAGATGCGGCTGAAGTTGAAACAAGTCAGGCTGTCGCTCAGACTATAGAGACATCATCAGAGAATGAGGCATCTGCGGCGGAGCAGACTACGCAGGAACAGGAGGCAAAAGAGCCTTCTTCAGAGGAAATCAAACAGCAGGAACCTGAAGAGATACCGGCGCTTAGGGACTGCGTGGAAAAGAAGATGGGCTGCAGGGTAGGATGTGCCATAACAGGAACTGAGCCTTGGAAATCAAGCCTGTGGGAGCTGGTGACCACACACTTTAATGCCATAACTCTTGGCAATGAACTTAAGCCTGACTGCCTCTTTGGATACAGTAATGGCATATGTCCCGGAACTGAAGAGTCTGAGCTTAACGGTCAGATGATAACTGTACCGGTCCTTGACTTCTCCAAAGCTGAGAAGATTCTGGACAAGGTAGTAGCCTGGAATGAGGAAAACCCCGACAGGACCATAAAGGTAAGAGGTCACGTCCTCGTGTGGCACTCCCAGACTCCCGAGTGGTTTTTCCACGAGGATTACGACAAGACTAAACCTTATGTTACAGCTGCGGAGATGGATAAGAGGCAGGAGTGGTATATAAGGGAAGTCCTCACGCACTTCACAGGCCAGGACAGCCCCTACAAGGATATCTTTTATGGCTGGGATGTTGTAAATGAGGCGATATCAGATGGAACAGGTACCTACAGGACAGACACTGACAGGCCAGAAGAAGATCTTTTGCAGGATACCCATGGTGGCAACTCCAGCTGGTGGCATGTATATCAGGATGAGAGCTTCATAATAAACGCATTTAAATATGCCAACAAATATGCGCCTGCAGAGCTGGAACTATATTATAATGACTACAACGACTGTGTTCCCAAAAAGAGAGAGGGAATAGTAAATCTCCTTAAGGCTGTTAAGGAACAGGAGGGCGAACCGGGCATCGGAACCAGGATAGATGCCATGGGCATGCAGGGTCACTACAGTGCAGACGGCCCTTCCGGAAAAGAGATCCGGGAATCCGCAATGGCTTATGGAGAGATAGTTGGTAGTGTTCAGATAACAGAGTGGGATCTTTCAGCAAGTAAAGACTACGACGGAAGCCCTGAGGCAAAAGAGAAAGAATACGTTAAACAGGCAGAGACTTACAAGGATATGTACGAAGGACTAAAGGCAGCAAGAGATGCAGGTGTAAACATCACAGGCATGACCTTCTGGGGAACCATTGATTCACTATCCTGGCTGAATTTCAGATCCTCTGTTGGAGGAGGGAGCAGCGCCGATCGCAAGCAGTGTCCGCTTCTGTTCAATGACAGATTTGAACCAAAGCCTTGTTTTTGGGTTTTTGCAGAATGAAGCACGGGAAATAAATGACTATCAGTGAGTATTTTGAAAAGCTAAAGACAAAAGATATCATATGCTGGGGCAGTGGGAAGCATTTTAGAAACAGCACTCTGCCGTTCCTTAAAAAGAGTGGTCTGATCGACAATTTAAGGGGCTTTGTGGATGTTCCCGGGACGGCAGATATCGTGCTTGATGACAGGTCTTTTGACAGGGTGGGAAAAGAAAACCTGAAGGCCGCAAGCGGTAAGAACACCATTATCCTTATTGCTGTCACAGGGTATGAGGAAATCCTTTCCCAGTTGCAGGCGGATTCCGGACTTAAGCAGGTCGAAGCAGTGCCATCAATTTATCTTGAAGCGCTTTATGAGGACCTGCTGCTTTTGTCGGCTGACAAGTAGCCAATAAATTACAGGAAGCATGATACGCCCATGATTCCCAGGATTATCCATGGAATCTGGTTTTCAGGAGATCCTATGCCACAGCTTTATCAAAGGTGCCTTGAATCCTGGAAAAAATATGCCCCTGATTTTGAGATTAAGATATGGAATCTTGAGACTTACAGACCGGATAATTGTCTGTTCTATGAGCAGGCAATAGAGCATAAAAACTGGTCTTTTGCATCCGATTATGCCAGAGCAGACCTGCTTCGCAGGTTTGGCGGGATTTACATGGATCTGGATGTGGAGATGCTTAGGCCGATTGACGACCTTTTGTACAACGACGCCTACATGAGCTTTGAGTCCCTGGATCGCATTGAATGCGGCTCCGGAATGGGTGCAAAGGTAGGGCATCCCATCATGCAGGAGATCTGCGAAAGCTATGAAAAAAGACCATACTTCAAGGCGGATGGGACATGGGACAACTCCACATGTCCTGTGCGCTACACCAGGGTGATCGAGAAGCATGGTCTAATAAAAAACGGAGGATTCCAGTTTGTAGATGACATTACCATCTACCCCTTTGAAGTGCTGACCGGAAAGAGCTTTGATACCGGGATTGTTTATACCACTGAGCTAAGCTATACGGTGCACCATCATAACGGGAGCTGGATACCTGATCCTGCCCATAATGCAATCTGCCAGAGGTACGACAGGATCCGGAATTTTTTGAAATCAATATAGGCAATATATGTCAGGATATTTTCCTGATTTCTTCTTCGTGTATTTCCTGAATCTCATCTACAGCTGAAAGCATAGGCTTGATTTCCTTGCCATTTATCTTTCTGTCGATGTAGTTCTGGGTTATCTTCATAACTGTTCCTGAAAGTGCCAGAACACCGATCAGGTTGGGGATGGCCATCATTCCGTTAAAGGTATCTGAAAGATCCCATGCCAGTGTAAGGTCCATGGTTGCGCCAACTAAAATGAAGGCAACGAATATTACCTGATAAAGCTTGGCTGCACCTGTTCCGAAGAGGTATTCAAAGCCCTTGCTTCCATACTGGCTCCAGCCAAGTACTGTTGAGAATGCAAAGAACAGGATAGCAATGGCGATAAATGCAGAGCCTGCTCCGCCGTAAACTGTTGAGAAAGCTTCTGCAACCAGGGCTGTTGAAACAGAGTCTGATATTACTTCTCCTGTATCAAGATTAACAAGTCCGCTGGAAAGAACTGCAAAAGCAGTAAGTGAGCAAACGATGATAGTGTCTGCAAATACCTCAAAGATTCCCCACATTCCCTGAACTACAGGCTCTCTTACATTGGATGAAGAGTGTACCATAACGGAAGAACCAAGACCTGCCTCATTGGAGAATACACCTCTCTTCATTCCCCACTGCATAGCGTAAGCTACACCGCTTCCAACGATTCCGCCGCCTACAGCTCTCATTCCGAAAGCACCTTTGATGATGGAAGTAAGTACAGCGCCGGCCTGATCAAAATTTATGACTACAATTGAGAGTGCGCCGATCAGATAGATGATTGCCATAAAGGGAACCAGCCTCTCGGTTACGGATGCGATTCTTTTAAGACCGCCTACAATAACAAGGCCTGCCAGAACCATAAGAAGGATACCGATGACAAAATGCGGGATTCCAAAGGCGGAATTCATGTTGACTGCTATGGAATTGATCTGGCTCATATTGCCGATTCCGAAGGATGCCAGTACGCAGAAAACGCTGAACAGAACAGCAAGGAAAGAACCGATCTGAGCGCAGCCTTTCTTTGAACCAAGACCGTACTTGAGATAATACATTGCGCCACCGCACCACTCGTTGCGGGAGTTTCTTCTTCTATAGTAGATACCAAGGACATTTTCCGAGAAATTGGTCATCATTCCAAAGAATGCCACGATCCACATCCAGAATATTGCGCCGGGTCCTCCGGAGAGGATGGCTGCTGCAACACCTGCAATATTTCCGGTTCCTATTGTTGCAGCAAGTGCTGTACAAAGGCTCTGGAACTGGGAGATCTGCATGTCGTCTTTCCCGGTGTGTGCAGTTACGTGCTTGTCTCTGAAAATACCGCCAATGGTGTTTTTTACCCAGTGCTTAAAATGGGAGATCTGAAAGACCTTGGTAAGAATGGTCATCAGAATACCGGTGCCCACCAGAAGGATCAGCATTGGTAGTCCCCAGACAAATCCATTGACTGCGTTGTTGATCTGTTCTACTTTGCCAACAAAATTTTCCATATTTCTCACTTCCTCCTAACCCAATTACAAGAAAAAGGCGCACGAAATGATTCGAAACGCCTTTGTTTTCGCTAGTATACCACAATACTTTGCTGCTGTAAAGCATTAAAAGGTAAAAGCTGGTCACTATATTGTTTTAAAGTATGGCATGGATGCCTATCATTGCTACAAGGAACAGGATATTTACTGCAGTGAAAACCAGAAGGTATCTGCCGCTCTTTTCCTTGTACTCCTTGGAATAGGCCTTGAAAGAAATGAGGCTGGCCATGGAGGCGATAAGAGTTCCAAGCCCGCCAACGTTGACTCCGGATAGGAGCTCCCTGTAGTTGTCTGTAAAACCAAAGAGCATCAGTGTTGCCGGAACATTGCTGATGGCCTGGCTTGCAGCGATTGATATAAAGAACTCTCGGCCCTTTACTATACTGCTGAGGAAGTCTTTAATGGCTCCGATCTCGCCCATGTTTCCTGTGAATATGAAGAAACCGATAAATGTAAGAAGCAGTATGTAGTCTGCCCGAAGGAGAATCTTAAAGTCCATTCCTCCAACCACTATAAGAACAATGATGAGCAGAACATACCAGGGGAGGATCCTTACAACTGACAGTAGGGATGCAGCAAACAGGCAAAGATAGATAATGATCTGTATTTTGCTGCCAAATCTGCTGGCCAGGAGACTATCCTTTGAGGTTTCTATGGTTTCTTTTTTATCCGGAAGGAAAAAGAGACTTACAAGAAGAAGCACTGCTGACAGAACAGAGTAGGGAAGCATGGTGCCAAAAAAATCAGGAAGGCTCATGCCTGCTGATCCGTAAATATAGAGGTTTTGCGGATTGCCTATGGGAGTCAGCATGCTGCCAAGATTAGCTGCAACAGTCTGGAGAACTATCACAGGGATCATCAGCTTCTCTTTATTGCAGCTGCTAAGGATCATAATGGCGAAGGGCACAAAGGTTATAAGTGCCACATCGTTTGTGATGAGCATGCTCCCAAAAAAGCAGAGGAATATAAGGACTGCAGCCAGCTGCCAGGAGTGCTTTACTTTTTTAAGAAGAGCACCGGCGATCTTTTCAAATACTGTATTTTCTTTAAAGCCCTGAATTATCACCATAAGGCTCCACAGTATTCCCAGTGATCTGAAGTCGATATAGCTAAGATATTCTTTTGACGGCCTTACAAAGAAGGCGGAGATTACAGCCAGGACCCAGGCTGCACACAGCACCGGGTCGAGGCTTATTTTTTTCATATTTTTACGCATAGGATACATTGTAACATTAAATTGTATTTTTACAAGTTATGCAATGTCCCCGGCGATGTCAATGTTCTCACCTGTGATTCCAACCCATGCGCCGTCTTTTGCTTCGCTTGACTCAGCGTGAGCAAGGAGCCACTTGTTGGTTGCGGTAATAAGCTTATCTTCCTGGTTCTTTGGCTCAAAGTCGGGCTTTCCAACATTGGTTCCCTTTGGAAGTCCAACAAGTACCTGGAATCCGGAATCCTTGTGAGCCTGGCATGGAGCATAATGAAGAGCTGTTGCATAAACTTCGATCATTGTGCCTGCAGGGCAAAGGAAAGCCTTAACCTTGCTTGAATCGATCTTGTGATCAACGATCTCTTCTCTTTTTGCAAGCAGGAGAATGAAATCAGTTGAACCAAGGTTAATCTCTGATGAGCGGTGATACTCAAGGCAGTTGAGCTTGGTGTTGTGTCCGTTGCACCATCCGAACTGCATGTCTGATCCGCCAAAGAGGCTGTTTGTGATGGATGCTGCTGCAGGAAGAGACTGGATTGCAGGCTCCTCAGCAACGTAGTCTGTTCCCTCCGGAACGGGAGTGTCCTTCTTAAGCGCCTCCACAATTGCCTTCTTTTCTTCTTCGTACCCCTCGATGATCCTTCCGTAGTTTGTAAACTCGGGATCTGTTACATTATATATTTTCATACCTTCCTCCTTTCAGGAATCTTTTTTCACTAATACTAATCATATTGCTAAAGAACATATAAATCCAATCATTTCTTAGCCATTTCTTTTCAAAAGATGCTATGTTTTCAAAAAAAATATTGGCTTTTTTCAAAAAAACTTTCAAATATGATGATTTGTATGATGCATAATTGTTACAATAGAGGTGAGACCGAGAAATGGTTTATGGAGTTTTTTGGTATGAAAGATTTTTATGAAAAGAAAAGCAAACAGAAAGGTACCTTCATCGTCAAGGTTGAGAACAATTCAAACAGCACCTGGCAGGGCGAAATTGTCTGGGCTGAAGAGAATCGATCTGAGAAGTTTAGAAGTGCACTTGAGCTTTTCAAGATGATGAATGGAGCATTGGATTCACAGTGTATGGGGAAGAGCACTGAGACAGATGCAAGAATTGGTTGATCCGTGTATGAAAAATTAAAGCGCAGCAGAGGCTGCGCTTTTTGTTTGTATCAGATTGTAATGGTGGCCTTTGAAAGATCTGCTGCCTGGACATTTGGATTGTGGTAGTGTTCTCTCTTTTCGGAGATGCTTCCGATAGAAATGGCATTTTGAGGGCAGAACTGGAGGCATCCAAGACACTGGGTACAGTTGGTTCCAATGCGTGCCTTGCCGTTTTCTACAGTGATGTTGCCCCTTGGGCAGATGCTAGCGCACTGACCGCAGCCAATGCACTTGTCACTGACCGCAAAGGCCTTTGCTTTCTTTCCAACCATCTTTGAAAAACCCATGTTTTCCAGGACGTTGAACACGTTAAAGGATGGCTTGTTCTTTGCCTTTCCATCAAGGATGTCTTTTGCAAATTTCGAAGACAGATCCTCGCTTCGTGCCTCTGCTTCGCCAACTGTCAGCCTTGGCATCATCATGGTGTGCGGGAAGAGCCAGATGCAGCTGCAATGATGAGTTATGACTCCCCAGTATTTAAGCGGAATGATCTTGTGTAACTTGGCAAGACCGGTTCCTTTGTAGGCTGAGCAGGAAGTAATGCCAAAAGTGTAGGTGCCTGGCTTTATTCTGATGGACCCTGCGCATTCAAAGACGTCCTCAGGTGCTCCACCGCCGTAACATGGAAATACAAAGCCGACCCGCTCTGCGTCAGTAAGATCAGGAACACTCATCCCTTTTTTGATTCGCACAAGCTGCGCTCCGCCAATACCCCTTGCGATATTTCTTGCGATAGACAGGCAGTTGCCGGTGCCTGAAAAGAAAAAGATCACATTTTTGCTCATAAGATAACCTCCCAAAATTAACTATAAATAGTGTAGCATTTCAGGAAGACATTTTCTATAAATGGAAAATATCTTCCCTTTTTGTATAGCGGCAGATTGTGCTATACTATAAAAAGGTATTTTTTCGAAATTATGTCCAATATGTTGGGGAAGAGGACAAGTTAATGGCGAACAAGAACAGAGTCAGATTAAAGGGTAGGCTTAAGTCCTACTTTAGAGTTTTTACTTATCTTGGTATTCTACTGGCCTTTGTCAATGCAGCTGTTTTTACAGTTAACTTCACGGCGGGGCTGATCCTTCTTGCCTTCACGGGCCTGTATTTCATCGCAGTTTTATATATGAACTTTTATTCCAAGCCCATCATCATGAATGAGCTTGTGAGCTTCGCTACGGAGTATGGTCAGATTCAGAAGAAGCTCCTTCGCGAGCTGGACCTGCCCCATGCAGTTCTTGATGACACCGGTAAGGTTGTCTGGACCAACAGCGCTTTCGAGAAGATAATCCACCAGGAGAGGGGCTTCAGGAAGACTATTTTCTCCGTTTTCCCGTCCATCACTATGGATAAGTTCCCGGAAGGCTACGAAGAGGTTTCCTACGAGCTTGAATATGAGAACAGCAACTACACCATCAAGATGAAGCGCATTTCGCTAAAAGAGATGGCGCAGAACAGTGATATTATCGAGGCGGAGAGCTATGAGGGAAGCCTTATTGCAGTTTACCTTTTTGATGAGACAGCATTAAAGCTCGCCATTCAGGAAGTAGATAACCAGTCACTGGCAGCAGGTCTTATCTATCTGGACAACTATGAAGAGGCTCTGGATAGTGTTGAGGAAGTAAGAAGATCTCTTTTGACCGCTCTCATAGACCGTAAGATCAACAAGTATATTGCATCTGCCAGCGGCATTGCCAAGAAGCTGGAGAAAGACAAGTACTTTGTGGTAATGCCCAAGAAGTCCTGCGAGATGCTTAGGGAGCAGAAGTTCGATATCCTTGAGGACGTCAAGACAGTAAACATCGGTAATGAGATGGCCGTTACCCTGAGTATCGGTATCGGAATCAACGGCCTTTCCTATGCCCAGAATTACGAGTTTGCAAGGAATGCCATCGATGTGGCCCTTGGACGAGGCGGTGATCAGGCGGTTGTTAAGAGCGCAGACACCATTTCCTACTACGGAGGCAAGAGCCAGCAGATTGAAAAGAGTACCAGAGTTAAGGCGAGAGTTAAGGCCCACGCCCTTCGAGAGATCATTTCCGGAAAAGACAATGTCATCGTTATGGGACACAGGATCGGCGATGTAGACAGCTTTGGTTCATCCGTCGGTATCTACAGGATTGCCAAGACACTGGACAGAAAGTGCCACATTGTATTAAACGACGTTACAACATCAATGCAGCCACTGGTTGACCTGTTCAAGAATAATCCCGAGTACGAGGATGACATGATCATCACCAATCAGCAGGCAATTGACATTGCAGGCAGCAACACGGTGCTGGTAGTAGTTGATGTCAACAAGCCAAGTATCACGGAATGCCCTGAGCTCCTACGGTTTTGTAAGACCATCGTGGTGCTTGATCACCATAGGCAGGGAACAGAGGTTATTGAGAATGCCACACTTTCCTATGTAGAGCCCTATGCTTCATCGGCTTGTGAAATGGTTTCCGAGATTCTCCAGTACATTGGAGAGAATGTCAAGATCCATAACGAGGAGGCAGACAGCCTTTATTCCGGAATCATGGTTGATACCAACAACTTCATGAACAAGACCGGCGTAAGGACCTTTGAGGCAGCAGCTTTCCTTAGAAGGAACGGAGCAGATGTAACCCGTGTCCGCAAGCTCTTTAGAGAAGATGCAGGGGAGTACAAGGCCAAGGCAGACACAGTCAGCCAGGCAGAGATCTACCGCAGCAGGTTCGCGATTTCTATTCTGTCCAACGAAGAGATCCAGAGCCCGACTATTGTGGGTGCCCAGGCAGCCAATGAACTTCTCAACATCAAGGGTGTAAGGGCCAGCTTTGTCTGCACCGAGTATCAGAACCAGATTTATGTCAGCGCAAGATCCATCGATGAAGTCAACGTTCAGGTCATCATGGAGAAGCTTGGCGGCGGCGGACATATGAGCAGCGCAGGCTGTCAGATGGATGGCGTTTCAACACAAGAGGCCATCGCCACATTAAAGAGAACATTAGATAATATGATAGATGAAGGAGAACTATAAATGCAGGTTATTTTATTGGAAGACGTTAAGAGCCTTGGTAAGAAAGGTGATATAGTTAAGGTTTCAGACGGTTATGCAAGAAATATGATATTGCCCAAGAAGCTTGGAGTTGAGGCTACCCAGAAGAATCTCAACGAATTAAAGAATCAGCAGAAGAGGGATTCCATCGTAGCCAAGCAGCAGCTTGACGAGGCCAAGGCTTACGGAGAGAGGATTGAAAAAGAGACTGTCCAGCTCACAATGAAGGCCGGAGAAGGCGGAAGAGTATTCGGATCAGTTTCTTCCAAGGAAATTGTTACAGCAGCCAAAACACAGTTTGGGTTTGATATTGATAAAAAGAAACTTCAGATGCCTGAACCTATCAAGGCATTTGGAACCTATGAAATCCCTGTAAAGCTCCACCCACAGGTTACAGCTACATTGAAGGTAAGTGTAAAGGAACAGTGATATGCCGGAAGAGAACCTCTTAAAAAGAGTGGCGCCCAACAGCATAGAGGCTGAGAAGTCGGTAGTTGGCGCTATGATAATAGATAATGAAGCAATTCAGATTGCTTCTGAGATAGTTACGGCGGATGATTTTTACAACAAACAGCTTGGAACACTGTTCGAGACCATGGTTGAGCTGGACAGAGCCGGAAGTGCAGTTGATATCGTGACTTTGCAGAACAGGCTCAAGGAAAAGAATGTGTCCCCACAGATCTCAAGCGCTGAATTCATCGCTGAGCTTGTAGATTCAGTACCCACATCTGCCAACGTAAAATACTACGCTCAAATTGTTGCAGAGAAATCCACATTAAGGAAGCTTATCCACGTAAGTGAAGACACCATTAACACCTGCTACACAGATGCAGATGACATGGAAGGTATCCTTAATGATGTTGAAAAGAATATATTCCAGATAACCCAGAAGAGAAATACGGGAGACTTTGTATCAATAGACAAGGTTGTAATGAATGCCCTTGACAGGATCGAGAAGGCCAGCAAGATGAAGGGCAACGTTACAGGTAATGCTACAGGCTTTGTTGATCTTGACTACAATACAGCAGGCTTCCAGCCTTCGGATCTTATCCTTATCGCAGCAAGACCTGCCATGGGTAAGACGGCCTTTGTTCTTAACATAGCAGAGCATATGGCATTTCATGATAACAAGTGCGTTGCCATGTTTTCTCTGGAGATGAGTAAGGAGCAGTTTGTAAACCGTCTCCTTTCCATGGAATCCCATGTGGATTCACAGCATATCAGAACCGGTAACCTCTCTGACATGGAGTGGGAAAACCTGATCGAGAGCGCCGGAGTTGTTGGCTCATCGAAGCTGATAATTGACGATACGCCAAGTATCTCAATTCAGGAGCTTAGGTCAAAGTGCCGTAAGTACAAGCTCGAGTATGATCTTCAGGTCATCATAATCGACTACCTTCAGCTTATGTCAGGGGGAACAGGAAGAAGCTCAGAATCCAGACAGCAGGAGATCTCAGAAATATCAAGATCCTTAAAGGCTCTTGCCAGGGAACTGAATGTTCCGGTAATAGCTCTTTCCCAGCTGTCCCGTGCAGTTGAGCAGAGACCTGATCACAGGCCAATGCTTTCTGACCTTCGTGAGTCAGGAGCCATCGAGCAGGATGCGGACGTTGTAATGTTCATCTACAGAGATGATTACTATAACAAGGATACGGAAAAGAAAGGCATTGCGGAGATAATCATTGCCAAGCAGAGGCATGGCCCGATTGGAACGGTAGAGCTGTTGTGGCTTCCGCAGTTTACTAAGTTTGCTAATTTAGAGAAGGGCAGATGAGCCCCGCCGGGCGGGAAACCCTGCGCACTCGGAAATGCGGTGCATTTCATCGTTCATTTGGCTTCGCCAAATAGACAAATAAAAAAGAGCAGTCGTTCGAGTAAACTCGACGAACTGCTCTTTTGTTATTTACCTGCTTAGTCTCAGCCCTGAGAAATAGCTGATACAGGACACTGAGCTGCGCATGAACCGCAGTCGATGCAAGTGCCAGCATCGATAACGTACTGAGTATCTCCCTGAGAAATAGCTGAAACAGGGCACTGAGCAGCGCATGATCCGCAGCTGATGCAACCATCACTAATAACGTATGCCATAATGGTATCTCCTTCCATTAGTAAAAATATAAAGCCAAA
>JAEEGL010827226.1_pt1 | contig 13509 bp, 9 predicted proteins | sample 9134231 | NCBI WGS metagenome assembly JAEEGL01 (sample SAMN16246548, study PRJNA631951) | gut metagenome | biome: gut microbiome; feature: rumen; material: fiber-attached | host: Bos | place: Iran: Karaj | collected 2018-10
AGTTTGTTCCGATTCAGTCAGCTTTGCTGACTGAATAATTACCGCAATTAATGGCTTGAGATGGGTTTTGCCCATCGCCGCAGGCGATTTGTAATGGCAAAACCCGTTACTATCACGGTCCAAAGGGCCGTGAATAGTAACTTTTTGCCGCCATCACTTCCCGCAGTTTTTTTCGTACCGTAATGTACGCGGGAATAAGGAAAGCATCCGCAAAAATCCAGGCAAGCGGTGATGCAAAGCATGCTCCAATAAAGCCCCAGACCGGAACCATCCATATGCCCGCAATCCCCCTGGCCACCATTTCCAGCACCCCGGCAAGGATTGCAAAAAACGGAAAGCCCATACCCTGTATCATGAATCTGATTATATTTACAAAGGCAAGCGGGATATAGAAGGCTCCGATAATGATGAGAAACCTTCCCGCGTTTTCAAGCATTTCACTGTTTGAAGCGGCATCATCGATAAACAGTGAAACCAGATCATACCTGAAGAAGTAAAGAAGCATAAAGGCTAAAAGTGAATAGCTGATACCCAGGATGCTGCAGGCCTTAAGCCCCTCATCCAGCCTGTCAAGCTTTTTCGCGCCAACGTTCTGACCTGCGTAGGTAGCCATGGTGGCTCCGAGAGCGTCAAAAGGACAGCTTAAAAACATGGTCACCCTGTTGGCTGCCGTAATGGAGGCCACCACTACAGAGCCCAGGGTATTGACACTTGACTGAAGAATGACCGATCCTATGGCGGTAATGGAATACTGGAGCCCCATTGGAACTCCCATCCGGCATAATCTGTTCATACAATGCCTGTCGGGGTTTCTGTATTCCCTGCCGACATGAAGAATCGGAAATTTTTTTATTACCACGATCACACAGAGTATTCCCGAAATGAGCTGGGACAGAACCGTTGCCAGAGCGGCCCCCGAAACTCCCAGCTTAAAGACGACTATGAACAGAAGATCCAGCCCGATGTTTAAAAACGAGGATATTATAAGAAACACCAGAGGAGTTCTGCTGTATCCTATGGCTCTTATCATGCTGGAAAGAATATTATAAAGGAAGGTCGCCGGTATTCCGAGAAAAATAATCAGTATGTAGGAATACGAATACTCAAAGATATCCTCCGGAGTACGCAAAAGCCTGAGCATGGGTCTCAGAAAAAGAACCACCCCGACCGTGATCGCTATGGCAAAGGCTCCGGCAAGATAGAAGGAATTAATGATATTTTTTTTGATCCCGGCCTCGTCCTTTGCCCCGAAGGCATGGGATACAGGAATAGCAAAGCCGCTGCACACTCCCATACAGAAGCCGATGATAAGAAAGTTGATACAGCCTGTAGCACCTACCCCCGCCAGTGCCCTGAAGCCGAGAAAACGCCCTACTATCATGGTATCCACCAGATTGTAGAACTGCTGAAAAAGATTCCCGAGCAAAAGCGGAATGGAAAACCCCAGAATAAGACGCATGGGGTTACCGGTTGTCATATCCCTTGCCGAATTCTTCATATACCTTTTAGTCCAAAATGAGTAATCATTAAATAACCCTGTACAGGATATACTGGCCGTAGGTACCGGTATAATCCATGCCGAATCCGGAAAGATCCCAGTATACATTCACTCCGTTATCGATGGTTTTAACGTTCTTCGTTACCGCCTTCCATTCATCAGGGGCGCTTCTGTCTCCCGCAAAATCCGGCTGTTCGGTATACCCCGCGAAGTTGAGACTGTTCCCGCCAAAGCAGTGATAGACCGAATCGAATAAAATATAATCCACTTCATTCTCTTTTGCAATAGTTTTTAAGTAGTTAAGATCGGGCGCCTCAGTCTGCATCTGGTCACAGGCCTCAATAAACTCCTCCTTCGCCGGAAATACCCTTAAGATAGTGGCATCCTCGCCGTACAGCAGATGGATATCGGGAGAATACTGCCTGAAAACATGAGCGGTCTCGTAAGGCACTATAAGCCTTACCTTTTTGTCGCTACCGTCTCCCTCAAGCACCCTGTCCGATACATCAAGGAGGGACTGGGGCAGCTTATACAGATTTTCGGCCTTTTGGAAAACATTGTTATTTATCTTGAATTCTCTGCTGAAGGCCAGTATCAGCACTATGGCAAAAACTGCCGTCGTTTGCTTTAGCGTTTCCCTGCACCGGGCCGTAATCAGGGTAAAGCCCAGCGCAATTACCGCAGGGATCATAAGCGCCCAGAAGGTTCTGGCCCTGGTAAGCTCATCAAGCCCTATGCCCGTAAAGCACTTAATAAAAGGAAGAAGAAGGTAGATGAGAAACAGGGTGATCAGAGCCGGAAGGACGATCTGCCGGCGGTGTCTGGGATCTTCGGAAAAAAGGCCTGTAAGCAGCAGCAGACAGAAATACAGCCCCATGTACATTCCCGTAGAGGTATATTCATTATGAAGATGTACGATATCCAGGATCAGTTCTTTTATCATTCCCATTTTTTCAGTTTCAGACCGGTTATTCAGTATTTATATATGGCCTTAAGTATATATTGTCCGTAAACAAGACAGAATAAATCCGGAAGCGCGGTAAGCCCCATCATAAAGAGCAGCCTGATGCTCTTAGCCTCCAGGGCGCAGGACAGGGCACAGGCAAAGGTGATGAGTGCGGCAACGATGGCGGCTGTCCCGCTTAAGACACAGCAGGCAGCGTTCAGTATAAACAGAAGAACCAGCTCTCCTGCCTTAATGCCATCCTTCGGGCTTAAACGGATAAAGGCATACCAGAGCAGAGGCAGCATAATGCAGAGAGCTATGGAGCGCCCCTGCCAGATTATATTTAAAAGGGTATAACCGGGAGCAAATTCGGATTCAAAGGAAAACAGCATTATAACCGCCGTAAACAGAAGGAAGATCCCGCTCTTTTTTCTGTCCGAATCGAAAAAATGCATGGCGATGAGGTAATAGACCGCAAAGCTTAAGGGTATGAGCAGGGCGGGCATCACGGTATGGGCACAGATCGCGGGTTCTACCCCGAAAAGCTCACTTATCAGTCCCAGGAAAATGGGATAGGGTGAAGCCGCATCCTTTCTGAGCTCCCCCACAAGGGCTCCCTCTCCCATTGTCGGCTCCCCCGTAAGGGGATTGACATAAAGCAGGGTATCACTGTCTATTGCATCCACCGCCTCTGTCACAAACCTGGCATCGTCGGCATCCATATGCATCGTGAAGGTAAGAAGCGCCGTCTCAAAGGCGATAAGAAGAACCGCCGCTGCCCACACAAAAACGGTCAGCCCATCCGGTCTGTTCTGTGGGCGGAGGCTTGAGAAAGAAAAAAGCAGGTTCCTGTGTCTGAACATAAGAAAAAGGGAAAAACAGAGCAGTACTGCCGTTATCGAAAGCCAGGAATACTTAAGCAGGCTGTAGGAGGCTCTTAAAAAGATAAGCGGCAGCGCAAGTATCCCGAACACGAAAAGCTCAAACGCAAAACCGCAGCATAGCCGGCAGGCGATACCTGTCTTTTCATATTGTCCCCTGATAAATCCTTCAAGAGTACCCAGGACAAAGGGACATACAAGCCCCCATATTATGATATAAAGAAAGCTTAACCCTGTCATCGTCCACTCTCCCTGATAACCCGGTACTCCTTTATTCCGGCCCTTTCCTCAGGCTCCGACAGCCAAAAGCCCTCCCCGTAATGCTCCCTTATGTACTCAAGCTTTTGCTGTGCGTACAGATTATCGGAAAGGATCACCTTTTCATCGCAAGCCTTAAGCGCCTCATAGGGATTGTCATATCCGAAGGCGGAGGTCACCTCCTTCGTTATCGGGGAATTGACATACCAGCTTCCTGCAAAGACGAGATTTTCAAGCTCTCCCTCCTTTACGGGTTCAAAGACCTTGTACTTAAAGCTGTCCTGGAAGGTAAAGGTATCCGCCACATAAAGCCTGTCCTTATTATCGCAGACAGAGGCAATATAATCGTTTACGTCGGGAACGTTTCTCAAAAAGCCGTTACGGTCAAAATGGTTCCCCAGGCAGGCGCAAAGCACGCAAACGGCCGTAATTCCCACGGGGATCGAAAGACAATGCCTTAAAAGGCTCTCTTCCCCCTTCTCCTCCCAGAGAAAAGCCGCCTCAAAGGAAAGTATGACAATGGCCATCAGAAAAGCTGCGTAAACGATTCTGTGAGACCAGCGCCGGCTCAATTCAAAATAGACAAGAATGAGAAAAAGTGCCGCAAAGGACAGGATAAAAACCGGAAAGCCGAATAAAACGGCCATATGTCCTGCTTGCAAAGCCCCCTTTTCCCGAAGCCTTATAAAACAGCTCCCCGCTATGCTCAGAAGACAGATAAAGGCGGGATTTAAGCTCAGGATATCGTCATAGATATGGCGTACAAAGGACTTTGCAGTCTCTGTTCCCCAGGGCATGCCCTGCGCAAACTCAGCATCAAGAATCTCCCTCATTTTGGAAACGGAAAACACAGAGTCATCCCCGAACTGCCAGGTCAGGTACAAAAGAGCATCATTTTCCGATACCCCGAGAGCCCCAAGCTCCTCTGCGTACCTTTCGTAATCCAGAAGATCGAAGCGATAGTCCACAAGCTCTGTCCTTGTATCATTATATTCGGTAAACTGCTGCCATTTCGGATCCCTCCGGTAAGTAATATCGTTTAGAAGGATCAGTCCGAAAGAAACGGCAAATACGGGAACAAAGGCTATAATATACCTCTTTATCAGCTCCTTCAGATATTCCTTCCCCCTAAGCTTTATATCTCTTACCCATATTCCGAAGGCAAGTATGCCCGCAAAGCCCGTGGCAAGATAAAAACACTCCTTCCTCAGACACAGCCCAAAGAGCAATAACAGTACCCCCAGCCCATAAAGCCATGCTCTCTCCCTCTTTCCGGAAAACCTGCCCTCCGAGACAAAGATCAGGGAAACATAACCCGCCAGGCAGATAAGAGCCGCCGTCTTTGAATACTGAAGGCTTACATATATCTCATAAAAGCTTCCAAGCAGCATAACGGCGGATATGAACCTTCCGTTTTCAAAACCGCTCAAAAGCCAGGTGAGCAGGGTCAGTGAAATAAAGCAAAACAGATACTGCAGAACCGAGTGCCATCTTACAGAGGGAATAATTCCATAGAGCAGGGTCAGAAGCCGTCCGTACAGTATGTTGGTATATATCAGAAAGGGACACCTGCTGCCGAAAGCCCCCTCGGCTATCATGGCTATGGAGGAGTCGTCGGTTTCCTCGAAGAAGGGACGGAAGAGGAAAAGAGACAGCAGAAGAAATACCGTATTCAGGGCAAACGCATACGCAGCCCGGTTTTTAAGGATCTTTCCCGGATATTTCATAGTATGACAAAGGCCCCCGCCGGTATGATATAAATAAGGATCACCGCTGCCGCCCAGAGTATCATGTAGACCGGGGTGAGCCATTTTTCACTGTCCTCACTGAGTACCACCAGTTCCTTCTCAATTACCGTTATTTTCTGTCTCCTGATTATAATGATCGCAATAAATATTGACAGTCCCAGAAGCGACAGAACTATCCCGAGCCCCATTCCCGAAGGAAAGAAGGTCATTTTATAGTGATTGTCACCGCTGTAAAGAGGAATAGCCGTAAACAAGCCGCTATAGTTATACATAATGTCTGATTTCTTGCCGTTAACTCTCAGATTCCAGCCCTCGTCAAAGGCAATGGGCAGCAGCATGACTACGCTCCCGGCATCCTCGGAAACGCTTGCATTAAAGGAAATACTGTTCTTTCCCGCGGTTATATGCTCATCCGGGAAGTTTCTGTAGGAATCGCACAAATACCTGAGCTTGTCAAGATCCAGCTGAAATATATTCACCGGATAGTCCTCGCCCTTTTCACAATCCACATCCACAACAACCGAGACCTTCTCGTCCTCATAGCTTCCGAGACTGAGGATATTATTGTTGAAATGAGCAGGATAATCCGTATTTTCGGTATCCTTTATCGAGGGAACCGCAATGACCCCTGATCCGTTTTTATCAAAGACCGTTATGGTCATATTCCCGTCCTCCATATCCGCAGTCTGGGAATTAAAATAAAGAGCCTTTTTTCCCTTCACTTCGGTACTGAAGCTGTATCTTTTGACATTGGACGAGGGTTGTGTTACCTCCAAAACGGAGCTTTCGTCTATAAGCTGTCCCCTCCTTACAAGGAAGTCCGATATCTCCTGCTCGTACTCGGTATCCGCCCCCGTGAGGGAACGGTACATCTGATTCTGAAGACTGACGGGATTCCTGTTTTCCAGCTCGGAATCAAACATCGCGTTGGCATATACCGGAACTCCGAAGGGAAGGCTGTATCGGCATTTATACCAGGTATATTCCACGGTCTTTCCGTCCACCTCCACCTCTGTAGAGGAAACCTTCTCATAGAGCTCCTCATCCTGAGGAAGGCAGCTTATTACATCCCTGACCCCTATCAGGGCATCTGTAAAGGCTGTTCCTCCGGCATCAAGGAGCCTTGTAAACTGTGTGCTGTAGCCCCATTCCGAGGAGCTCTTCTGAAGAGAACCTGGAATTATATGGGTCCAGTTTGAGAGAGCCGGGCGCTCAAGTATAAAGCTGTAATTTGCGTTAAGGCTCTCATCAGGATTTTTTACCCGGTATAGATATTCCCTCGAAAGACCGAAATCCTTTTTCAGTTTAGTCGCTATCCTGATATAATCCCTCTCCTGCTCGGGTTCCTCGCTGTAACCGGTAATATATGTGGGCCCTCCGTACATGATATAACCGTAGCAGAGCAGCTCCGTACATAAGAACATCAGACAGAGGGAGTAATGGATCCCGTTTTTCCAGAAAAGGATGGCGGTATAGCCTGCAAAGCATAAAAGCATCATCACCAGAACGATGTGGAAGACACTTCTTACCTCCATCCCCGGATGTCCGGAGTAAAGGGCTGCAAAAATCGCGAACAGAATTACCGTAACCGAAAGTCCCGCAAGGGAGATCTTCTCAAAACCGGGGCCGTCATTATCCCCCTCTTCCCCTTTATCGGTATCAGGCCCTGCCGGGTTTCCGGCTGTGTTGCTGTTAAACATCCTTTCCGCGTACATACAGGCCAGGATCGCAAAGACAAAGTTTATTATAAATCCGTTTCTGATGGGGTACTGGATGTAGGAGCCGAAATGCCAGAGCAGATTTATGCTTTCGATAAACAGCTCTGCCAGGGTCATGACAGCAAGGGTTATGGTGAGAAACCGAAGCTTTCTGTTCCCCCTGACCCTTATAAGTCCCACAAAGATTATTGCCGCGCAGAAGGCGAGATTGAAAAGAGCCCACCACCTTGTAGTATAGGCCGGCACCGTCTGCTTAAGGATATTTAAATAAAAACCGAAGAAACCCCCGTCACCCCCGCTTCCGTTCTCGAACCTGGTTGAGTTGAAGAGCTGGTAAAGCTGCGGAATAAGTATGAAGGAAGACAGCATTATTCCGAGGAAGGTGGAAAAGCCCAGTTCCAGGATGAAATGCCTCCTCATACCCTTTTGTTCCCTGCCTCTTTCCGGCGCTTCCCCGTCACTTCTCTCCGGCTGCTTACCCCTGTAGAGAAAATCCGCCAGTATCCTTACCCCGGTATACAGGAAGATAAACACAAGTATTATAGCCCCCATATAGAAGCTGCTTATGATCACAACGGCCAGGGTGACTACATAGCCGGTTATCCTTCCTCCGTGCACCATCCTGTCGTAGAAATACATCAGTATCGGAAAGAAGACCGCTATGTCCATCCATTTGTTCTCCATATAAAGCGTAAGAACAAAACCGGAAAAAGCATAGTTTACCGAAATAAAAAGATTGAAAAAATAAGGCGCCCTGAACCTCTTATCAAGGTAGAAAAACATGGTCAGGGTCATCGCCATCACCTTGATAAGCTGGAAAAAGGACAGGCTCTGAAGCAGGTAATCCCTGGGAACCAGTAAGAAGAACAGATTGAAAGGACTCAGGCCGCTGCAGCCCGAGGTGACTATGGACATGTTGATCCCAAGCCCCGAATAAAAGTTGTAGAAAAACGCCGTCCTGGAATGGAGCATATCGTGGATATGATAATAGAGAGGCGCTATCTGCTGGGAAAGATCATAGTAATCAATAGTTGCCTTCCCGAAGGGAAAGATATGCTTTACACAGAGTATGACGCAGTATATCACAAGCGTCACGAGCATCGACAGTATGTATTTGGATCTTCCTTTATTTATTTGCATGATTCCATTTTTTCAAAGCCGCGTAAGTGTTCATGGGCCGATCCGTATCGGTCAGTACCCCGCCCGAATACAATGGATGAACCATGATCTCCACCTTTTTTTCAAGGCCAAGGCTTTCGATCATCCCCGGATCATTCATCGTATAGCTCATCAGATCCTCGTAGGATCCGAAAAGATCTCCCGCGCCGGTGCACAGCTTTTTCACTCCCCTGTTGTAAAGGCTTTTATATGCCCTGTTTAAAATATTTCCTCCCCTGTAAAGGTTCCTGCTGAGCCTGATATAGGAAAAGGAATACTTTTTTTTCAGTCTCTTTAACGCCAGATATACCGGATAACCAGTATGCACATGATGGTGGGAATCAATGTGCAGCTCTTTAAAGCCAAGCTTAAAAAACCTCTCTATCTGTGCCTCGAGCTCCTTCTCTATCTGACTTATGCTGAGGCCGTCCATGTACAGTCTGTATTTTGTATTATGATAAAACGCTGCGTTGAAGCTTCCGTCTCCGGAGCAGATCAGGGGATTTGTCCGGATATCGCCGCTTATCGGAAAGCCCTCGGTAAGGTTTAAATGCAGTCCCACTCTGTCCGCAAAACCGCATTCCCTTGAAAGCCTGCCTGCCTCCTCTGCCCCCGGCATGTTCACCATCAGAGTTGTATGGCCTATATAACCCTGCTCAAAGGCTTCGCACACCGCCCTGTTTACTTCTTCGTTTTTTCCGAAATCGTCCCCGTTTATTAAAATTGACATCCGTCTGCTCTCTATAACCTCCAGTAGCAGTAACCTTCTTCAAGCACTTCCTTCCTGTCAAGGATGGATTTGACGTCGATTATAACCTTGCTGTGATTATCACCGCTCTTAAAGCAGCTGTCCCATTCCTTAAGACTTCTTTCCCGGTACTCCTTATGGGCTACGCTTAAGACGATGCAGTCGGCCGAAACGGCCTCGGAAGGATCGGAGAGCCTGTAGCCGTATGCCTTCTCAAAATCCTCCCTGTCGGCACGGCCATCTACCAGCACCGGTGTTATTCCGTATTCCTCCAGATAGCTTATGATGTCTGTCACCTTTGAGTTACGGACATCGGGACAGTTCTCCTTGAAGGTCACTCCAAAGAATACCACCTTCGCATCCCTCACCCGCTTTCCGGCAAGAACCAGCTGTTTGATTATGTTTTCACCCACAAAGGAGGGCATGTCATCATTTATCTGACGCCCGGCGGAAATAAGCCTCGAATGGTAGCCTAACCTCTCCGCCTCATATATAAAGTAATAGGGGTCAACGCCTATGCAGTGGCCTCCCACAAGCCCCGGATGAAAGCCCAGAGCGTTCCACTTGGTATCCATGGCGTCGATCACCTCTTTGGTGTCGATCCCCATCCTGTCAAAGGCCATTGCAAGCTCGTTTATGAAGGCTATGTTTATATCTCTCTGAGAATTTTCCACCACCTTGGCGGCCTCCGCCACCTTTATTGAACCGGCTCTGTGAACTCCGGCCTTTATGACAAGGCTGTATACCTTCGATATCTGATCGAGACTGTCCTCATCCATTCCGGAGACGATCTTTTTGATGTTCTCAAGCCTGTGCTCCCTGTCCCCGGGATTGATCCTCTCGGGAGAATAGCCCACCTTGAAATCCCTTCCGCATTTAAGGCCCGATTCCTCCTCCAGGATGGGAACACAGATATCCTCGGTAACTCCGGGATACACGGTGGATTCGTATACTACTATGGAGCCCTTTGAAAGGTTCTTTCCGAGAAGGCGGCTGGCGGATTCCACGGGGTTAAGATCCGGGGTCTTGTCCTGATTGACCGGAGTGGGCACGGCCACTATATAAAACCTTGCCTCCCTGAGCCTTTCGGGCTCGGGAGTAAAGTCAACGGCTGTCTCCGCTATGGCCCGGTCTCCCACCTCTCCCGTAGGATCCTTTCCCTGTCTGTATTTTTCGATCTTTTCCTTATTCAGGTCAAAACCGAGGACGTTTATTTTTTCGGCAAAGGCCACGGCCAGGGGCATTCCCACATAGCCAAGCCCTATCACTGCCAGTTTTTCCCTTCTTTCCTTCAGTTCCTCAAACAGGCCCATTTTTCTGACTCCCGGATCACTCGGTTTTTATATCTGCGGCAGGACGGGAAAAAGGCCCGTTCACCGTTGTACGGCATTATTACAGGGAAGCGCTGATTAAATCAGTCTTTCCTTATTAAACATCTGCTTATTGCCAACGCTGTTTACTATAATACTACATTATCGCTTTTTTTTAAAGTCCCATCGATCCGGGCCCCCATATACCGGTTATTATAGGTTATTATAGTTTTGCTCTATTCTGCTTTATCGGGGGTTGTGAGGGATGACGACTCTGCTTCGGCGCACTCCGTAAGGTGCTCTATGACAGCGAACATCAGTACCGGTACGATCTGCAGAAGAACGCGGTTTCCGGAATCTCCCACATTCTCCTGAAGGGGATCTCCCCTTGCAAAGCTCACTCCCAGGGTGATAAGGATATAGGAGATCGAGATGAAGTCCATATAGGAAATGGCCGGCTTCTTCCCATCCGAAATCTGACAGCAGACAGTCACCGCCAGGGCGCTTGCCACAAATACCGGAAAGACACCCCAGCCCGACATATGGGTAAGGTTAAGATAAAACGCTTTAAGATCGGCGGTATACAGGGCCGGATCAATAAAGAACAGCACGGCATTTCCAACCGTCAGGCCGGCTATGATAATGACCTTTAAGTGCTTTGTCAGGCTCTTTTTCACCCTTCCCTGAAGCAGGACGAGATAAAGAAACAAAAGGACAAGAGCTGCCATCTGAACCAGTGCCTTCGTTCTGTTTAAAAAGGTATAGGGAGCGTTAATTGTCATTATCACAAATATACGCAGATAATACAGCCCGTAGAGCACGATGCAGGGCAAAACCGAAAACAGGGCAAAAAGCTTTCCGGACAGGCCGATCATGGTATAGGAGAGGATAACGAAGGCCGCGATCATCATGCCCTCCATCCTGAAGAAGGACATTGCTGTGGTGAGCAGGGAAAGAAGAAGGATATCCCCCGCTTCGGTCTGTCTCCAATCCTTATCCTGTCCTGCCGGATTAAGCGCGTTACCCTTCACAGCAGGATTGGACCCTTTCTTAAAAAACAGGGCAGAGCCGGTACAGATAAAGAGGAATTCCGTAAAGTACATATTTGACATGGCCCATCTTGAGATGATCGCAAAGGGCATGGCGGTGACAAGAAGGAAAAGACCGCAGAGTGTTGTCACATTTCGGATAAGGCCCGGCTTTCTTTCATCGATCCCTTTCTTCTTTCCCGATATCCACCTGACCATAGCCGCGAAAAAGATCAGAAAATCCAGATTCAGGGCCGCCTGGATACCGAAGGTTTCATTGAAGCCGAAAAGGTAGGGAAGAGTACCCAAAACAGCGCTCCCAAGGCCCACATCGGTCAGAAAAACATTGAATTTCTTCCTCAGATATCCATACCGGACAATAGCCCTGGGATAGAGGGAATAGGGGTACATGGAGTCATTCCAGAGAGAAACGGAAAATATCCCGCTGCAGGAGATAAGACTGATCAAAAGCGCTGCGGCAAGGATCAGAACCGGGAGGGAGGGCTTTTGAAAGGCAAAGCCGGAGAAAGTCCCGGTCATGACTGTTTCGCCAAGATAAGTCGCCAGCAGAATAAGTAGCATGGCAAGGATAAGGTGAGGCGCCGAAAACTTCTGTCTGGTCACAAGAAGTATCACTCCCGAAAGCACATACAGAGACAGCCCCGCGGGATAGGCAAGAAGAACATAAACAGCCCCCTCTATCCTTCGTTTTACGAGCAGGATGAAGCAGAGTCCCAGCAGAAAAAGGACAAACACCGTAAGGGACTGGGCAATGAAATAACCTGTTCTGTATTTACTCAGAAAATCCGCAAGCCACTCCTGTATCACCGTACATTCTCCTCATAATAAGTCCTGGTCATGAGATAAAAATTCTCCTCCTCCCTGGGCCCTTCGGGGGAATCCCACAAAACCACAAGCTCCCCGGCTGAACCGATATCCTCGCCCTTAGAGTCGGGGGAGGTGTTGAGATAGACATCGATCTCGGAAAGATGATCGGAATAATACCAGTAATAGGTAAAATAGTTTCCTATTTCATCCTTGAAATCAGTGCAGAGAAAGGAATAACGGTACATATCGTTGGCAGGTCCCAGTTTGTAAAAATCCTTTTCTATCTGTTCATCGGTAAGCATGGTGCCGTTCATGTCCTTCCTCGGTTCCACAAAAGCCCCTGTGAATTTCAGATACCTTACCGTATTCCTCATGTGATAAAAGCCGTAGAGCCAGTTCTTGCCCTCTCTCTCCGCCTCCTCGAAATCCTTGTATCTGTCGGCCTTTGTATACACCTTTTTGCCTGAAACCAGCAGGGGAATAAGACTGTCCGGGTATTCTCCGGTCCCGGGGAATTCCATCTGATAAAAGGTCTGGTAAACCGGCCTGTGAAAGGTCATTATGGTATCTAGAAGCTTTGCGTTATAATAAGCACTGAAGGAGATGATGATCAGCACATAGGATAGTATAAGCTGTTTTCTGTATTCTTTTTTAAGGACCAGCAGGACGCATATGATGATCGTAACCGCCGTTATAAAGATTACTTTCATTTCCCTCGCTTAAACTCCTTTATTGTATGCAGCAGAAAAGTCCAAAGCTCCCGCAGAGTCTTCCTGTTAAGGAAAAGATGTACAAGAAGCACCCCAAGGCCTGCCAAAGCGCTCGCAAGAGTACTTTCCGACACCGTGGAAAAGGCGGCATAGCCCATGTAAAGGATCAGTGAGATCACAAAGCTTCTGTACTCATAATCCACTTTGTAGCATTTCTCCGAATAATACGTCCCGATGAAGAAATAAACGATATAGGTAAGCGCCGTGGCGAGAGCCGCCCCTATTCCCCTGAATTTCGGCACAAGCAGAGTATTGCCGATAAGATTGCAGGTTATGGCGGCAGCTGAGGCATAGTTGAAATATACGGTCTTTTTTGTAAACTTTATGCCCTGCCCCGTCATCTCGAACAGTATGCTCAAAATCGGCATCAGTGTCAGAAAGGGTATTATCCTTATGGCTCCCCTGTAGTCTTCTCCGAGGATCAGGACGATGATCCCCCTTAAGATCGTTATCATAAAGGCCGCCGAAAGGCACAGAAACTGAATCTTGTCAAAAATCTGCCTGAAAAAGACCTTGCACTCCTCCTCCGGCTCCTTTTCGTATTTCTCCATGGCAATGGGAGACCAGAAGGCAACGAAGGTTATCTTAAGAGTAAGGATAACCGACATTATCTGCATG
>JAEEGL010858287.1_pt1 | contig 13509 bp, 17 predicted proteins | sample 9134231 | NCBI WGS metagenome assembly JAEEGL01 (sample SAMN16246548, study PRJNA631951) | gut metagenome | biome: gut microbiome; feature: rumen; material: fiber-attached | host: Bos | place: Iran: Karaj | collected 2018-10
CATCTTCAATATCTAATAATTTTAATAATAAAATACGTTTTTCTTGTGGCCATTTACTTAATGAATCAAATTCTAGATAATTATATATCATTTGTCTAGAAACTCCTAAATATTTGGCTAATTTTACCTTTGATATTCCTATTTCACTTAATAAGTTATTTAATTCTTTCATACCCTACTCTCCTTATTGTTTTATCTTTCTTGTACAATATAATTGTATAGCATTTTACACATTATTGTCAATAATAATTGTTATATTTTTTTAATATAATACTATATTGATATAATGTTTTTGGAGAGTGAATTATGAATAACCTATATCACAATAATAAAGACATTTTAGATAAGTATTTAAAAATAATATGGGATTACATGGTATTAAGTCAAAATATAGAAAAATGTGATGTAATATTTGGCTGTGGTTGTCATAGTCTAGATATACCTAAAAGATGTGTAGAATTATATAAACAAGGATATGCTCCTAAAATATTATTCGCAGGTGGACTTGGTAAAATAACAAAAGATGATTTTGAAAAATCAGAAGCAGAAATATATAAAGATGTTGCTATTAAAGATGGAGTTAATGAGAGCGATATCTTAATAGAAACTAATTCAACAAATACTGGAGATAACTTTAGATTTGGTTTAAAAGTATTAGAAGAAAATAATATTAAATGTAATAAAATATTAGTAGTACATGAACCATTAAATGAAAGAAGAACCTACTCTTCTGCTAAAAGTTTGTTAAAAGGTAAAAAAATATTTATTACCTCCCCTACTATGACATTTGAAGAATATTTACTTACTTTTGATAACAAAGATGATCAATATGTTATTAATGAAATATCTACTATAGTAGGAAATATACAAAGAATGATTATATATCCTCAATTTGGATGGCAAATAGAAAATGAAGTACCAGATAATGTATTGGATGCATATTTCAAATTAAAAGAACTTGGATATACTAAATTTATTTTGTCAAAAGAACATATACAAGAACTAATTAATAAATATGGACTAGCAGATGGGCAAAAAGAAATTTATTTCAATTAAAAACTACCTTAAAGGTAGTTTTTTTACTGAATAAATAATTCTAAGGAATGGTCTAATATTCTTTTATAATTTGGATTTTTTCTTACTATTGATTCATATGGTGTATAAAATGAGCCATCATCTTCTAATTGATTTTGCATCTCTAATATATCTAGTATTGCAGATGGGCATCTAGGATCAACTGCTAAGCCTAAATTTCCTAATATACTTCCAGTTTCAAGTATTTTCTTTTTCAATGATATTGAACAATTTGGATTATTAGCAATATAAGCATATACGATACCAATATTAAAAGGATTCACTTCTACTTTAGATTCATAATCAAATACTCTTTCTAAAACCTCTATAGTACTTTTTGGATTCATTGCAACAGCACATCTTAATCTTCTCTCATCACTTTGAGAGTATTCTTCCAACATACTAAGTGGACATTTAGGATCTGTTAATTCATCTAATTTTTTATAAATGTCAGGATCTGGCAAAGCATAGTTTAATTGATTACGAAGAGTTACCTTAACAATAGTGTATAATTCTTCATAAGATAAATTATTTTCAGATAATTGTTTAGCTACACCATCAACTAGTCTCAAATCAGATTTATTCAATGCTATTCTCGTTTCATTTACTAAAAAATCTACATATGATTTTTTTGCTTTATTATTACTTTTTCCACTCTTTTTTTGTTTACTACTATCATCATGTAAATCTCCATCTATCATGTCTAACAAAAACCCATAAAAATCTGCCATAAACATTCCCCCCTTTTGGCAAGTATTTATTATACATTATTATCATATAAATGCAAATAAAAAGAGATTATTTTAAATACCAAATCTCTTTTCCATCTTTAAATACTTGTTTGATGATACCACCACCAATTACTTGTTCTCCTAAATATATAACACATGCTTGTCCTGGGGTAACAGCTTTACCATTTTCATATTTAACTCTTATATTTTTATCATCAATATATTCAATAGTAACAGGTACATCTTCACTTCTATATCTAAATTTAGCTGTTGCAAAAGTTGGATGTTTACTAGAAATGAAATTCATATCTTCAATTAATGCTTCATCAGATAATAAGTATTTAGAATCATCACCATATGCAACATATAATGTATTTGTTTTAGAATCTTTACCACATACATAATGTCTTTTTTCATCACCAGAAAGTCCAACATTACGTCTTTGACCAATAGTATAATTCATTAATCCATTATGTTCCCCTACTTTTTTTCCTGTTTCTACATCAATTATATCTCCTTTTTTACCTTTTAAATAATTAGATACAAACTCTTGATAATGTCTTTCTCCTATGAAACATATTCCTGTAGAATCTTTCTTTTTAGCAACAGGTATACCTGCTTCTTCAGCTATTTTTCTAACTTCAGGTTTAGTTAAATCCCCTATTGGAAACATAACATCTTTTAATTGTTCTATAGATACTTGAGATAAGAAATATGTTTGATCTTTATTTTGATCCTTTGCTCGTAATAATCTATTTCCTTCAATTCTAGCATAATGACCTGTCGCTATCTTATCAGCACCAAGTTTAAATGCTTCTTTTTTGAATTTATCAAATTTAATATATTTATTACACATTATATCTGGGTTAGGTGTTCTCCCCTTCTCTAATTCAGTTAAGAAATATTTAAATACATCATCCCAATATTCTTTTATAAAATCTACTCTATATAAAGCAATACCAAGTTCATCGCATACTTCTTTAGCATCAGCAAAATCTTGTTCTTGAGGACAAATGCCATCAGTAACACCTTCTGGATCATTATTAATATTAGAATCCCAATTTTTCATAAATAATCCTGCTACTTCATATCCTTGTTTCTTTAGTAGATATGCCGCTACTGCTGAATCAACACCACCACTCATACCAACGATTACTTTCATAATTTCACCCATTTCTTTTTCAATGATATTATACTACATTTTTAAATTTAATTCTTTATTTTTATAGTTATTTATATTATAATTTATCTAGAGGTTAAGAAATTATGGCAAAAAAGACAAAAGGAAAAGATATAATTAAGAAAATTGTTGCTTGGATACTTTTAATAGCAATGATATTAAGTGTATTTGCAATGGCTTTCTCAGCATTAGCTTAAAATAAAAGAACTGATTATTCAGTTCTTTTTTTATTGATTATTTTTTATCATCATCATCGTAATTATTATATCTCTTAAATACTGTCCATCCTCTGTTTCCATAGTGAACGCCAACTCCGTTAACGCCACCACCTACTTCTATCCATACTTCTCTACCTTTTTGATCTTTTCCAAGATATAAACCTATATGGTTAGAGTTACCACCAGATGTAGATGAATTAGCAAGTGCTATATCTCCAGGAGTTAACTGACTTCTATTTATATTGTTATAGTATTTACTACCTAGATAAGTACCTGTGTATGCTCCAGCATCTTTATCAGTACCAGCAATTTTTTGTCCTGCTTTCATTAAACAATAAGTTACAAATGATGAACAATCCATTTGAGTTGGCCATCCATTTTTCTTACCATGTCTATTAGGTTGACTATAAGTAATGCCTTTATCAAGTAATTCTAATGCTGTTTGAATAGCAATATATCTTTGTTCTTCCATTCCCTCTGGCCAATTTTGCATAAGCATCTCTAATACTTGTTTAGCTTCACTACTCATATTAGTAGTATCTATATTGTATCCAAATATACTTATATTTGGATCATAATTATATAATGATGCTTCATTCTTTTTAAATTTCTCCATTTCAGTTGGAGTAAATGTACTTTCATGTATTCCCATTATTGCTCTTGAAATATTTTCTATATCAGAAGTTACTTTATCAAATCCAGAATATAATGAACTATCTTGTCCTGCTAAACCTTCTAATAATTCTTTATAGTGGTTTAGTTCCATATATATTTCAACCCAATAATTAATTAAAGCTGTATAATCAGTTCCATTATCTACTTTAGAACTTTGTTCTCTTAAATATCTAATATATCCAGCTATTTGTTTTAATCTTAATCTATATTCTTCTATTTTAGAATCATCTAGGAAAGAATAACCTTCCATATAGTTAAGCATTGAATTATTAGCGTTTTTAGCAATACTTTCATAATTTTCACATATTTGATGTAGAGTTTTATAAACGTTAACGTATAGGCTTAATTTTACCCTTACAGCGTCATATCCTCCACCTTTTAAATGTTCTTGTGATTCAGATATAAAAGCATCTAATACACTAACTACAGATTGAGATGAATTAATAATAGCATCAAGATTAGCCATATTATCTGAATTTGCACTTACTACATCAGATGAGTATACTTTGTTTGCCATTAATTATCACCCCCATCTTCTTCATAACCATAATCTTCGTATTCTTTATCTTCTTTTTTCTTTTTATATACACCATATCCAGCAGCAGCTCCACCAGCAAGTCCAAGACCTGCGATTACACCTGCTACTACTTTACCAGTATTATTTTTTTGAACTGGTTCTTCTGTAGGTATATTTTGATCTAAATCTATAATATCAGGAGTTTCATCAATAGTTATTTCTGGTTCTGGTTCAACGTATGGTTCTTCTATAACTATTGGATCTTCTTTAACAACTTCTGTAGGTATTTCTTGTGTATCTACATTTGTTTGTTCTTTAGGTTTTGTTTCAACATTAGAATTCTTTGGTTTACTATTTGTTCCACCTTTCTTAGGTTTCTTATTTTTACCACCAGTTGGTTTAGTTTCTTTTTCTAAAACTGTAGTTGGTACTTCTGTTGTTACTACTGTGCTAACTTCAGTTTGTACTTCTGTTTGAACTTCAGTTTCTGATGTTGGCTCTGATAACATTTCTGTATCACTTTCTGTAGTATCTTCTGGCATTGTTTCAGATGTTGGTTCTGATAACATTTCAGTATTTCCTTCAGTTTTATTTTCTGGTCTTGTTTCAGTAGTTTTTTCACTATGAGTGCTAGTAGATGAATTATTTCCTTCATTTCCACCATTATAGCCATTATTACCATTATTACTATTTCCACCATCATCATTGCCACTATTCTTTTTCTCATTACCAAAAACATCATTATAACCTTCAATAATTGGTACTTCTTTTTCAAGTAAATGTTCCAGTGATGTAGCAGCATAATTAGATAATTCTGTAATATTAACTTTAGCTGATTCAACTTGAAAACCTAAATCTATACTTTGCCCCTCTAAAAAATTATCCATTGTAGTAAAACCTTCACCAACTTTTCTAATATCAGCAAGATCTTTATCTAATTTATTATAAAGTTCATTAGCAGCTTTTAAAAGTTGTTCTATTAACCTTGGCTCACTACTAGGAATATGAGTTGTACTATTATAGTTTGCATTAGTTAGACTTAAATTTTTTAATCCGCTATCATTAGCAGTTTTAATTGAATCTAACCCAGCATTTAAATAACTAGTATCATGTAATGTCTCTGCCATACTTCCTCCTATTATAAAGTAATTATATCATAAAAATATCTATTATTTAATACTTTCATATTTTTTCTTTAATTCCATTCCTCTTTCATATCCAAGTTTATAAAAATCATCTATATTCATATCTAAATAATCATTTCTATAACACAATTCCATTGTAAAATATTCACTATAATTAGCACTCTTTAATCCATTTAATACATAATCATAATTTACTGTTCCATCTCCAGGAATTAAATGATCATCTATTTCACCATAATTATCATGAATATGAATACACATTATTTTGCCTTTAAATTTTTCAAAATTAAATTTATCTTTAAAATGACAATGATCATGACCACAATCATAACATATTCCAATATTATCTAAATCTATATTATCCATTAAATATTCTAAATAACCTTGCATTTTAGTATTTTCAAAGGCAAGTTTAATTCCTAATTCATGAGCATGTTCACATATTTTTCTAAATCTTTCAAGACCAATTCTATTAGGTTCTGGAGCATCAAATCCAACACATGCATGCATCATAACTAAATCTATACCCAACTTTTTTATTTCATCTAGATTTCTAATATATTTTTTTAATAACTGTTCTCCTGCTTCACCATCTAACCATATATCATTCATATGTCTATATCCAAGATGGCAAAATATTACATTCAAACCTTTTTCTCTTGAATAAGCTACTTGCTCTTCTTGAGGTACTTCAAACATCTTATAATCACTGTCATACCATTGTATAAACACATTTTTAAATCCTGATGCCGCTATAGCATCAATAGTTTCATATGGAGTAACATTCTTATTATCATTACTTACTACTACTGCTAAGTCTTTCATATTATTCCTTTCCATATATAACTTTATATATATTACTTGAATCACTATCTTCTTCTAAATAATTAATTAAATTATTTACATTTGTATTGTTATATTTATTCTTATTATTATACTTTTTTAATTCATCAAAGAACCTTATTAAATCATATTTATTATATTCCTCAATTAAGTTTTTCTTATCTTCATTACTAATAAATTTTAAAGATTCATTAATTATTTCATAGTAGATTTCTTTATCACTATATTTTTCACTATAAATAATCATATCATTATATAATTCACATATATCTTTTCTATCTCCAGTATCTATATTATATTCAAGTAATAGAATTGGATATTTTAATAAAACATCTTTGTTTTTCTTAATATATCTTGTTGCTTCATCATTAATAAATTTATTATTTTTAGCATTAAAATCATTATTAATAATATATTTCTTAGTAAGATTTAATATATATTGAGAATAATATTCTTTATTAGTTATTAATTTATATTTTCTTATATAATTTATTTGATTATAAAAATCATATAATATCTTTTTAATACTAAGATATCTTTCATTTCTATCATCTGATTCTACATCATAAAAATTAGAGATATTTAAAGAATTATCTTTATCATCATTAAATTTAATTAATATTTCATTATCATTATTTTTATTAATACGATTATATTTAATATTTAATAAACTCATTTCATTTTCAAATAATAATATTAGTTCTACTTTAATTCTATCTATTAAACTATCACTTTTATTATTAACCATATTAAAAAGACCATTAATTATCATCTTTGACTTGTTCATCAGTATCACCTACTTTTGATTCATATATATTATCAATATATTCAAAGATATTATCAGTCTTATCTAATTCTTCAATTATTATATATTCTTCCATATTTATCACTCTTATTTATTATATCATAATATTATAAAACCCAAATATTAATTTGGGTCTTTTCTATATTCTAATTTTTGGATTATTTCATCCATATATTTATTTAATTTTGATGTTACTACATCATTTTCAATATCTATTTTATCTAAAACTATATCTTTTGGTGGCATTGTTGTTGGATTAGATGAAACAGTAATTTGATAGAAATCATTAATAACTGGATCATAAAAATATGATATAAATTGTCTTTGCACTATTTTATCCTCATTAATTGGAATAATCATATCACAAACATATGTTCTAAAAGTAAATGAATTGTTTTTAGCTTCTTTATAAAATCTAAATGCTTCATCTACTCTTTCACATCCAGTATCTTTCATAAATTGTTTAGTAGTATTAATAACTATATCTATTCTATTATCAAAAGTTCCCTCTTCCATGTAACCATCTGAAGTTACTTGTTCAAGAAATCCATCTTTTTCTGCTAATAAAACTATTTGAGGATCATCACTCTCTAATACTTGAAAACCTTCAAGAAGAGGTAAATTTAATCCTTGAGCATGTAATTTATAATCAATATCTCTTGTAAGTTCAATAATATCTTCCATGAAATCATCTAATACTAATGCATCTTCCATATCATCACCTATTATTAATTATAGCATGTTTTTAATAAATGTAAAAATAAAAAGATGATTAATTATCATCTTTTTTTATAATTATAAAGTTCTTTTATATGAGTCTTTCCAATTTTCTGTAGGTAAATATTTTGAAATATCTTTTCCTGCTATTTTATCATCTATAAATTGATTATAATCTTTTGAATCCATATTTGCAAAATGATTATGCCAAAATCTAAACCATGTATCATATGATTCACTTCTTTCAACATGTTCTGTAGCGCTTGGTTCTCTACTAAATTCTACTCCAAATCTTCTTGTAGAATATACTAAATATTCTAAATTATATTCTGCTGCAATTAGATCTTCATATGATACATTAGCTGACCATGGTCTTCCAGCATCATGTTGTGCCCAAAATATTGCTCCACCTAATTTATCTATTCTCCACCATAGTTCATATTCAGGTAATTGATTGAACCATTCAGGATTATCCAAAGTATTATATACTCCCCATATTTTTTCATTGTTTTCCATAATAATATTTCCCCCTTTCATAATTATTTATTTTCTTGAGATTGTAATTTCATTTTCTTTTGATTTAATACTGCGTCTGTAAGTCTCCATGGTTCGTTATTTACACTTATTATATTCCAAATAGGTTTATCATCTTTATATGATTGATGAATATAATATAAAGTAATATCTTCTCCATTTTGAATGCATAATCTTAAATCACATTCTTTCTTATCTCTTATATTTCTTCCAATTTCATTATATTTCATATCTAAAAATATTTTTTGAGTATCTATTTTTCCTCGAATACTTATACCATCATCTGTCCATAAGATTTTTTCATTATATAAAGTATTTATATTATTAATAATTAAATCTGTTGCTTGCATTTCATCTTTACTATCTAATACTATGCTACTAAGTTCATGCCAATGTAAATAATAATCACTAGCTATAAAATCATAGTCAAATATGTCATAAAATGGTTTTGTACCACCTTGCATATATACTTCAATTCTATATATACTAGAATTATCATTAAAAATACCTATTTTAGAAAATATTACATCATCAAGAACTATAACATCAAAAGGATATACTACAACACTACTTTTATAAGTTTGAGTAATTCTATTTAATGTTGTTTCATCAAAATCAGGTCTAATTTCTCTTAATTTGCTTTTTATAACTTCGTCTAATTCTTGATGTAACTCTTTAGCTATTTTTTCTGATTCATATGATAATTGTTGAATGGAAAAATTACATAACAAAGCACTTCTAAAAATATTAATTACTTTATGTCTTATTATATTATATTTTTCTTCATCACATCTAAATATATTATTACTATATTCACCTACTTCAAATTCAGTATTTCTAATTTCTTCTATTTTATCTTTAATGTCCTTTATTGTAACCATTATTATTCCCCCTGACAAGTCCATATTATATCATATTATCTTATAATTTCCTATTAAGAACTTTTGAATCATTAAAGATAACTTCTGGGCTATAATATTCATCTGTAACTTCTGATGCTACCCATCCATATGCTTTAATAATTTCTGAAAACTCATCCAATCTTTTTTCTGGAATAGTTATCACTGGTTTTTCAGTTCCTAAATATTCAAATGAATCTTCAAGTATCATTTTAGAATAACCTCTTTTACGATACTCTTCATTTATTAAAAGTGTACATATTTTAGATTCATCTACACCTTTTTTTAGCATGGATAAACCTACTATTTGAAAGCCATCTAAATAAAATATAGCTTCACCAGTACCCTCTAGTATTCTTGGTATATTTTTTTGATAATACCATTTATAATACCCTGGATATTGTTGCTTATTATAATCAGTTAGTAAATAAATCTCATTAGCAGCTTTTGAAAAATTTTTATCTCTCATAGTGCTCAATACATATTTCTCCATAGTACACCTCGGCTCTGTATTATATCATAGATTTTATATAATACAAATAAAAAAGCAATTCTAGATATAGAATTGCTTTTTATTACATTTAATCTTCAGAAGTACAATCAACTTTAGTTATATCACCACAGTCTTCTTGAACATCATCCTTACATTTATATGCATCTGCCCAAGTTGTTGTTTTTGTTTCATATACTTCAAGTTTATTATTATTTATTTTGTAATAATTTAATGTTCTGAAAATATCAGTAGCTTTTGGTTTTAAATCACAATATGAGTCTTTAATAAGATCTACATCGCCATCATCCATAGATGTATATTTTTCAGCAGACATTATTAGTTTACCACCTTCTGTATATACTACTTTATAATCATCTTTAAATTTCTTCTTTTCCTCTGAAAAATCACTTATAAATGTTCCATCATTATTAAATAGATAAAAATATACAAAAAAGCTTTCACTAGCAACTTTTATCAAAAAACCACCTTCAACATTTTCAAGATATAAGTCATCTCCACAATCTTCTATATTCTTTGAAAATTTATTATTAACATATATGTTACATGAATAAGTATCTTCGTCTTTTTCCTCTACATCTTTTACTTCAACAATCAAATTACTATCTTTATACAAAGTACAATTTTTAGATAAACATTCATACATAAATACTTCATATGATTCATCTATGTCGTCATTTTCATGTACAATATTAATATTTTCAATAGTTGTTGTATTATCTACTTGATTATTTGTTGTATTATTTTTTTCATTTTGGGTAGTAGCATTATCTACTTGATTATTTGTTAGATTTGAACTACTATGATTTTTATTTTTATTTAAAAAACCTATTATACTAGCTACTAAACATATTATAAATAAAATTAATACTACAATTATTATGATTTTCTTATTATTCTTTGATTCTTCCATATTACAATACCTCTATTATAAATGATTATATCATATTTATTAAAAAAATCTAACATATGTTAGATTAATTATTGTCATGGTGCTGGAAACATGAATCGAACATGCGACCTGCTCATTACGAGTGAGCTGCTCTACCAACTGAGCTATTCCAGCATGGTTGCCCTGATAGGATTCGAACCTATGGTGATGGAGTCAGAGTCCACTGCCTTACCGCTTGGCCACAGGGCAATATAAAAATTATATCACAAATATTATTTAGACATAACTTTTTTAGACCAAGTTTTTTCATTACATTTAGGACATCTCATATATCTTGTAGTTCCCATATGTGGCGCTATCAATCCTTCATAATAACTAGGTACATATTTTTCATGACAATTTTTACATTCATAGTATCCAGTTTCTAATTCAATTTTAAGTCCATAAAATGCAACAATTACAACCATAATTGTTGCAATCACAACTATTAAACCAAAAATTTTTCCTTCTCCAAAAATATATACCGATAAAAATATAGTAGTAACATATAGTACAAATACTGCTATCATTGATAAATATAACTTAGTAATATTTTTTTTATTATTTTTTTCTTCTTTCATATGTCCTCCTACCATATATATGGTAATAATCTATATTTAACCTTTTTCTTATATTCTTTATAGCCTTTTAATTCTTTTTCTAATACTTCTTCTTCATTTTTAATTCTTTTTACTATTATAAATGGGTATATTAAAAAAATAAAGAAAGATAATAATGATCCTAGTATTAAAGGAATAGATAAAAATAGAAATATAGTAAATAAATACATAGGATGTCTTACCATACTATATAATCCTGTATCAATTACTTTTTGATTCTTTTGAACTTCTATAGTTCTAGATAAAAATGAATTTTCTTTTAATACTTCTGCATATAATAAATAAGACATTATAAATATTATGATAGCCATTATTACTATATCATTTGGAAGTTGTGATAAATTAAATCTATAATCTATACCAGCCATTATAAAACCAAGTATAAACATTATTCCACTGGATATAATAACTGATTTTTGATCACTTTCTTTTTCTTTAGCTTTTAACCTACTCTTTAATAGTTTTTTATCTTTAATAAACATTACTATTCCAGCTATAAACATAGGTATAAATAACACACCCATAAATAACCATCCATTTATAAACTTAATAGTACCTGCTGGAACAAATAACAAAATACCTACTAATAATATACCAATTACATATTTTAAAATAGCTTCTAATAATAATTTCATAATCTACCTCTACTAATATTATATCATAAAAAAAGAACCAAATGGTTCTAAATAACATATTGGTGGAGCTGAGGAGTAACGAACTCCTGTCCAAGATACATTCTATTAACATATCTACATGTTTAGTTGGTTTATTATTTCATATAATAATATAGATTGCCAACATCTTTTATTATACTAAGTTCATAAAACCTTCATTAATTAGTATGAACACCTAATTAGTATAGTTCACTTTATGACACCCATCTAAAGTCTCGTGAACAAAAGACTAAAGTGGATGCTCCATTTTACCTATTAATTAAGCAAAAGCTGGAGAGAAACTATATTCGTTTCCGTTTATTTTAATTGTTGCATTTATAGTATGCCTACTACATGCATATTAACCAAATACTATCCTGTCGAATCAATGCAGCCCCAAATTAATAATATATAGATTATATCACATTTATAATAAATTGACAATTGAAATAGATTTAATTACAATATAATTATGGAAAAAAATAATGGTCATAAATTTAAAATAATACTAGTCAATTCAATAACGTTACTTAGACTTATTGGTTTTTTTATGTTGCCATTTATTTATTTTCACTATGATGCTGGAGTATGTTCTATCGTAACACTATGTTTATTCTTAACAGATTTTATAGATGGATTTTTAGCTAGAAAGTTACATGCTTCTACATTAATAGGAGCTTTCTTAGATGCATTATGTGATAAATTACTAAATATTATGTCTATTGTATTAATAGGTATAACTTATGATAGTATGTTATTTCCTTTAATAGTAGAAATATCTATTTTATATACATCTTATGCTACATATAGATATGGTGGTAATGTTAAAACAATACCTATTGGAAAAGTTAAAACCTTTGTATTAAATGTATGTGTAATAGTATGTTTTATATTTATGGCTATTAATAAATTAAATACTAGTAATAAAATTATATTATATTTAATACATCATACAGAAGGTTTTATAAACTTCTTTAGTTCTGTTACATCTGTATTTTGTTTAATAACTCTACTCTTTTATATTAAAAAATATAGAGAAACAAGAGAAGATAAAAATGCTATTAAGATAATGAAAACTAAAAAGAAATTTAAATCAAAAGAAGAACTTAAAAAGATAGCTTTTGATACTAAGTATTATTTAAAACATAAAGATGAATCTATTATGGCTCAAATATACGTTTAGACTTTTATACTAATTTATGATAAAATAATAGAGGTGAACAAATATGAAAAGAATTAAAATATTATGTATTATAGCTATTGCTGTAGTTGGAGCACTATTAATATATAATCACTTTGATAATGAAGAATTTAAAACTAGTATACCTAATGTAATATCAAATGATTATAATTTAACTAGTGAAACAATAGTATATGAAACAACAAATATAGATGAAGTAATAAATGTAATTAATAATAAATATGGAATTATATTTATGTGTACACCTGATACTGA
>JAEEGL014059028.1_pt1 | contig 13509 bp, 13 predicted proteins | sample 9134231 | NCBI WGS metagenome assembly JAEEGL01 (sample SAMN16246548, study PRJNA631951) | gut metagenome | biome: gut microbiome; feature: rumen; material: fiber-attached | host: Bos | place: Iran: Karaj | collected 2018-10
ACTATAAATAGTAAAAATAATAAAAGGAAGATAATTATGATTAGGGAAGATATTAATATATCTTTCTTTTTCATTTTCTCGCCTCCCTTCTTTTTGAAGTTTGGCTCCACCCAACTTATTAAATGTTCCAATATAATTATACCAAACAAATGTACGCTATTCAATATGATTTATATGGAAAGTGAAAAATTTTGCTAAGAGCTATTAAGGTATTGTTAAGACTCTCTCAGTAGACTACGCGTAGGCTACAAAAGCCTCATGAAGCCCCCAAAAAAAGGGACGCTAATTTAGTAAGAGATAGTAATTATGTGTCTAAAGTCCGATTATTAGGACTTTTTAAATTTTTAAAATTATATATAAAATAATTAGTGCATATGCTATAATTACAATAGAAAAGAGAGATGTTAATAATGAATCAAAAAATTAAAATATTTATAATATTATTATTTAGTTTTATTGTTTTTCCGACAGTTGCGCTTGCTGATGAAGGACCAAAGCCATCTATTGATATCAATATTAAAAATTTAGAAACTACAAATTATCTAATAGATTTATTTATCTATGATGAAGATGGAAAAGGTTATGAATCTGAAAAACAATATGGCGGTATAGGATTGACAGAAGAACAAATTAGTCAATTATATAAATTGAATTTTGATGGATGGTTTTCAAAATCTACTAGGAGCCATTTATTATTTTCTGATTGTGCTGGTAATGCTAATCATAGGCATCATTTTAGTTATTTTGGGACGCCTAGCAGATATAAAATTGTCATTATAAATAATGATACAGATGAAATAAAAATTTCAAATGAAATAATTAGAGATACTTTAAATAGCAAAGTAACAATAGATTATAATACTATGAATGTCAAAAGTAATAATTATTATTTAAAAACTATTATTATTGCAATAATGTGTTTGGTCATTACAGTATGTACTGAATTATTAATTGCATATGTTTTTAAAGTTAAAAATTATAAAATTATTTCTATTACGAATCTTCTTACTAATTTAGGATTACAAGTTTCATTAATCCAATTATTTAAAAATTATTTAGTAACGTTTACAATTGGTGAAATATTGGTGATTTTAATAGAAACGTCAATATATCTTATAAAATTTAAAAATGTCAGTAAATTAAAAACAATCACGTATGGTTTTGTAGCAAATATAGCTACAATATTAATTTCATTTTTATTGCATAAGATATAACATATTATATATGTACTAAAATATATAATATTGAATAGCAAATTGTTGATTTGCTATTTTTTTGATATACTATTTATTACTTCGGAGGGCTTATGGAAAAATGGAAACATAATTATATAGATAATTTAGATTTATCTAAAATAGAATGGTTAAAGTTATCTAGTGGTGAATTAGAGGCGTTTTATAATAGTAATTATATAGATAGAGATTTATGGCAATATGTTTCAAATAAAGACAACACTGCTTTTCATACTCCTATAGGACTTAGATATTTAACTTTTGATACATGCGATAAATATAATTATCTAATTGGCATAGTTGAAAATAACATAGGAAAAAATACCATTGTTGCAGCCATGGTATATATAGATGAGTATCATATGTTTGTAAACCAAAGAGAGCCATTTACATATATATCTACAATGGAGGTAAATTCTTATTTTTGGAACATGGGAATATTTAAAGAACTATGTAAAGCAACTCTACAAATTATTAAAAATCAACATGTATTAGTTACGCGAGAATCAGAGATGGGTGAAAAATGTCATGTGCTTGCGAATTTTAGAAAAATACTATTAGAAAGTGGTTTTGATAAAGAAATAATTGTTGATGATTCATCATCAAGCACAATTAATAGGCTTAGTCAACTTGCACGTGAGAAAGAAAAAGTAAAGATAAAAGTTTAATTTTTCTTTTTTTATATTATATGCTGCTGATTATATTGTGGTAATTGGTAAGGTAGTTTGAGAAAATAATGTTGATATGAGCATTTAATTGCTTTTTTTTCATATATTTAATAGGTGAAACTATGGAAATGTTTGGAGTACTAATACTTCTAATATCTGGCATATATTTTAGTATTAAACTAAGATTTAAACATTTAAATATGATTAGAGCATTAAAAATAATTGGTAGAAAAGAAGATGGTATATCTTCTTTTCAATCATTATGTATTTCTTTAGCATCTAGAATAGGAGTTGGATCCTTATCTGGCATTATATTATCTATTTATATAGGTGGTATTGGTAGTATTTTTTGGATGTGGATAATAACATTAATATGCTCTTCTAATACTATGATTGAATCTATGTTATCTGTTAAATATAGAAATGGTAGTAATGAAGGTGGACCATTCTATTATATGAATATATTTAGTAATAAAATGGCTTTTTTATATGCATTGGTATTTATAGTCGCATATATAGGTGGATTTTTAACAATACAATCAAATACTATTGCTAAGGTAGTAAGTATTAATCCAATAATAACTGGGTTATTAATAGTTTTATTTACGTCATTGATAATATTTAAAGGATTAAAAGGTATAGCAAATACTGTTTCAAAGATAATACCTTTTGTAGCAATAATATATATTATTAGTTGTTTATTAATAATATTTAAAAATATAGATATGATTAGTAATATTATAATATCGATTGTAAAAAATGCATTTAATATTAAAAGTTTTATAGTAGGAAGTACAAAAGCAATATTTTCTACTGAAGCTGGTATTGGAACAGGTGCTATAGCAAGCGCAACAAGTTCAAATAATAATCCTAGTGAGCAAGGATTAGTGCAAGTATTTGGTATATTTTTTGATACTTTTGTAGTAAGTACATTAACAGCATTTGTAGTAATTTTATCGCCTATTATAGATTTAAATATAAATAGTTTGAATGGGATAGAACTTACCAGATATGCCTTTATATATCATTTGAGTAGTGTCGGTAGTTTGATTTTAATAACATCAATAATATTATTTGCTTATTCAACCATTATTAGTGGTTATTATTATTTAGAAGTTGCAATAAAATTTATTACTAAAAAAGAAAATATGTTTAATTTAAAATTAATAACTATAACATTATTATTTATATCTACTATTATATCACCTAGTTTTATATGGGAATATATCGATATATTTGTAAGTATATTAGCAATTATTAATACTATATCTTTAATAATGTTGAGGAAAAATGTATTTAATGATAAAATTTAGTTGGTGGTATTATGATAGGTAATAGTTGGGATGATATATTAAAAGATGAATTCAAGAAAGATTATTTTAAAGATTTAGTAAAATTTTTGAATTTAGAAAATAAGGCTAAAACAATATTTCCTAAAAGTGAAGATTTGTTTAGAGCATTAAAATTAACTGATTATAAAGATGTCAATGTGGTAATATTGGGTCAAGATCCATATCATGGGGAAAAAGAAGCTAATGGATTATGCTTTTCTGTTAATCATGGGGTACAAACTCCACCATCTTTACAAAATATATTTAAAGAATTGAAAAATGATTTAAATATAACTAGAACTGATACTGATTTAAGTGATTGGGCCGAACAAGGAATATTACTATTAAATACAGTTCTTACTGTTGAAAAAGACAAAGCATTTTCACATAGAGGAAAGGGTTGGGAAGTGTTTACTGATAAAATAATAGAAAAATTGAATGAAAAAGAAGATCCGATTGTATTTGTATTATGGGGTAATGCTGCAAGAAGTAAAAAGGTATTGCTTACTAATAAAAAGCATATGATTGTTGAATCTGCGCACCCTTCACCTTTATCATACAATAAAGGTTTTAAAAATAGTAAACCATTTTCTAAAATTAATGCGTTGCTTAAAAGCGTAAATAAAAATGAAATAAAATGGTAAAGGTATTGAAAAGTTAAATTATCAATGATATAATAGCGTTGTTAATTTTTTATATGGCGTCATTGGTGAAGTGGTTAACACACCAGATTGTGGCTCTGGCATGCGTCGGTTCGATTCCGACATGGCGCCCCATTTTTTAAGGGAATAAACAGAAAGTTTATTTTTTTTAATTTTTTTTAAAAAAAGTATTGCATTATTAAAAAATGTATGCTATACTTTAATCACTTAATAGATATGGCAATTAATAATTGATTTTAGTAATGTAAGAGTTGCTTGTTAAATTATTTCTTATCATATTAAAAATATGAGTTAGCCGTGAATGCCATTAGTGGTCTTATTTCTATTAAGTATATGATCATATAGAGAAAGAAAACTCTGTAATAAGCGATTACTAGTCTGACTAAAACTAGTATTGATTCAAACTAGAAATAACGTCCAGTCAACGTTATTTTTTTGTGAGGTGAATATGAATACTTATATATTATCACAGATATTTGTAATTATGAGTTATCTGTTTTTAATTAATACATATCAAGTAAAGAGTAATAAGAAGATGATACTCATATTAAATATAGTTGCGTGCATTTTTTCTGCGACAGGATTTTTCTTTTTAAAAGCATATGCTGGATGTATTATGTCTTTAATTGCAGTAGTTAGGAATATTTTATTTGCAAACAAAAAAATAAATAAGTTTGATTCATTAATAATTATTTTAGCAATAATAGTATTGTTATCTTTATATACATATCAAAATGTATTCAGCTTATTGCCTGTTATAGCAACTATATTATATTCATTATCTGTCTGGCAGGATAATAATAAATTATACAAAATATTTGGAATACCAATTGAAATGTGCTGGTTATCATATCACATATATGTAAAATCTTTGTTTGGTATAATTTTAGAATCAATTTTGTTTGGTTCCGTTGTGATTGGTATAGTAAGAAAAAAGTAATATACATAATATGTATATTTTTTTTGCTTTAAAAGCAAACATTTGTTTGCGTTCTGGATAAAAGTATTATATAATTAAATTGGTGATAAGTATGGATTTAAAAGAAAAATTAGTAATACTTGCTGATAGTGCAAAATATGATGCTTCTTGCTCATCAAGTGGTAGTAAGAGAAAAGGAGATAGTATTGGAAATACTGCATATTCTGGTATATGTCATTCTTTTGCATCAGATGGAAGATGTATATCACTTCTTAAAATACTTTTAACTAATTGCTGTATTTATGATTGTAAATATTGCTTAAATAGGAGAAGTAATAATATTAAAAGGGCAATATTTACACCTGAAGAGATATGCACAATTACTATAAATTTTTATAAGAGAAATTATATTGAGGGTTTATTTTTGAGTTCAGGTATAATTAAGAATCCAGATTATACTATGAATTTAATTATAGAAACTGTATATTTGCTTAGAAATAAATATCATTTTGGGGGATATATTCATGCTAAAGCAATTCCTGGTGCGAATAAAAACCTGTTAAACAAGTTAGGTAATTTAGTTGATAGATTAAGCGCTAATGTAGAACTTCCTACAGAAAAAGGATTGAAACTTTTAGCGCCTAATAAATCTAGTGATAAGGTTACAGAAATAATGTCATATGTAAATAATAATAGAAGTACTAAGTTTGTACCAGCGGGGCAAAGTACTCAAATGATTATAGGAGCTACAGATGAAACTGATTTAGATATAATGAATAAGAGTGAAAATATGTACAATAGATATAAGTTGAAAAGAGTTTTTTATTCGGCATATATTCCTGTTAATAAGGATAAATTATTGCCTAGTATAAATACACCGCCACTAATTAGAGAAAATAGATTGTATCAAGCTGATTGGTTACTTAGATATTATAATTTTAAGGTTGATGATATCTTAGATAAGAATAATCCGAATTTTAATTTGTTATTGGATCCAAAATGTGATTGGGCACTTAGGCATCTGGATGAATTTCCAAAAGAAATAAATAAATGTTCATATTTTGATTTATTAAAGATTCCTGGAATAGGAGTTACATGTGCAAAAAGAATAATTAGTAGCAGAAAGTATTTTTCTATAGATTTTAAAGATTTAAAAAAAATAGGGGTAGTATTAAAAAGAGCAAAATACTTTATAACATGTAATGGTAAATATTTTATTAGTAATTCTAATTTTAAAAAAGATTTTATTGAGTATAACTTGTTGTTAGAAGATAATAATAGTAATAATTCTAGTGGGAAGCAGATGAGTTTATTTTGATATATTTGTATAAAGAAAACTTTATTGATCTTTTAAATTTAATTAATTATCTTTTAAAGAATAAAGTAAAACCAGAAAATATAAAGAATGAAATTTATATGAAGACATTATTAGAGGAAACATATTATCCTGTTATAGCAGAAGATAAAAATTTAAGTGAAAGAATAATAAACAAAATAGGAATAGAATCTTTTTTGATAGTGTATTATGTGTTTTTATCAAATGCTGATAATAAAGAGTTGTTAATATATAAATATCTTTTAAGTAGTTTAAAATATAAGAATAAAATAAGATTTATGAGGAATATTGATTGCGTTAATGAGTGCTTAAAAATAAGTAAGTATGTAAAAACTGAGGCACATAAGTTCAAAGGATTTGTAAGATTTAGTGAGTTAGATAATGGGGTTTTGTATAGTCAAATAGAACCAGAGAATAATATTATGTTGTTATTGTGCAATCATTTTAAAAGAAGGTTAAAAAATGAATGTTGGGTAATAAAGGATAATAGGAGAAACTTAGTTGGTATTTATGATAAAAAGGAATGTTATATACTTGATAGTGACATAGATATTAAAAAGTTTGATAGTGAAGATTATTATGAGGATATGTGGAAAGAATTTTATAAGACAATAGGCATTAAAGAGAGAAAAAATGATAGGTGTAGAATGAACTTTATGCCTAAAAAATATTGGAAATATATAGTTGAGGTGAGTGATAATGAAAAGAGTAGTGTGTAATGAAGAATTAAGAGAAAGCATGAAAAGTGCAATAAATTTGTTGTGTGATACAGTTAAGATGACTTTAGGACCAGGAGGTTCTAATGCTATAATTGATCATTCTACACTTAATCCTTATATAACTAATGATGGTGTTACTATAGCTGAAAATATAGAAAGCGATGATGTAGTTATCAATACTATTTTAGAATTGGCAAAAGAAGCTACTGCAAAGACTAATGAGAATGTTGGTGATGGTACTACTACAACATTAGTATTATTACAAAGCATATATAATGCGGGTATGAAATTAATAGATAGTGGTATAAGTCCAATACTTTTAAAAAGAAAGCTTGATAGCTATTTGAATGTTACGGTACAAAAAATAAAAAGTTACAGTAGAAAACCTAGTAGTAATGAATTGTTAGATATAGCTTGTATATCTGCAAATGATTTAGAAATAGGTAAATTAGTATATGAGGTATATTCTAAAATAAAAGATAAGAATTCTATTGTAATAAAAGAAGGCGAATATGGTACATATGTTAAATATTTAAAAGGTTATGTATTGGATACTGACATCGCGTCATCATACTTTTTTACTAATAATGAAATTATATATAATTCACCATATGTATTGTTATCAGATTCTATAATCTATTCATTAAATGAAATATCATCTATATTAAATTATATTAATGAGTGTAATAAAAGTTTAGTGATTGTTGCGTCTGATTATGATGAACATTTTATAAATGAAATACTATCATTGGTAATAAATAATAATTATAAAATAGTACTTCTTAAAAATCCTCAGTATGGGTTTAAACAATTAAATATATTGAAAGATTTATCGTGTATTTCTTTAGCGAGTATAAATCATTCCTCATATAATATTGAATCATTAGGCATGGTTAAGCAAATTAAAGTTGGTAGAAATTTTACTACATTAACCTTTGAATCTGATAATCAAGTAAAAGAAAGAATTAATGATTTAAATAATATATTAAAATTGGAAACAGATGAATATGAGAAAGATTTTTATTTAAAAAGTATAACCATGTTAAAGAATAAAATGGCTGAAATTATTGTTGGGGCTCCTACTAAAGTTGAAAGAAGAGAAAAGGTTATGAGATTTGATGATGCTTTGTGTTCTATATCTAGTGCATATAATGGTATTTTAGTAGGATCTGGAATAACTTTATACAAAGTATCAGAAGAATTAGATGATAATTTATATTCTAATATATATAAGGAGGCAATTAAAATGCCTTTGAAGCAAATACTTATAAATGCTGGTGTTAGTAGTGATGTTTTAAAAAAGATAGTAGATAGTAGATATAGTAAACTTTACAATGTTACTTCTTGTAAATATGAAAATGTGGATAGTACAAAAGTTTTAGACTCTTTGGATGTAGTTGTTAATTCTTTAGTAAATGCTGCATCTATAGCTGGCATGCTTTTAACTACAAATAGTTTGATTATAAATGAAAATAGTAATAAAGTAGATTATAATTTATAGTATAATGTTATTAGAATAATTAGGAGTAAAATATGGGAAGTGAAGTAAATAAAATTTATAATTTATATGAAATATTTAATGATTTCAATCGTTTAAGAATTTTAATTGCAATGTATAATTTAGAATATACAAGTGGTGATTTATCTAATATAGTGGGAATGAGTCAAATATCTATAATGCATCAACTTGAATTTTTGGTTGATAAGAGAGTTGTTAGTAAATCTAAAACGGGTGATACTATAAAATATAAGATATCTGATAAAAAATTTAATAAAATAGTAAGCCAAATAACTAATTATTTAAAATAAAAAGAACAAGATTATTTTGATTTCTTGTTCTTTTTATCATAATATAAACTGTTTAATATTTTCACTTTTTTACCAATTTTAGTAGTAAATTTTTTTCTTACTCCTTCTGGTAATTCTTTTTTTACAACTTTCATACTTCCCTCCGCTTTTGATTATACAATAAATATACTAATATAACAAGAAATATCTTGCTTAAATATGTAACTTTATCTATAATAATGTTGGTGATTTTATGAAAACTGTATTGATAACGGGTGGTTCTCAAGGATTGGGAGAGTCTATAGCAAGAGAGTTTTTAAAAAATAATTTTAATGTTTTAGTTGCGTATAATACTGGTTATGAAAGAGCATTAAAATTAGAAAAAGAATTGAATGTTGAAATAGTTAAACTAGATATTACTAATGAAGAAGACGTTAAAAACGTGTTTTCTAATTATAAAATAGATGTTCTTATAAATAATGCTTCGGTATCTATGGATTGTGAAATAGAATATAAAACTAAAGAAGAGTTTATGAGAGTGCTTGAAGTTAATTTGGTTGGTACTTTTATGATGTGTAAGTATGGAATTATTAATGGTGTAAAAGATATAATTAATATTTCATCAACTGATTCAATTGATACTTATAGTACATTAAACATTGATTATTCAGCATCTAAGGCAGGATTAAATATTGTTACTAAGACTTTGGCATTAAATTATTCGAATATAAGAATAGTAGGCGTGTTGCCCAATTGGATTAATACAGAAAGTGTATTGTGTATGAATAAGGATTATTTAATAAGTGAATTAAATAGAATAGGACAATCTGAATTGTTAAAAAAAGAAGATGTTGCTCAAAGAATTTATGAAATATATAGTGATAAGAATATTAAAAATGGAGAATTAATAAGAATAGGGTGATAGTATGATAAATGAAGAGTTATTAAAGCTTGCTGATGAATGTGAAAGGGAATTAAAGGATATTTATGATGATGTAGAAGATATTTCTATGTTTAATAGTTTAAAAGTGTTAGATGCATTTAAAAAAAATAACATATCATCTAATCATTTTTATTCTACTACTGGTTATGGCTATAATGATTTGGGTAGAGAAACAATAGAAAGTGTTTATAAAGATATATTCAAATGTGAAGATGCACTGGTAAGAAGTCAATTCATATCTGGTACACACGCACTTACTATTTGTTTGTTTGCTTTATTAAGGCCAAATGATACCTTATTAAGTATATGCGGTAAACCTTATGATACATTAGATGAAGTAATTGGTATTAAAGATAATAATAGTTCTTTAAAAAGTTTTAATGTTAATTATGAAGAAATAGATTTAGTAGATAATGATTTTGATTACAAAAAAATCGAAGAAAGATTAAAAAAGAATTTTGTTAAAGTAATAGAAATACAAAGAAGTAAAGGATATTCAACTAGAAAAAGCATAAGTATAAATAAAGTAGAGAAAATAATTAAGATGATAAAAGAAGTATCTCCAAATACTATAGTAATGATAGATAATTGTTATTGTGAATTTGTATCTAAAAAAGAACCTACTGAAGTTGGAGCTGATATTGTAGTTGGATCTTTAATTAAAAATTTAGGAGCAGGCATTGCTTCTAATGGGGCATATATATGCGGTAAAAAAGATTTAGTACATTTGTGTTCAGAAAGATTAAATGTACCTGGTGAAGCTAAAGAAGTAGGACCATCTATGAATATGAATAAAGAAATATTACTTGGCTTATTCTTATCTCCTAATGTAGTTAAGGAAGCGTTAAAGACATCAATATTTACATCAAAAATATTAGATAAATTAGGATATAATGTTGAACCAAAATGGAATGATGAAAGAGTGGATATAGTTCAAAATATAATATTTAATGATAAAGATAAATTGATTAAATATTGTCAGGGTATTCAAAGTGCATCTCCAATAGATTCAAATGTAGTACCTATACCATGGAATATGCCTGGATATGATGATGAAGTTATAATGGCATCTGGATCATTTACCCAGGGTTCATCTATAGAGTTATCTTGTGATGGACCAATAAGAGAACCTTATATTGCATATCAACAGGGAGGACTTACTTATCAGTATGGTAAAATAGGGGTATTAAAAGCAATAAGTATGCTTGAAAAATAGTTTAATATATAATAAAATTATTATGGAGGTAGTTATGGAATTAAAAGGAAGTAAAACAGAAAAAAATTTAATGGAAGCATTTGCTGGTGAATCACAAGCAAGAAATAAATATACTTATTTTGCTAGTAAGGCTAAAAAAGAAGGGTATGAGCAGATTGCAGCTATATTTTTAGAAACTGCTGAAAATGAAAAAGAACATGCAAAATTATGGTTTAAATTATTAGAAGGTGGAGATATTAAATCAACTTCTGAGAATTTAAAAGCAGCAGCAGATGGTGAAAATTTTGAATGGACAGATATGTATGAAAGATTTGCAAAAGAAGCAAAAGAAGAAGGATTTAATAGAATTGCATATCTATTTGAAGAAGTAGGAAAAATAGAAAAAGAGCATGAAGAAAGATATAGAAAATTACTAGAAAATGTAGATGGAGATTTAGTATTTAGTAAAGATGGAGATAGAATTTGGAAATGTAGAAATTGTGGACATATAGTTGTTGGTAAAAAAGCTCCAGAAGTATGCCCAGTTTGCAATCATCCAAAAAGTTATTTTGAAATTAAAGCAGAAAATTATTAGTAGCGTATGCTACTTTTTTCTTTTAAGTCTAGATAAAGTGATTGAAAATTGACAATATAAGTGATAAAATTATTATTAGAGAAAATAGGAGGAAACTATTATGGATAATAATAATAATATGGACAATAATAGTCCAGATAATATGTTGCAAAACATGTTTGAAGATGGTAACTATAATGTTCAAACTGATCAATATAGTAACCAATATAGTAATCAGTCATATATACCACAAAAAGAAAAGAGCGGTTTATGGTGGAAGATATTAATAGTAATAATATTAATAGTAATAATAATACTTTTGCTATTAAAGTTTTGTGGTGCAGGAAAATCTAGTGATGAAAAATATACAGAGTTAACAAATCGTATATGTAAGGCAGCACAAAAGTATATTGAAGATACGCCAAAGATGAAAAGCGCAGCATTACCAGGTAAGTCATTAGTAATAAAACTAAAGACACTTGCAGATGCTAACTTAATAGAAGCACAAGTAGAAAATCCAAACTATGATGGAGGATTATTTAAGAAAAGCACAGAGGATAAATATTATTCAATGGATGGCAGCGTAAGAGTAAGTATTTTAGGAGACGAAAGCTATAATTGTGAATTAGTAGATAATTCAAAAGATGTAACATCTCCAGAATTAAAATTAAGTGGAGATAGGGAGATAGTACTAGCAGTAGGAACAGATTTTGAAGATCCTGGTTTTAGTGCTACAGATGACTATGATGGAGATATATCAGATAAAGCAGTAAGAAGCGGAAATGTAGATAATACACAAGCTGGAGAATATGAATTAACATATACAGTACAAGATAGTGCAGGAAATGCAACAACAGAGAAAAGAAAAATAATATATGAAGACTACAAAGATATAGAAGTAACAATGGGAAGCATCAATGATAATGTTGCACCAACAATAAAGCTAAGGGGAGCAAATCCATATTGTATGGTAAAAGGAACTCGTTATGAAGAACCAGGAGCAACAGCAACAGATAATGTAGATGGAAATATAACAGATAGAATAGCAGTAACAAGTAAAGTAACAGGAAATATACTAGGAACATTTAGAGTAACATATACAGTGGAAGATTCATCAGGAAATAAAGCAACAGCATATAGAGCAGTAACAGTAGCAACAAAATGCCAAGATACAGTTAAAGAACCAAAGAAAGCAGTAAATAGTGCACCAACAGTGACATTAGTAGGAAAGAATTCAGTAACAATAAATAAAGGAACTGAATATATAGACTTAGGAGCAACAGCATATGATAAAGAAGATGGAGATTTAACAAGTAAAGTAGTAATTGATGATACACAAGTAAATACAAAAGTAGCAGGAATATATAAAGTAATATATAGAGTAACAGATTCAAATGGAAGTACATCAACAAAGACAAGGACAGTAACAGTAAAAGATAAAGTAACAGGAACACCAGTAGTAAGATTTACAGAGAACAAGCCAAATATAACAGTAACTGTTGGAGAAGGAAAGAATGATTTATTAGCAGCACCAAAAGCAGTAAATGAGAATGGAAAGAATATTACAGTAAATATGGCAATAGAAAACTATACAACAAAGGAAACTGTAAAAGCAATAGATTGGGATAAAGCAGGGAAGTATAGAGTAATATACACAGCAGTACATGGTGATGGAGTATTAAAGCAAACAAAGACAGTAGTAGTAACAATATTAGATGGTGAGGCAATAATTGATGGAAAAGATACAATAGAAATAAACAAGAGAACAGAGAATTGTGATATAACACCTTTGGATATAGAAACTGCCGGCGTAGAATTAGTTGTGAGAGGGGACGTAGCACCTATAGTAGCATTATCAAATAATGAAGGAAAGGCATGTATAGCTGGAACACATAGTATTAAAGTATCAGCAAGAGCAGGTGGAAGTCCAGCAACTGAAAAAATTATTACAGTAAAAGTGGTCGAAAAGGCAGGCTCAACGCCAACCGAAAAGCCAACACAACCAATACCAAGTGTTGATTTACCATTGACGTATGTAATAGGACCAGCAACAAATGGAGGCTCATCATGTTCTACAACAGCAACACATTCGATAGTAGAAAAAGATGGAAAATATATAGTAACAATAACAAGTGGAAGAAA
>JAEEGL014181679.1_pt1 | contig 13509 bp, 11 predicted proteins | sample 9134231 | NCBI WGS metagenome assembly JAEEGL01 (sample SAMN16246548, study PRJNA631951) | gut metagenome | biome: gut microbiome; feature: rumen; material: fiber-attached | host: Bos | place: Iran: Karaj | collected 2018-10
ACTCTCCATGATGAACACCACCACGTTCTTCCGCTTCATCGCGCCGCTGTCGGTAGGGAAATGGACAGGACTGTAAATCATGTCCAGCTCGTTTCGGGAAAAGAACTTGGGGTCGGCAAACACATTCTTGTTGATGGTGCGAATCATCGAGAAAGGAGTGTTCAGAATCAGTGCAGCCTCGGCAGGTCGGTTCACATACTGATTGGCATTGCTGATGGTGATGGGGCGCACAGCCGTCGTGGCACCCCCACGCATGCCTGCAATGGTAATGGGGATGTAGAGTCCGAAACACAGCGTCTGGATGACGTAATAAGTGAGTCTCCTCTTCGGCATGCGCAGGTTCAGCCTGCCATGAGGCTTCACATACAGCATCCATAGTCCAGCCATCAGCACCATGCCCACCAGCACCAAATACCAGTGCCGCCATAGCTCGATGCCAATCACATCGCCAATATTCCCCTCGTTGCTGAACTCCTGAAACACCGACGAAGTGGTGCGTCGCCCCGTATATTGGAAATACACGGCATCAGCCAGATTGGCGATGATGCCCAACGAATTGACCAGCACAAACACCCATTTCGCCACCATCTGCCAGCCGTCAGTCTCCTTCCAGTGCAACGGCACCAGCATCATGATGGCATAAAGGATATTGGTGTAGAGTATGGCAGAAGTGTCAAACATCCAGCATCCCCTCAGTGCATCCCAAAACGAGAGCGTGTCGAAGCCCTCCGACAGCACCGACCAGTTCTCGAACAGGTAAGTCAATCGGCACAAACCATAGGCGAAATACACCAGCACCAGATTGCCGACGAAGGCGATGGGGCTGGAAATGAAGGATTTCTTTAGTTCTATGTGTATCATTGTTGTTCTGTTGACAGTTTTAATGTGAGTTCGATATAACCCAATTTGTTTTCGCGAAGCGATTCCTTATACTGAACTGACGTAAATTGTACAATGTAAATGGTCAAATTGTAAATATCAAAGATGCTTTCTTTGCTTGTATGCTTTGATGCGCTCAGCAAAGGCAACGTCCTTTTTGTTGTGAGGGTCGGGGGTGAAAGTGAGTCTCTCGGGTATGTCCCTACCAGCATCCACCACCTGTGTGTCGGCACCCTGTTTCACGATGTAGAGTGAGTCGTAGAGTGTCCCCTCGTTGGCATCCCATGCTGTGAGAAAGAGCGTGTCACCCCTTGTGCGCACCATCTGATAGTATCTGCTCCCCGTTCCGAACTTGTCCACCCTCTCGTCAAATTCAATGCGGTAACTCTTGGGAGAGCAGTGGCTGACAGTGTAGATGGGGGTTGAGAGTTTAGAGTTTAGAGTTGAGAGTTGAGAGTTGAGGGTTGAGGGCTGAGGGTTGGTGGTCATGCGGGCATAGGCATGTTCGTGTCCTTGCAGCACCACGTCCACCCCATGCTCACGGATGATGTCGTCGAACATCCACCGTTGGATGAGGTTGTTCATGCTGCCGTGAATGGAGTAGAGAGGATGGTGCAGCACCACAATCTTCCATTTCGCCCGACTCCCCTCCAGTTGCTCCTCCAGCCACCGACGCTGTGTCCACAGATAGAAGAACTCCCGATTGCTGTCCAGACAGAAAAGCTGCACATGCTTATACCGCACGGTGAACACCTGATTCTCTCCCACCATCGAGTCGAGGAAATAGGAGTGGATGAGAGAGAAACGACGTTCCAGTTGACAGACCACGCCCTTCAGGTAGTCGTGGTTGCCAGTGATGGTCAGTACGGGCACCGACTGCCCCACGCTGTCGAGGCTCTCGAACGTCTCACCCCAATAGGCATCGGTGGGGCGTTCGGTCAGGTCGCCACCACACACGAGGAATTCCGTGTCGGGATTGCGCCTGAACGCCTCGCGTAACAGCTGGTTGGCAATGCCCCCGATAGAGTCTTGTATGTCGCCCATATATAAAAACGTGGTCTCGGGCTCATGGGATGGAGGCAGATGAAACTCGTGCCATTCAGACTTCTTGCCCCCCGTACACACCCGATACCGATAGGTGTGCCCCGCCTTCAGGTCTCTCAGTCTTGCCACATAATAGGCAGCCCTGCCACTGCGGGATGCAAACACTTCGCCGGTGGCAGTTGAGAGTTGACAGTTAAGGGTTGAGGGCTGAGGGCTGAGGGCTGAGGGCTGACAATTAAGGTTATCGTTAAGGTTACCGTTATCGTTTAACTCCACCAGCTCCACAAACGACTCCTTCACCACTTTACCACATGTCCAGCTGATGTTGCGGTTGCGCACTCCGTCCTCATCGCCAAAAGTCAGCAATATCCTTGTCGGCACGTCCGAAGGTTCGTATGCATCCTCTTCGGGGTTGTCAAACCACACGTTCCATCGGCTTGCGCACCAACAACACAAAGCCACTATCAGCAAGCCCCATAGGTATCGGCTATATTCACTTAAAAATGTCAGTTTTGCCAGCTTCATCAGAACATCTTCCTGATACGTTCAATGCCATCCACAAGAACATCCACCTCTTCTTTCGTGTTGTACAATGAAAATGATGCCCGCACTGTGCCTTCGATTCCCAACCGTCTCATCAGAGGTTCGGCACAATGATGACCAGTGCGGACGGCAATGCCCAGACGGTCGAGCAGGGTGCCCATGTCAAGATGATGGATGTCGCCCACCAAGAAACTGATGACGGCATCGTGTTGTTGGGCGCGCCCAATTATCCGCATGCCCTCAATGCGCTGCAACTGTTCCAAGGCATAGAGTGTCAGTTCCCGTTCGTGCGCCTCAATGTTCTCCATGCCCAAGTCCTTCACGTAGTTGAGCGCCGTAGCCAAGGCATGGGTTGCCACATAGTCGGGGGTGCCAGCCTCAAACTTGTAGGGAAGGGCGTTGTAGGTGGTTTTCTGAAAGGTCACGTTCTTTATCATTTCTCCACCTCCCTGATAGGGCGGAAGTTTCTCCAGCCAGGCTTCTTTCCCATAGAGCACCCCCACGCCTGTGGGTCCATAGACCTTGTGACCAGAGAAGGCAAAAAAGTCGCAATCCAAGTCCTGCATGTCCACCTGCATGTGGGGCACTGACTGAGCGCCATCCACAAGCACGGGGATGCCCTTGTCGTGTGCCATCCGCACTATTTCCTTGACGGGATTGACCGTGCCCAGCACATTGCTCACTTGGGTGCAGCACACAATGCGTGTGCGTTCTGTGAGGAGCTCTTCGAGGGCATCCAGCTGTAACTCGCCTTCGTCGGTCATGGGAATCACCCGCAACAGTGCGCCCTTCCTCTCGCACATCATCTGCCAAGGCACGATGTTGGAGTGGTGCTCCATGGCGCTCACCACCACCTCGTCGCCTTCCTTCACCATGGCTTCGCCCAAGGAGAAGGCGAGCAGGTTGATGCTCTCCGTTGTGCCGCGTGTAAAGATGATTTCGTTGGTGCTGCGTGCATGGATGAATGCCTTCACCACCTCGCGGCTTGCTTCGTGCAGGTCGGTTGCCTGTTGGGAGAGGAAATGCACCCCACGATGTACGTTCGCATTTACGTTGTAGTATTCGTCCACCATCGCCTCCACCACCTGACGGGGTTTCTGCGTTGTTGCACCATTGTCTAAATACACCAAGGGCTTTCCATACACTTCTCTGGAAAGAATGGGAAAGTCCGCGCGTACTTTGTTTACATTATACATTGCTTACGGTTGACTGTTGAAAGTTTTTGCAAAGGTAGTCAATTTAATTAGGAATTAGGAATTAGGAATTAGGAATTGTTACTTTTTCAACGAAAAAACGCCCTGAATAGCAAATAATTCCTCTTTCATTTTCTCATTCTTTCATTTTCTCATTTTTTTCCCTACCTTTGCATTCAAATTGTAATTCGATACAAGATCATGGCACAAAAACCTAGCATTCCAAAGGGAACACGTGACTTTTCGCCAATGGAGATGGCGAAGCGTAATTATATTTTCAACACCATCAAGGAGGTGTATGCATTGTATGGTTTTCAGCAGATTGAAACACCGGCAATGGAGAATCTCTCAACGTTGATGGGTAAGTATGGTGAAGAGGGTGACAAACTGCTCTTCAAGATTCTCAATTCGGGCGATTTTCTGCATGGGATGACAGCTGAGGAGGTTGCGACGACGAGTACGGGAAAGTTGGCGGCAAGGTTTTGCGAGAAGGGTTTGCGATATGATTTGACAGTGCCATTCGCCCGCTATGTGGTGCAGCATAGGGAGGAACTGACATTGCCATTCAAGCGATACCAAATTCAGCCTGTGTGGCGTGCAGACCGTCCGCAGAAGGGCAGATACAGAGAGTTTTATCAGTGTGATGCTGATGTGGTGGGCAGTGATTCATTGTTGAACGAGGTGGAGTTGATGCAGATTGTTGATACGGTGTTTACCCGCTTTGGTGTGAGGGTGTGCATTAAGATGAACAACCGTAAGATTCTGACGGGTATAGCAGAGATGATCGGTCAGGCAGACAAGATTGTGGAGATAACGGTGGCGATGGACAAGCTGGATAAGATTGGTTTGGCTGCAGTGAATGCTGAGTTGGCTGAGGCAGGTATCCCTGCAGACGCGATAGAGCAGTTGCAACCCATCATTCAATTGAATGGTTCAAATGCGGAAAAATTGGCGACGATGAGGAATGTGCTGAAAGATTCGGAGACAGGATTGAAGGGTGTGGAAGAAATGGAGTACATCTTCAGCAAACTGGGAACGAAGAATGAGGTGGAGTTTGATTTGACACTGGCGCGAGGCTTGAATTACTATACGGGTGCCATTTTTGAAGTGAAGGCGCTGGATGTGGAAATCGGCTCCATCACTGGTGGTGGACGCTATGATAACCTGACAGGCATTTTTGGCATGCCTGGACTGAGTGGCGTGGGCATCTCGTTTGGTGCGGACAGAATCTTTGATGTGCTGAATCAGTTAGACCTTTATCCGAAGGAGGCTGTAGGTGCCACGAAGGTGCTGTTCGTCAATTTTGGCGAGTCAGAGGCAACCTATTGTATGCCTATCTTGTCAAGGGTTCGCGAGGCTGGCATCAGTGGTGAGTTGTTCCCTGACGCAGTGAAGATGAAGAAGCAGATGAGCTATGCAAATGCCAAGGGGATTCCGTTTGTGGCGCTTGCTGGTGAGAGCGAGATGAAGGAGGGGAAGATTAACTTGAAGAACATGATGACAGGTGAGCAGAAACTGGTGACGGTGGAGGAACTGGTGGAGGTTTTAAGGAAGTAGCAGGCATTGGATGGTTCATATAAAGAAGACCACGGAAGGAAGATGTTTCCCGTCCGTGGTCTTTTTTCGTGCTTTTCCCGCACATGCTCCTATCATCCATTCTGTGCTTTTGCAGCCTGAAGGTTTATCTGTGTGGTGACGCTGCTGAGGAGCTTCTCCATGATGATGGGCTTGTTGATGAAGTCGTTGGCTCCCAACTGGAAGCCTTTGGAGATGTCCTGTTCGGAGTTGAGTGCCGAAAGAATGATGATGGGCAGGTCTTTCGTAGCATCGTCTGCACGGAGACGGCGAATCACTTCAAAACCATCAATACCTGGCATCATGAGGTCTAGCAGCACGAGGTTTGGCTTTTTCTGTGCAATGGCATCAAGGGCTGCCTGACCACCATTGGCTGTACGGATTTCAAACGTGTACTGAGAGAGCATCTTCTTGATAAGAAGGATGTTCAACGGAACGTCATCCACTACGAGGACGGATAGGCTTTCGACGTCGATTCCTGGTGTGATGTAGTTGTTCATATCGGTATGTGTTTTAAGTTTTATTGTTTCGTGTGATGTTTGCTTACATTTCCTCTATTTCGTCGGTGGGGCGGACGGGGGCTGCCTGTGTGGTGCCTGCCTCGCCTGTGGCTGTGTCGTCGGGCGTGGGGGAGATGTATTCCATCTCCTTGATGAAGTCGTCGATGGTGGACTGGTTGCCCTGCAGCTTCATGTAGCTGTAGCAGATGGTCTCGCCCGGCTTGAGGATGGACACGGAGGCTCGCAGGGTTTCTGACATCATCACTTGAAAGTTAATGATTTCCTCTTCCGTGTCAATGCCCTTATGTTCGCGGATGACGGAGCCCACATAGGTGATGTTGTTGGCTGCCGACACTTTGTTGTTGGGGAAGTAGAGGCAGACGAGTTCGATTTCCTCGGGGCGTATGGGCATGGTTTCGCCTTCTTCGTTCAGTATCCATATCTTGCCGACAAGCAGGTCGCCTTCGATGTTGCCTGAGAATTTCTGCTCTGCCAAGAGACGGATGCGGCTGACGAATCGGTTGTATTCGATGTAGTTGTCGTAGAATTCGGTGTAGATGGTGAATCCGATGTTGGGCGAGATGATGCTCTGCTTGCCCTCGGAGGTGATTTCATAGACGTTGACGTCCTGTGGGATGAGTTCCTCCACGTCGTGCAGTTCGTGACAGCTGGTGCAGAGACTCTGTGTGCGAGGCTCGATGAAGGTGTTGCCGCAGGTGCTGCATGTGTGGATGACCGCTGGGCGGTCGTAGTCCATGCCGATGTGGCGAAGTATCTTGTGGCACTTGGGGCAGCGCAACTGACCTCCGAAGTTGTAGGTGTGTTCGGGTGACACGTTGGCGCAACGGAAGTGGTGGATGACCTCCTCGGTCTGCACGGATGACTGTCCGCATTTGGGGCAGGTCTTGATGTAGAGCAGATGGGAGTGGAGGCAGGTGGGGCAGAGGTACACCTTGTTGACGAACTTGGTGGAGCGGAAGAGCCCTTTTTCTGCCATGGACTGAAGGAACACGAAGTAGTCGGAGAGTTCGTATTGCCCCAGCCTGTAGAAGAGGTCGAAGACGGGGATGACATAGCCTGTGGAGGCTGTGACGTCAAGTTTGGGTTCGAGAATGGTCTTCTTTCGTGAAATCAGATAGCGTGTCAGACGAATGAAGAACTGGTTGGAGGACATGATGGGGTCCTCGGTGGCTGCAAGTCCAATCAGGGTGTTGTAGTTGATGATGTTCTCGACGGCTGTGAGCACTTCCATGTCGTTCCAGTTGTCTGAGTAGCCGTCGATGATTTCGTCGTAGCTGCCCATCTTCCCTTTGAGGGAGGCAGACACGAACAGGGGCTTGTAGCAGCACTTGGTGGAGGTGACAGGGTTGATGCTGTTGAGGATGGTCTTGGTCTCCTCAGCAGAATCGTTGGTGATGAACACAACGTCGAAGAGGTATTCAGGGAAGTCAGGGCTCTCGTCAAGAGCAAAGGGGTTGTCGAGGACGAGCACCCGTCTGTCACCGTCGTTATTTTGGATAGTTATCATACGCTTTGTACGACTTGATTGTTATTATGGTCTTTGTTCCACACTTCTGCCCCTGCTCCGTTTTTGCATGGGGTGCATCAGTTAAGTTGCAAATTTATAATAAATTTTTCTAAAAAAACATTTTCAACACTTTTTTTTTGAAAAAATGTTGTTTTTTGTCTTTTTTCGGTGCATTATGACGGATGTTTAGTCTAAATACCCTGCTTTCTTGAGTTCTTTGGCTGCCACGTCGCACTCGTCCCACCATGCCTGTCCGAACTGACGGATGAGCGGCTCTTTAAGGAACTGATAGACGGGCAACTGCAGTTGCCTGCCTAAGTCGCGTGCCGGTTGACAGATGTCCCATTTGTGTACATTGACAGCCGTCATGCCGCCCACTTGGGAGAGGCGAACGGGGTAGAGGGCGCATGAGATGGGTTTCTGCCAACGGAAACGCCCACTGCGGTAGGCTGAGTCTATGGCACAGAGGGCGCAGCCGTTTTCATTTTTCACGAACACGCAGTCTTTTCCACGAATAATCTGTGTGACGAGTTCGCCGTCCCTGTCAGGATAGACAACTCCCTTCGCTTCGATTTGGTGTCGGGCTTCGGGAGGGAGGTCGTCGTGCAGCTCTTCGTAGGCTTGTTCAAGGAGTGCCACCTCGTCGGTCGTGACGGGTGCGCCAGCGTCGCCTTCTATGCAGCAGGCTCCATGACACTTCGGCAGGTCGCAACAGAAGAACACCCTGAAGAGGTCGAGGGAAACGAGTGTGTTGAGTATCTCAAGCATAATTCATAATTCATAATTGGGTGGAGGGTGAGGTGCTGATGAGTTGGCGGCATTGGGCTTCGTCTGCCATGAGTTGCCGATGCAGTGCTTCGAGGGTGTCGAACTCCTGTTCTGGACGAAGGTGGCGCAGGAGTTTCACGGTCAAGGTCTGACCGTAGAGGTCGCCTTCATAGTCGAAGATGTGCACCTCGATGCTTCGTTGCTGACCGTTGTGGAGGGTGGGACGGGTGCCCACATTGAGCATGCCATATCCTTGGTCGGTCGCCACCAGATAGGCGCCGTTCTCGGGAATGAGTTTGCAGGGTGCCACGTGCAGATTGGCGGTGGGATAGCCGAACTTGCGACCATTCTGAAAGCCTTGAACCACTTCGCCTTCCAGCTCATAGTGATAGCCCAGCAGGTGATGGGCGTCTTCCACAGCCCCACGCAGCAGTGCCTGACGGATGGCGGTGGAGGATATGCGCTGTTCGGAGACGAGTTCTTCACAGCCCACCACTTCCATGCCCAGTTTCTCCCCATGGCGCAGATAGTCGGCAAATCCCTGGCTGCCATGACCGAAATGGTTGTCATAGCCCATCATCAGCACTTGCACATGCAGCTGCTCCTTCAGCACGTCGCGCATGAAGTCACAGGCGTTCATCTGTGCCAGTGTCGGGGTGAACGGCATCATCTCCACCCGGTCGATGCCTGTGAGGAGCAGATGTCTCTCTTTTTCTTGGGGCAAGGTCAGCATCTGTGGCTGGAATCCGTCTTGCAATACCTGCATGGGGTGGTTGGGAAAGGTCAGGACAACAGACTCCAATCCCCGTTGGCGTGCTTGGCTCACCACCTGCTGCAGCACATACTGATGCCCCCGATGTACACCATCGAAGGTACCAATCGTTGCCACACATGGCTTCATCATTGATGGATTTAATTCATAATGCATAATTGTTTATGCCGTTCATTTGCAGAGTCGGCAGTCTTCGCACTTGTCCAATTCGCCACGGAACCGTTTCTCCACCTTCACATAGAGTTTCTGACGCAGGGGCTCGAACTTGATTTGGTCAATCACCTGCCCCATGAAGGCATTCTTGAGCAGGGTGCGCGCTTCCGTCTCGGGGATGCCTCGCTGCCGCATGTAGAAGAGGGCTGCTTCGTCCATCACACCCACCGTCGAGCCATGGGCGCACTTGACGTCGTCGGCATATATCTCCAGCATGGGTTGGGTGTAGATGCGGGCATCGGTGGATGCGCACAGGTTGGCGTTGGTCTCTTGCGAGGTGGTCTTCTGGGCATCTTTCTCCACAAGAATTTTGCCTGCAAATGCCCCGACAGCCTTGTCGTCCACCACGTATTTGTAGAGCTGGGTGGAGGCGCAGTTGGGCACCTCGTGACGTATCAGGGTGTTGTTGTCTATGTGTTGTGTCCCTCCGCCTATGGCACATCCGTTGAGCGTAACCTCGCTGTGCTCGCCTCGCAGATAGACATCGCAGAGGTTGCGTGTCTGACCATTGAAGAGGGTGATGCTGTTGTGCTTGACGGAGCAGTCACGCCCTGCATGGATGTACACATTGCTGAAACGTGAACACAGGGGAGTGGTCTCTTCGGTCTCATAGAGGTCGAGACGGGCATCATCGTGGCAATACACTTCGATGACCTGTGTGGTGAGGAACCGTTGCTTGTCGGCTGCATGGTCGCCCATGATGATGGTGGCTTCTGCACCTTGTTCCATCACAATGAGTATGCGGCGGTTCATCATGGTGGCGGCTGTGCCACGGAGCCAGTTGTCCACCACAATGGGGTCTGCCACTTGCTGATTCTTGGGCACATGGACTAAGAGGGCATCGTGCACCAGCGCGGTGTTGAGTGCCGTGATGGCATCGAGGGGGTCTGCTATCTGATGATAGTAGGGAGAGACGTCGATGGGGGCGTTCTTTATATTATATATGTACGCGGAGGGCTTGACCGTGAGCGGTGAGAGGGATATGCCATAGTTGGGGGCGAAGGCGGCATCGACGTCGGTGTACCTGTAGCGTTCCACCTTTTGGGTGGGGAAGCCCATACGTCGGAAAGTCTCAAAGGCTTCGTCGCGCACGCTGTTCATCACCTCACAGCTCCTGCTCTTGATCAGGTCGGACACCTCATGGTAAAGTTCTATGTACTGCTGTTCACTCCTCATGCCAGTTCTTCCTTTATCCAGTCAAATCCTTGTTCTTCAATCTGCTGTGCCAGCGCGGCTGTGCCTGTCTTCACGATTTTGCCGTCGATGAGCACGTGCACGACGTCGGGGCGGATGTAGTCGAGCAAACGTTGGTAGTGGGTGATGACAATGGCTGAGGTCTGAGCCGTGCGCAGCTTGTTGAACCCTTCTGCCACGATGCGGAGGGCATCGACGTCAAGCCCCGAGTCTGTCTCGTCGAGGATGCAGAGGGTGGGTTCGAGCATCGCCATCTGGAAGATTTCGTTGCGCTTGCGTTCTCCTCCCGAAAAGCCTTCGTTGACGGAGCGGTTCATCAGTTTCTGGTCTATCTCCACCAACTTGCGCTTCTCACGCATGATTTTGAGAAAGTCGGTGGATTTGAGCGGTTCCTTGCCCTGTGCTTCACGACGTGCATTCACTGCCGCGCGCATGAAGTTGGTCATGCTCACACCCGGTATCTCGATGGGTGCCTGAAAGGACATGAAGATGCCTGCATGGGCACGTTCTTCAGTGTTCATGGTAAGAAGGTCTTTGCCGTTGAAGGTGATGCTGCCTTCTGTCACCTCGTAGGAGGGGTTGCCCACGATGACATTGCTGAGCGTGGATTTGCCTGCACCGTTGGTGCCCATGAGTGCATGTGTCTCGCCATCGCGGATGGTGAGGTTCACCCCCTTGAGTATTTCTTTGTCGCCAACCTTGGCGTGGAGATTCTTGATTTCTAACATGTTCAGTTTAATTCATAATGCATAATTTTTTCATTTCCTCATTCTTTATTGTTGGCTTCGCCGAAGATGCTCACGCTCGGCATAGTTCAAACAAGTTTGACTCTGCACTCGCTCAATCGCATCTTTCATTCTTAAAATCACCCCACTGTTCCTTCAAGTGATACGGATAAAAGTTTCTGTGCCTCGACGGCGAACTCCATGGGGAGTTTATTGAGCACATCCTTGGCATAGCCGTTGACGATGAGACCTACCGCCTCTTCGGTGGAGATGCCGCGTTGGTTGCAGTAGAAGAGCTGGTCTTCGTTGATTTTGGAGGTGGTGGCTTCATGCTCGACAGTGGCGGTGTTGTTGTGAATGTCCATGTAGGGGAAGGTGTGGGCTCCGCACTGGCTGCCGAGCAGGAGGGAGTCGCACGACGAGTAGTTGCGGGCATTGTCGGCTTGCTTGCCCACTCTGACGAGGCCCCGGTAGGAGTTTTGTGACTTGCCTGCCGAGATGCCCTTGGAGATGATGGTGGAGCGGGTGTTCTTGCCGAGATGTATCATCTTTGTGCCTGTGTCTGCCTCCTGATGGTTGTTGGTGACTGCCACTGAATAGAACTCTGCCACGCTGTTGTCGCCACGGAGCACACAGGAGGGGTATTTCCACGTGATGGCAGAACCTGTCTCGACTTGTGTCCAAGAGAGTTTGCTGTTCACGCCCCGCAGGTCGCCGCGCTTGGTGACGAGATTGAGCACACCGCCCTTGCCCTCAGCATCACCGGGATACCAGTTCTGCACGGTCGAATATTTCACCTCCGCATTATCCATCACCACAATCTCGACGATGGCGGCATGCAGCTGGTTCTCGTCGCGCATGGGTGCGGTGCATCCCTCTAGATAGGACACGTAGGAGCCTTCGTCACATACGATGAGGGTGCGCTCAAACTGCCCCGTGTTGCGTGCATTGATGCGGAAATAGGTGGAGAGTTCCATGGGACAACGGGTGTTCTTGGGAATATAGACGAACGAGCCATCGGAGAACACGGCGCTATTGAGAGCGGCAAAGTAGTTGTCGCGGTATGGCACCACACTGCCCAGATATTGTCTGACCAAATCGGGGTGATTCTTCACTGCTTCGCTGATGGAACAGAAGATGATGCCCTTCTCGGAAAGTTTCTCCTTGAAGGTGGTCTTCACAGACACCGAGTCCATCACTGCGTCCACCGCTGTGCCCGACAGCGCCAACCTCTCTTCGAGGGGGATGCCGAGCTTGTCGAAGGTCTTCATCAGTTCGGGGTCAATCTCCTCTGCCGACTGAGCACCTTTCTTGCTCTTGGCGGTCGGGTCGGCATAGTAGGAGATGGCTTGGTAGTCAATCTCTGGAAGATGCACGTGTCCCCATGTGGGCTGAGCCTGTGTGAGCCAATGACGGTAGGCTTCCAAGCGGAACTGCAACAACCAGTCGGGTTCGCCTTTTTTCTCGGAAATGAGACGAACAACCTCCTCGTTCAAGCCTTTTTCTATGATTTCAGTGTGTACCTCGGTGGTGAAGCCAAATTCATATTTCTTCTCCGCCACACTGCGCACAAACTCATTCTTCACCTCTTTGCCTTCCTCTCTCATTCTTTCGTTCCCTCATTCTTGGTGGGCTTCAATTTGTCCACCACTGGTTTGAAACCGTACTTGGGTTCACAGCCATTGGCAATCTCGGTCTGGTCGGTCACCAAAAGGATGTCGGGGATGACCACCTGTGTGGCATGCTTCACCTGATAGAACAGGTCGGAGCGTGCCTCTAACTTCTGCATTTTGAACCCTGCATTGCTGGCTATGAAGTCGAAGAGGTTGAGCGCCACACTGAGCATCAAGGCATAGCAGACCACTCCCACCAAGGCACCCAGTATGCGGTTGAGGAAGTTGAGCTTCAGCTTCTTGAAGAACTCTGTGAGAAAGGCGGCAAGCCAACCTAAGACAAGCGGCACGATGATGACGATGAGCACAAAGGCAATCAGACGTCCGAATCCGATGCTGGCACCTGTCTTGTCTGCCAAGAAATCGCCAAACTGATGATAGAGTGTGGCGGCGATGAGCAAACCGACCGCCACACCCAAAAAGTGTGCCACCTGCTTGAAGGCGCCTTGTTTCCAACCTATGACAGCACCAACAATCAGTACGATATAGATGAGTATATCCATACCTGAATTTTAACTTTCAAGTCTCAATTTATTCAAAGTTTTGCTTTCACCTCCACCTCGGTGTAGGTCTCAAGCACATCACCCTCACGAATGTCGTTGTAGTTGACGATGGAGATGCCGCACTCGAAGTCGCGTCCCACCTCCTTCACATCGTCCTTGAAACGCTTGAGGGCAAGGATTTCGCCAGTGTGCACCACAATGCCGTCGCGCACCACACGTACCTTGTCGTTGCGGTGAACCTTTCCTTCGGTCACCCAACAACCAGCCACAGTGCCAACCTTCGTGATATGATATACCTGACGTACATCCACCTGAGCCGTAACTTCCTCCTTAAGAGTCGGAGCCAGCATGCCTTCCATGGCATCCTTCACCTCCTCGATGGCATCATAGATGATGGAG
>JAEEGL015650407.1_pt1 | contig 13509 bp, 10 predicted proteins | sample 9134231 | NCBI WGS metagenome assembly JAEEGL01 (sample SAMN16246548, study PRJNA631951) | gut metagenome | biome: gut microbiome; feature: rumen; material: fiber-attached | host: Bos | place: Iran: Karaj | collected 2018-10
AAACACTTTTCTGTGATGCCTGTTCTGTGCTTCTGTCTTCCCCAGCATATAATCCGTATCCGACTCTATGGTCTCAGTGATCACTTTTTTTTCCTCATCCGTAAATTTCGTTCCGGATATCTCAAGTACAACAGGATATTCCTCCGGAATGCAGTCGATAAAATCCAAAAGATAATCCACAAACTCACCATCCAGAGACTCACAGCCTTTTATACTGAATTTGCTGATTATATCGCCGATCCCATCAACCCTGCACGGTATATAAGCAATCCCATCCTCCATCACGTCTTTCTGAAGCCTGCGTTCCAGATAGGACTTTTTATAATAAAACTCTTCTTTTTTATTAATATTTTTCCAGTTCATATTTGTTAGTCTTTCATTATGACTCGAGATCTTCTTTGATGATATTATCACCGTCCAGATGCTTTTGTCCAACCTACTTCCAGACAGGATCCTTGGCACTGACTGATGCCGCATAATTTACAGCGAGATTTCGTAAATGCAAGTCCGTTTATTTCCCCGGGGTTAACGTCACACTCCTGAAAGAGATTTCTTGTAGTGGAACAAATGGCATCCCACCATTCCTCCGTATCCTGTTCCGCACCTCCGTCATCACTCACATAAAGAGTGTAGCCGGCAGACGCAGAAGCCGTAAGACAGATTTCGGAATCAATCCTGAAAAGACAGGTTTTTACGCTGCTGGTACCGAAGTCATAGATGATGATATTAATTTATCCAATATTCCTCTCGGTTATTTTTTTCGAAAACCGTATGACCTCTTGCGTGCAAGGGGCGTGTTTTTCTTTATCCGTCGGCTTCACCGCGAAGGATCAGTATCCCATGCTCAAGATTTGGCAGAAGAAAATCAAGACATTCCCTTACCGCTTTAGGACTTCCCGGAAGATTGATTATAAGCGCTTTTTTCCTTATCACACTTACAGCCCTGCTGAACATAGCCTTCGGCGTGATCCTCATGCTGTACGCCCTTATTGCTTCAGCTATGCCGGGTGCATTCCTGTCCGCTGCGCGAAGCGTTGCCTCGGGCATACGGTCCCTTTCGGAAAAGCCCGTCCCGCCTGTAGTAAATATGATATCACATTCCCCCTCATCCGATAATCTGATAAGCTCCTCATATATCTGATCCTCTTCATCCGGAAGAAGGAGGCTTTCAGTTATCACATATCCTGCTTTTTCAAGCAGTTCTACGATAAGCGGGCCGCTCTTATCCTCCCTCTCTCCTCTAAATGATCTGTCACTTGAAGTTATCACAGCTGCCCTGAGTAAAGTCCGGCCTGATCCGGCTTCTTCTCCTGAGCCCTCATCTGCTATATTTATTTCATCTCCGCATCTTACATATCCGCCTTCAAGCACTCTTGCAAATACACCCTCATGCGGCATTATGCATTCCCCCGTAAGCTTTGATATCTCACATCCGCTATGACATTTCTTGCCTATCTGGGTAAGCTCAAGCCTGACATCTCCGATATGAAATCCTGTACCCACGGGAAGTGAAGCAAGGTCGATACCGGACACCAGCAGGTTTTCGCCAAAGCATCCCGGTACGATCCGTACCCCGCTCTCTTTCTCATCCTTTGATTTCCTGGCAATACGTTCTTTGAACTCCTCAACTTTTTCATAGGAAAGCAGGCTCACCTGTCTTTCGCTTCCGGCATGGGCATCTCCTTTAAGGCCATGATCCTTTATCAAAAGGCAGCTTCCTATGTCCTGTTTGACAGTACCCTTTTTTTCACTTATACATACTGCTTCTATCCTTCCCATAGCTTACCCTCCGATCTCCACCATTTTTCTTTTATCATAGTCCGCATCCATTCTTCCGAAGCTGTGAGCTGCCGGTTTCTTCATAATAGCGGATCTTATCATATCTTCAAGCTCGCTATCCGTGGCTCCTCGCCTCATAGGTGTCTTAAGATCAGCTCCGTCAGGATATTGAAGACATAGCTTAAGATAACCGGCACAGGTAAGCCTCACCCGGCAGCATTCTTCACAAAAGCTGTGTGATAACGGACTTATGAAGCCTGCCCGGCCCCGGTATCCCTCAAAAGAATAATAAACTGCCGGACCCTTTATTTCTGAAGGATCCGCTTCCATCCTGGATGCCTTCCCGTATTTCATTTCAATCATAGCGATAAGCTCAGCCGTCGGGACTCCTTTATATCTCATGCCGCAGCCAATGGGCATAAGCTCTATGAATCTTACTGTCAGTCCCCTTTCACCTGCAAAGTCCATAAGCTCCGTGATCTCCCTGTCATTTATATTCTTTACAGGTACGCAGTTAAGCTTTACATCAAGTCCGGCTAAGACGGCTGCATCTATGCCTTTCTTTACCGCATCCACACCGTTCAGTCCGGTAAGTCGCAGGCACGTCTCAGGATCAAGAGTATCAAGGCTGATATTGATATCCGAAAGACCTGCTCTCTTCAGTCCTTCCGCAACACTGCATTCAGATTGTATATCATCCATACCTCCATATCTTCCGGTATATTTCTCTGCAAGCATTATCCCGTTGCTTGTCATAGAGATATTTCCTATACCGTATTCACTCTTCAGCATCCTGATAAAATCCGTAACCCCGCGTCTCACCAGAGGCTCACCTCCGGTAAGACGAACTCTCTTTATTCCAAGGCCTGTCATGATCCTGACAAGCCGTCCCATCTCTTCAAGGCTCAGGACCTCAGAATGATCCATGTGCTGTATGCCATCTGAGGGCATACAGTATCCGCATCTTAAATTGCATTTGTCCGTAAGAGATATCCTGAGGTAATCTATCTCTCTTCCCAAACCGTCTTTCAAGACTTGTGCCTCCTGTGCCCAAAGGACGGCAGCCCGGCCTGATCCGGCCTGTCATCAGTATACCGCCTGCCGCTCCAGTAATTCATTATGAGAAGTACAGCAAGTGAAATAAAAAGGATAATGATAACCCACCGGTAGGCCTCCTGCCTGTTTCCGCTCTGCATTGCCGTATAGACTGCGATCGACATGGTCCTGGTCTTCCCGGGAATGTTTCCGGCTATCATGATGGTGGCTCCGAATTCACCTATGGCTCTCGCAAAGGCAATGATGGTTCCGGCCGCTATCTCCTGCCAGCATAAAGGAATATAAACCTTCAGAAAAACCTCTTTTTCTCCATACCCGCATATCCTTGCCACATCCACCAGATCCTTGTCAATGCTGTCAAATGCTGCTCTTAGGGTACGGTATACGATCGGAAACGAAACAACGCAGGCTGCTGCTACAGCCCCTTTGACGGAAAAAACAATGTCTATTCCGACTGACCTTAGAAACTGTCCTACGGGTGTATTCTTTCCGAAAAGAATCAAAAGAAAGAATCCTGTAACCGTAGGCGGCAGTACAAGCGGCACGGAGAGCAGGGAATCCCAGAAAAATTTCCCGCGTTTCGCACCTGATACAAGCCTTGCCGAAAGCATACCCAGCATAAGGGATAAAGCGGTAGCAAAGACAGCTGTTTTCAGGGATATCCATAATGGCGATATATCCATAACTCTTCCTTAATCCACAGCTGTGAAGCCGTAATCTTCAAATATCTTCATTGCCTCATCCCCCTTTAGAAACTCAAGGAATTCCGAAGACATTTCTTTATTCCCTGATGCTGCAACTATCCCTGCGGGATAAATGACTTTATCACAGGATCCCTCGGGAGCTTCTGCAGCTATCTGAACCTTATCGGAAGTATTGGCATCCGTAGCATAAACCACTCCGCAGTCTACCGCATCCTCCTCAACCCAGGTCAGCACTGTCCGCACATCCTGTCCGTAATTTGCCTTTGCCTTAACTTCATCCAGTATCCCAAGCGAAGTGAATACCTGCTCTGCATACTGCCCCGCCGGCACGCTCTCCGGCTCACCGAGGCCGATGATCTTAACCTTGTCCTTCGCAGCATCTTCAAATGAAGCTATGCCGCTTTCGCTTCCCCTTGGCACCACCATTACTATCTTGTTGTCGAGAAGATTTATGATGCTGTCATCATCCATCAGTTTTTCTTCCTTCAGGGCATCCATCTGTTTTAATGCAGCCGAAAAAAAAATATCACATGAAGCTCCTTCTTCTATCTGGGTCTGAAGTGCTCCCGAGCTTCCGAATGAAAAAGCAAGACTCACTCCGGGATGCTCTTTTTCATATACTTCTTTTAATTCATTGCATACATCCGTAAGAGATGCCGCTGCAAGGATCGTGATCTCTCCTGTCTTTGATGCTCCCTTTCCCGGCGCGCCTCCACAGGCCGTCATAAATAACAAAACTGATGCTGTAAAAATTAATAAAAATGATTTTGTTTTTGATCTACCATCCAATCTGAATACCTTTTTTATCCGGTTCTTCTTTATTTTCATTCAGGTCTCCCTTTTCTGTTTTGATCTGTTTTTCCTCTTTTATGATTTCGATATGATCCTTATGCTCCGGCACGGGATCAGGAATAAAATGTCCGCTCCTGCCGCCATCCTTCTCTTTAAGAGAGATGTCGGATATGACCATGGCCTTATCCAGGGCCTTACACATATCATAAATAGTCAGCAGGGCAACACTCACTCCTGTAAGCGCTTCCATTTCGGCTCCGGTCTTCCCCATAAGCCTTACTTCACACTCACAGCGTATATAACCCCTGTCAGGGCATACCTCAAGATCTATACTCACTTTTGTAAGCTGAAGAGGATGACAGAGCGGGATGAGATCAGATGTCTTTTTGGCAGCCATGATCCCGGCTATCCTTGCTGCAGCAAGGACATCGCCCTTGGCAGCGCTGCCCTCTGATACTGCCTTCAGGGCTGAGCCGTTCATATGTATCAAACCACCGGCCCTCGCCATTCTGTATGTCACATCCTTCTCCGTGACATCCACCATCACTGCACTGCCTTTCTCATCCACATGTGAAAATAAACTCATATCATCCTCCAATCCTGTTTTAAAAAATATCTCTGTATTCAGAGCAACTTATTTCCCGAAGCCGCAGTTTGGAAAGTGACATATATCGCAGGAAAGACAAAGTCCTCCCTCTCCATATGCCACGAGATCCGAAGCTTTTAATCTCTCACCGGCTATCACCCTCGGCAGCACCAGATCAAAGACCGTGCGTCTCGCATACATCACGCATCCGGGAAGCCCCATTACTGCCACCTCCCTGTCTTCCCTTTGAAGATAGGCCAGCATAAACATGGCACCCGGAAGCACAGGGGCTCCATAGGTTATAATGTCGGCGCCGGTGTCCTTTATGGCCTTTGGCGTCCTGTCATCGGGATCCACACTCATACCTCCGCTCACCAGCACAATATCAGCACCTTTATCTGCAAAATACTCTATCGCATCAGTTATGCCTTCACTGGCATCGGGAAGTATCCTCTGCCCTATTACGACTGCATCATATTCCAGCAGCTTTTCCGTCAGCACGGGACCGAATGAATCCTTGATCCTGCCCGAAGCAACCTCATTTCCGGTGATGATGAGACCGGCCTTCACCTCCCTAAAGGGAAGTATGGACAGCAGGGGCTCATCTCCGGCTTTCTCCCTTGCCTTATTCATCTTTTCTTCTTCTATGACAAGGGGTATGATGCGCGTTCCCGCGATCTTATCTCCCGACCTCACAGGATAATTACCATGTGCAGTGGCTATCATCATCTCACCCAGACTGTTTACGGCATCAAGTCTTTCACTGTCAACCTTCAAAAGCCCTGATACCGCTGCGCTTATTGTGATCTTGCCTTCAGAGGGTTCAGAAGCCTTCATAGTCGGGCTCTCACCCATGCAGATATCCTTCAGAATATAAGCGGCTTCATCCTCATGCAGCATACCCTCATTCTTTTCCCATATATAGAGATTTTCTTTGCCGACAGACAGGAGCACGGGTATATCCTCTTCCGTCACAATATGCCCCTTCTTAAATACCGGTCCCTTTTTTGAGCCGGGAATGATCTGAGTTATATCATGACAGAGTACCTGTCCTGCTGCGTCCACAGTCTTTATAAGTTTCATTTCTGATATCCTTTCAGGAAATAATCTTTTATACACAGATATATCCCCCTTATGTCTTCAAGTCCGTACACCGGACTTGCTGCGCTTTCGGGGGATATACAGTCGGATGCTATGCATATGAGTGATGACTTATTACAGACGCTTCTTTCGGAGATCTCCCGCCTCACCACTTCAACCTTGGGATAAGACGAGTCCTTCAGTCCCTCAATGATTATCACATCAGGAGGTGACTTCATTCTGAGGATAAGCCTTATCAGATCTTCCGGAGCTGCGCTTCCCCTGAAATAACCACCATAGGCGCTGTCAGAAAAAACCACGGAAGAAATGGCACCCGCTTCGCGAAATCTTGCGGTATCTGATCCCGGAGCGTCATATATGCTGTCATGTCCGTCATGCTTTATGACTCCGACTGTGGATCCGTCTTTAATAAATTCATTAATGAGCTTTTCTATGAGTCCGGTCTTTCCACTGTCGCTGTATCCACTCACACAGAATACGAGCGGACCGGCCAGCTCCAAAAGATCTTCTCTTGTATTGATATTACGGACTGCTTTTTTATCAAAGCAGGAGTAAGAAAGGGATACATATTTCGTGCGGCACCTTTTGAATATCTCCCGCAGACGGTAATTACCCTCTCTTATCAGCTCCTCGATAACAGGGAGCAGGGATTTTGAATATACAGCGCAAAGCGGCTCGATATGATCCTCGTCAGCTATCACATAGCAGTCGTGATCCGATGAGATATAGCCTGCCAGATAAGAGACCAGCTCTTTAGTGATATTAGGCATATCCGCAGCGCAGATAAAGACATATTCCGTATCGGCAGCAGACAGTACCCTCCTGATACCCTCTATGGGCCCGATCTTTTTGTTCTCATCATACACGGTGCGGTATCCCGTATCTTCATATAGACCGGGCTTTGCGGCAGATATTATGATCTCGCCTGATCCCTCAAGCCTTGATGAAAGCCTGTCGATGATGCGCTCATTCCCTATGCGGATAAGAGCCTTGTTGCATCCCATACGGGAACTCTCCCCGCCGGCCAGTATTCCAATGGATATATTATCTGTTATATACTTCAAATTCCGGGCCTCATCATTCTTATCCTTACCTTATCTCCAGGATTTATCCATACTCCTGAAGGGATATCTATGTAACAGTTACAGGATACGGTATTTCCGAATACCGAAGACATATGCTCCGATGCAGGTAGATACACCTTCCCGTCTGATGCATATGCCCGCACGAGTCTTCTCATGCGGTTTAGCTTATCATAATCATCTGAAAGCACAGCTTCCGTTTCCCTGGGGATAAAGCGGTCACTTCCCATAAGCTCTGATACGAGGGGCCAGAAATACAGATCAAAATTTGCCATAGCGGCATATGGATTGCCGGAAAGGCTCAGGATCACTTTACCGTCAAGCACGCTGCAGAGGGTGGGAGTGCCGGGCTGTATATTTATACCTCCGAAGAGTCTCTTAGCTCCAAGCCGGTCCATTATCCCGGGGATCAGATCCTTCTTCCCCACGGATACCCCTCCCGTCGTAAGGATCACGTCCGCCTTACAGAGCGCCTGCCTGATATGGGATATTATCTCATCCTCATCATCAGTGCAGGTATCCTCAGTTACTACCTCCAGCTTTTCCTGTCTTATAGCTGTGCAAAGAATATACCGGATGCTGTTGTATATTTTGCCGTCTTCCGGCTTCTCTCCGGCTTCCAGCAGCTCGCTCCCCGTGCATATTACAGCGGCCCGCACGGGACGGCGTACCTTTATTTCCCTAAGTCCCAGAGACGCTATCAGTCCCGCCTCTGATCTTCCTATCCTGCATCCCTTTTCAAGCACGGTTTCGCCGCGTTTTATCTCCTCGCCGATATGGCAGTAGTTTCTGTATGGAGGCTGGGATACGAATATCTTTACTTCATCCTCTCCATAATCTGTATCCTCCTGCTTTACCACGGAATCATAGCCCTCAGGTACCATAGCCCCTGTCATTACCCTTACGGCGCTGCCGGGTACATAGGGGAAATCACAGCTGTCTCCGGCAAGCAGCTCTCCTGCAACCCGCAGTGTTACCGGCCTTTCGGCTGAGGCACTGCTAATATCCTTCGAGGATACGGCATAGCCGTCCATTGCGGATCTGGGAAATGAAGGCACTGCCTGCTCCGAGACCAGATCCGATGCAAGCACGTATCCGAAAGCATGCTCAAGCGGCACCGCCATTACTTCATCAATGGGCGCTGCCGCTTTCTTTATGAGGTTTACCGCCTCTTCTATTTCCATTAAGTTACAGCTTTTCTATCTGTACAGCGCAGACCTTGTACTCCGGGATCCTCGCATAATCATCGAGCGCTGCATTGGTGATCTTATTTACCGGAGAATCAGGGAAATGGAAAGGCATCCATGTCTCGCCCTCTGATACCTTTCTCCCGACCCGGGCAGTAGCAGTGATCGAATCTCTTCTGCTGCGGACCCTGATCTTTTCACCGTTTGTGATGCCGACCTTTTCGGCATCCTTATAATTGACTTCTATAAAGCCTTCTCCTGCGATCTCCATAAGTCCCGGAGCTCTTGAAGTCATTGCCGCGGCGTTGTACTGATAAAGGATTCGTCCTGTCATCAGGATGAAAGGATACTCCTCATCTGGCAGCTCCTGCGACTCCTTAAATACTGCTGGATACAGCAGAGCCCTGCCTCTTGCCGGTCCATTCGCATGCATTATTGGAGTGCCCGGATGATCCTTACCCTTGCAGGGCCACTGCAGGCTCTCACCCGCGTCAAGCCTTGCATGGCTGATACCCGCGAAGCTGGGTGTCACCGAAGCAACCTCATCCATTATCTCCGCGCTGGTGAGATGAGGCTGCGGATATCCCATAGCATTCATCAGGTCTATGAGAATGTCTGTATCAAGTCTCATATCACCCGGAAGCGTGACAGCCTTTCTTATCCTCTGCACTCTCCTCTCGGTATTTGTAAAAGTTCCTTCTTTTTCTGCGTAGCTTACACCCGGCAGGATCACATCCGCATATTCGGCAGTCTTCGTCATGAAGAGCTCCTGTATGCAGAAGAAATCAAGACTCTCAAGAGCCTTTATTATATGATTTGTATCCGGATCCGATACCACGGGATCTTCCCCGCAGATATAGAGACCATGTATCTTACCCTCGATGGCGGCAGGAAAGACATCGGTAGCCTTGAGTCCGGGGGTCGGATTAAGCTTCACGCCCCATGCCTTCTCAAACTTTTCCCTTACCTCGTCATTGTCCACCTTCTGATATCCGGGATAGTCGGTAGGCTGCGCTCCCATATCGCAGGCTCCCTGTACATTATTCTGTCCTCTGAGCGGATTCACACCGCAGCCGCTCTTTCCTATCTTGCCGCAGAGCACAGCCATATCGGACATGCACATGACGCCTTCCGTACCCGAGGAATGCTCCGTGACACCGAGGCAGTATATAATAGGAGCCTTCTTTGCCGTGGCATACATGCGCGCTGCCTCAATGAGCCTTTCGGGATCGATATGACAAATCTCTCCGACCTTCTCCGGTGTATAATCCTCCACCAGCTTTTTGAGCTCCTCAAAGCCCTCGGCATAATCCCTAATATAATCATGGTCTATCAGGTCTTCCTTTATCATCACATGCATCATGCCATTGGCAAATGCCACATTTGTACCGGGGCGTAGCTTCAGATGAATATCTGCCTGCTTTGCAAGACCTATCTCTCTCGGATCGACGACAATGAGCCTTGTACCGTCTTTAACAGCCCTTCTTATCTGCATTCCGACTACAGGATGAGCTTCCTCGGGATTAGATCCCACAAGCAGTATACAGTCTACATCATGGGTAATATCATGTATCGGATTAGTCATCGCGCCGGAGCCCAATGTTTTTGCCAGGCCGGTCACTGTAGCGGAATGGCATACTCTCGCACAGTTATCGGTATTATTCGTTCCGAAGCAGGTGCGCACCATTTTCTGGACCATGTAGATATCTTCATTTGCTGATCTGGAGCAGGCAAATCCGGCCAGAGATTCGCTCCCGTACTTTTCCTTGATCTCCATAAAGCGCTTTGCCGTATAGGATATAGCCTCTTCCCAGGTCGCCTTCTCAAATTTACCTGTTTCCCTGTTTTTAATGAGAGGCGTAGTGATACGGTCCTTTGAATGAATGAAATCAAAGCTGCCCGAGCGTCCCTTTACACAGAGTCTGTGATGGTTTGAAGGACCGTTGGCAGGCTCCACATTCACTATTTTATTGTTATGCACTACAAGATAATACTGGCAGCCCGTAGCGCAGTGAGGACAGGTTGTAAGGACCCTTTTTACCTCCCAGTCCCTGTACTCATTTGCTCTTTTTAATGTTAACGCTCCGGTAGGACATACACTTGCGCAGTTTCCGCAGCTCTCACATCCGGTCTCCTTGTAGTCGCTTCCAAACGGAGCATCCACAATATGGAAGGTACCTGAGCGCCCGTTTGTAAGAGCGCCGTTGCAGGCAATATTATTGCAGACATTGATACAGCGCTGGCAGTGTATGCATTTGCTTGGATCATAGCTGATATAAGGATTGCCCTCCAGCTTGGGAAGCTTCTTTTCTATCCCGGCTCTGGTGCCTTCATGCTCTGCGTGCTCTACTCCGTATCTGTTGCACATAGCCTGAAGCTCGCAGGGGCCGTTTGCCGGACAGCTCATACAGTCAAGATTATGATTGCTGAGAATGAGCTTAAGCATATCCTTGCGATACTCCGTGAGTCTTTCCGACTCCGTCACTATCACCATTCCGTCCTTAGCCTTAGTCCTGCAGGCAGGGAGAAGGTTTCTGAACCCCTCACATTCCACAACGCAGAGTCTGCAGGAGCCTATATCACTGACCCCCTCCATATAACAAAGTGTAGGAATGTATACAGAGTTCTCTCTTGCGATATCCAGGATCGTCTTTCCTTCTTCGGCCTTATATGATACGCCGTTAATGCTGATATTTATCATTCTCCTCTGCCTCCTTCCATCACGCCGCAGCCGTAATGGTCGCAGCGAAGGCATCTTCCCGACTCACGCATGGCTTCCTCATAAGTCATGGATAACATTATCCCTTCAAAGCTGGTCTTTCTTTCAAAGGGATCCATTTCCATTATCTCAGCGCGTCCCGTCGCCACGCAAGGATTCGGATAGGCCGGCGGGATCTGAGTGTCATCCTCAGTCTTATGATGATAGCCGAGATATTCATCAATATTATATGCAGCGACCTGCCCGGCTGCTATTGCATTTATGGCTGTGGAGGGTCCCGTCACACAGTCGCCTCCCGAAAAAACGCCATCCATATCAGCTACCATACAGGTTTCATCTGCTATCACGCGGCCTCTTTCCACAGGAACCCCTTCCTTCTCAAAATCAGCCACATCACTCCTCTGACCCACTCCGAGGATCAACAGATCACACTTGAAACGGTAAGGATATTCACTTGAATGCTCCGTAGTCATCATACCGTTCTCATCATACTCTGCCAGTATCTCCGGCTGCAGCCATACCGCACGGACCTCGTTTGTATCATTATCGGCCTCGATATTCAGGAAGCTGAGCAAAGTCCTGAATCGCACTCCCTCCTGCATTGCGCCGGTTATCTCATCCTTAAGGGCTGTATAATCATCCATCTTTCTCGTAAATACATGGATGGACTCAGCATTAAGCCGGACCGCTGTACGCGCAGCATCCATGGCCACATTTCCGCCGCCTATCAGCACTACCTTTTTGCCGGTAAGATCCCTGGCCTTGCCGTGGGCCACCTCCTGCAGAAAATCAGCAGCGGGGATGACATTCTTCGCGTCCGCGTTTTCCATCGGCATACGATTTCCGAGCTGAGCTCCTATTCCTATATATACGGCATCCGACTTCTGTCTTATCTCACCGAAGGTGATATCTCTTCCTATCTTTGTATTATAATGAACCTTGATATCCCCGGCCCCGAGTATAGCCTTGATATCCTGATCAAGCCTCTCCTTTGGCAGGCGGTACTCCGGAATGCCATACCGGAGCATGCCTCCAAGCTTCTCATGCTCCTCATAAAGCTCCACCTCATGTCCCATAAGCGCAAGGTAATATGCCGCCGTAAGACCTGAAGGACCGCCTCCTACTATTGAAATGGTTTTTCCTGTCTTGACATTCTTTACAGGAGTCGGCACGGTATCAGCAGCGGCCTGATCCACTGCATATTTCTTAAGTCCTCTTATATTAAGCGGCGCATCTACCAGAGCTCTCCGGCATTTATTCTCACAGGGATGCTCACAAACCATAGCGCAGGCCGTAGGGAAAGGATTCCTTCTCCGTATCACCTTTACAGCATCTGCATACCTGCCTTCCGTTATCAGCGCAATATATCCGGGAACATCCACATGAGCCGGGCACAAGGTCACGCAAGGTATTGTCTGATTCTTATTCTCAGAGCACTCTCTGTACTTGATATGGCTCTCGTATTCATCTGCAAACTGATCCAGAGAATCAAGGATCAGATTTGCGCCGACAACTCCTACAGCGCAGTCTGCCGTTTCAGCTATCATGCGGCATTTCTTCTCTATGAGCTCGAGAGTGTCCATCGTGGCATCGCCCTTCAGCACGGTCTTAAGCAGATAATCGACCTCGTGAAGTCCGTCACGGCAGGGCACGCATTTGCCGCAGGACTGATTCATTGATATCTGGAGCAGCGATCTGTAGAGTGACAAGGGACACATTCCCGGTGGATATGATGTCATTCTGGATTTGAATTTCCTGATGATCACATCGATCCTGTCATTCATATTCCCTTTCTTTTTCAGTCTTCTCATCAATATTTCTCCTCATAATTATAAATACAGCTTATAATCTGCATTACCCCGGATATCCTTACGCCAGGTTTTAGAATGTCTCAAGATATCCGGACAACATTTTTATTTTACCTATTAATACCCTGTTATGGCAAGCGCAAACAGATCTGAAAAAGCGGAATGTAAAAACCTGCCGGTGCCGCAGGAGCATCAGCAGGTCAATCTGTCAAAGGAGTCAGAATATCAAGGCCTTTTATGACACAAGTACATTTTCAGAGAGCTTATTCATTGCGCTTGAAAGCATCAGCTTGATGCGGTTGAGCTGATTTACCTCCGAGGCGCCCGGATCATAATCGATAGCCACGATATTGGATTCGGGGTGGAGCTCCCGCACACGCTTTATCACGCCCTTGCCGACTACATGGTTTGGAAGACAGCCGAAGGGCTGTACACAGGCCACGTTGCTTACCCCCTGATGAATGAGCTCCATTATCTCGCCTGTAAGAAACCAGCCTTCTCCGGTCTGATTGCCGATAGAGACGATAGGCCTTGCCATATCCGCTATATCCGTTATCTTCGTATGCGAAGTAAAGTGCTTTGATTCTGTAAGAAGCCTTGCAGGATAACTCCTCAGCCTGTTTACAACCCATATCAGGAATTTATTCAGCATTTCAGCCTTCCTTGACTGGCCAAGATAGTCTCCCTTATAAACC
>JAEEGL016134856.1_pt1 | contig 13509 bp, 9 predicted proteins | sample 9134231 | NCBI WGS metagenome assembly JAEEGL01 (sample SAMN16246548, study PRJNA631951) | gut metagenome | biome: gut microbiome; feature: rumen; material: fiber-attached | host: Bos | place: Iran: Karaj | collected 2018-10
CGAGATAAAAACGGCCTTCATAAATCTTTGAATACCAATCAATCAACTCATGTACGCGCTTCATATCGTCTGCGCGAATTGCTTGCGAAATCTCAGAACCCATACAACCGGACAAACAAATAATGCCCTCGTTGTATTTCTCCATAATTTCATGATCGATACGCGGCTTATAATATTTACCCCGCACTTCTGCTTCGGTCATTAATCGACAAAGGTTTTCAAAACCTTGATTGTTCATCGCCAGCAAAGTTACGTGGAAACGCTCCTTATCATACGCTGGGTCACGGTCTTCCATGCGTCGAGCCGCCACATAAGCCTCAAGTCCTAAAATCGGCTTTATCCCGGCATCTTTACAAGTCTTATAGAGATCGATCAAACCAGACATCGTGCCATGATCAGTTACGGCCACCGCTTCCATACCGGTTTCCTTCACAAACTTTACGAGATCATCAATCTTCGTCAAGCCATCAAGCAACGAATAGTGCGTGTGATTATGCAAATGCACAAAGTCACTTGGTTTTAGTTTAATCTCCTCCGCCATATCTCTATTTTACCTATTTTCTCGCTAAAAACGCCATTATTATCGAAAAATGGCTATCTACCATCTTTAGTCTTCCTCAGATGATAAAAACGTTCAACGTTTCCAAATCGCCCCGCCAATTCATTATCGCGTTTGTTCATAATTACAAAGCCATCACGCTTGATAGTTGCCTCAAAATCCGCAATTATCTCGCGACGCATCTTATTATTCTTTATCACGCCTCGACGAAGTTGCCACTGCTTCGCCTCAAATTGCGGCTTCAACATTACGGCAAACTCCGTATGTTCATCGGCAATATTATCTCGCACGTAACGTAAAACCTCTGTTAAACTCACGAAACTTACATCCGCCACGACTACATCTGGCACCGTCTCACATTTAAAATCAAAAATGTCGGTTTTTTCGTGCAGCTCAATTCGCTCGTCAAAACGCAAAGGCGCTTTCATCTGATTTGTGCCCTTCTCGATTGCTATCACTTTCTTTGCGCCCAAACGAAGTGCTAATTCTGTAAATCCGCCCGTCGAGGAACCGATATCCATCACCACTTTATTGCGCAAATCCAACCTAAACGCCTCTAGCGCGCCCGCCAGTTTATGTTCAGCTCTTCCTACAACATCCATAATTATTTCATTATTGCAAGCAGCGGTTTTTCGGCTTTAGAAATCTCAATTATTTCTACATCTGTAAATTTATTATACTCACCTTCTGCCTGTATCATCATTTTAGCTGGTCGAGGGAAAACCAAGCAATCATAATCACTTTCCGTACCAGGAATCTTGCGCAATATACTCTTTGACATCATTAGGCACAATCTAAAGAATTTTGTCATTTGACCGTTGTAGCTCAAGAAACCATCCTTAGATAGATAATATTTCCCGCCCTTCATCATTTTGGCAACCGTCTTACTATTTACCGCCATATAATCCGATTTATGTTTACACTCTATATATTCACCAGAGGCTCCACCGAGCGCAAAATTCGGTAACTGATGTTTCTTACGTTGTTTTAGCCACCATTTTACTAATACCCACAAACTATAAGAAGTGCGTTTTTTACCACCTTGCAAAGCTTTTCGGGTCTTTGGATGATCAAAAGCCGCGCACGCTTCCGCGAACATGCCAATCGTAAAATAGCACATCCCATAGCGCCAGTGTTCTTTATTAACCTTACATTCAAGTGGCCACACTTCACGCGCATCGCCTTTTATAATCTCATCGAACTTCATGAAACCGAAGCTACGGGCTGTATCGTTAAAATTACCGAAGCCCTGCACGCCCAAACACACATTTTTAGCGGAAGACAACATAATTCCATTCACGGCTATCGTCGCCGTGCCATCACCGCCAGCTGCAATAACAAAATCATCATCTCGGAATACTTTTGCCAACCGATGCGCATTCTCGTCAACATTCGTATCGGCAACTTCAAACTTACCGACCGCCCAACCACTCAATCCCCGCGCTTTCGACAAAACTTCTTGTTCCACTTTTGCGAAATGCGAACTTCGAGGATTATAAACTATAATCAAGCGTTTCATATCAATCTAATTCTTTTCAGTCAAATATTTATTCAACTCTTCTATTGTTGCATAGAAATGCAAAATGTCATCTCTTGACATTCCATAAACATCATCCAACTTAATAGAACCGTATTTATTTTTTAATTCATCACCTAATTGTTTGATTTCAGCTGCATCGTTATCTAATTCGACTTTATTTTTTCCTTTCAAGTCTGCATATTTCTCATTGAACTCTAAGATTTTAGCCTCGTAACCTTTTAATTCCTCTGCTATCTTCTTTAGATATTCATTGCGCCCATTTTTTAACTCATCTAGCTCTTCACCGTTCAACTCGCCATCACTGAGCGTATTCATCAATTGTTGTTCAGTTTCTGCGTAATCGAGCATCTTCTCAAAAATACCAGCCGCTTCATCGTATTTCTTTTTTGCTTCTTCGTCCTTAATAGCTCGGCAATCTCCTAGTTCTTTCATTAAATCACTAGTCTTTGCTATTGAGTTCTCAAAATCTTCAAATAATTCCTTGTCTTCTTCGGTTAATTCCAATGTTTCGGTCTTAGCATTAATATAATTTTCGACCACTACCTTCGTCTCGAAAATATCACTAGATAATCCGCGAGCTTTTTTCAAATCTTCCGCTTCACCATTCTTTACGAGGATAAAGCATACTATTCCGGCGATAATCAAACCTAATACCACTAATGCTACAACGATTGCCCAAATTGGAATCTTTCTCTCCTGCTTCTCTATTTTCATTAATGCCTCGTCACCCATAACTCACTATTAAGCGGCCATGAATTTGCCTTACATCCACGCAGGCCAGTTGATTGTTGCAACATTACCGGCGCAATACCGTTCACGCACGAAGATAAATGATCGTGTCCCAAAAAATGACCGACTTCATGATTAATCACCATCGTCCGATAATCAGCTAGGCTTAATCCCGCCTGAGTATAGCTATCTGTTCCATACAGCCAACGATCGTCATTGAACAATACTAACGGAAAGACCGTACAGCTCAGTTCCGCCGAGCATCCTCCAGGCGCTGCCGCCCGAACCTGCTCGCCGCTTGCCAAAATTACATGTAGACGCCCGCCGCTCTGAACACGCGTAAACTTTACACCAGCCCTAATCCAACCACGCGGATCCTGCAGCGTTGCATCAACAACTCTGGAAAATTCATCTAAATTACCTTTTATAGTTCCCCGCGAAGAAACATCATACGTAATATTGTATTTATATGACTGTGCCGGCGGATTCGCCGCATAGTACGAATCTACTTTTTGCTGAACTGCAACTTGTGTTTTTTCAATTTCTGCCAATAACAGCAGACTCAAAACACTTTCGAGCATTAATCAGCCTTCGTTTTATCTTTCTCAGCTTCTTCGCCTTCTGCCGGCTTTTCTTCAGGATCTTCTTCTACTGGTTCTTCTGGCTCTTCCGGTTCTTCTTCGTCTGGTTTTTCATCATTACCATCCGAACATGCTACTATGCCTTTCAATGCTTTCTTCTCTTCTGCTGAAGAATTCATGCACGGATCTTGGGTATTCGAGCTGTCAAAACCGCCCAACTTCCAATTGCCATCTGCTATCCGAGTATAAAGAATCACTCTTGCCGTGCCATTCGGGCGTACTATACCTACGCTCGTAATCTTGAACATATTATTTATACGTACAAAGTTTATATTCGAATCCGCAAAATCAATCACATACTCACCGTATTTATCAGTCAAAAGCTTATCAATCTTCGCCAAATCGCCACCGTTGAGATATTCTGATTCTTTATCCAACGCTTGAACGGCCTCTTCCTGGCTAGATGCGCCAATCACTTCATATAAACCGTTTAAATTGCGCGTAATAGATGATTTCTCTGTTTCGAGTTTAGCCTTGTCAGTGTTCATAATACCCACAAATACAACAGCAACAATTAGACCAATCAAAAATACTACCGAGAAAATCAGGCCACAGTAAGCTAATCTCTGCCACATATAGTCAACCATCCTACGACCACTAATTACGCCGTTAGCGTTCACTACATTAATCTGTTGCGGAGTTGGCTGCGGTGCGGGCGCTGCTGGAGCTTCCGAAAAGCTCTCATAAGAAATATTAGGCCCACCAAAGCCGTCAAAACTCTGCATTCCCCCCGGTGCGTTTGTATTTTGCGGGTTCATTTTCCTCCTAGTCGGAAATTTCTTATGTATATATTTTACCATAACTATCTTAAATAATGCATTCGAAGTATAATCAAAGCATGACAATAGTAGCAGAACGCGCTAATCCTGGTGGCCTTAGCGGCGAAAACACAACCGGCAATCCTCTTGAGAGAATGCCATCCTTTGATGAGTACAAAAAAATACGCGAAGCCGAAGAACAACAGGCTCAAGAGCAAAACGAGTCTAAAGTCTTACAACGTCACATTATAGCCACCGGGGAACGTTCTACTTTTTACCAACTCGAAATGTCTGATGGTTCGGAAGGCCAAGAAATCGAAAGCGATTTTATAGAAATGGCCTCACAATTCAGAAAACAACATGAAGATATTAAAAAAGATCCAGAGCTATATTCGGCTATGGGCGGCGTCTCCGCTGATTTAGCAATTATTGACCTCACCAAGGGTGATTGTTGGAATCGTGGCTCTACAGAAGAACGCACTGTCCTACTTGCAGACTACGCACGACTTCGTGGTAGATTAGACAATTCCAGTTCCAGCGCAGACGATAAGCGTATAATTTCCCAGTATTTCGATCACATGCAAAGTGAGCAATTAGATTTTCTCAAAAAACGCTATGATGAAACGAACAACATTAATCCGAACGCCGAACTCATCAAGACTGAAATCGAAAATCTAAAACAATCTTGCGAAAAAAAGCATCTAGATTTTGACCAATACTATCAGGATTTTGAGCAAAAACTTAAAGGCATCGAATGGGCAGAACAAAATAACGTAGATTATGAAGAACTCGTATATGCCATTAGGGATTTTCAACACGTTGTAGAGGATGCTTGGAAGGCAGGCGAATTATACAAATCAGACATCTTCGATTACGCCGACGCGCTCAATCGCCACAAGGACTCCATAGACCAACAAGACTTAGAAAAGAGTATGGAAACAAATAAAAAAGCCGAAAGAGACGTAAACGACAAACTTGAAAAAATGAAAAAAATGGATGAAGCAACCCAAGAGTTACTTCGAAAAATCGAACATATCTTAAGAGGATAAAAAAATAACAATAAAAAAGGCCCCGCCGCATTGGCAGGGCCTCATGGATAGTTTGGGAATTATTTAACCGTTACTTTGATTTCTTCGACCAGAGCATTCGCTGTGAATACCTGGACGATGCAACTTCCTCTTCCGACTGCGATTATCTCGCCGTCTTCAGAAACCGTCGCAACGCTGTCTTTGCTACTTACATAGCGCAGATCAGGAACACCAGGAATCGGTTTCTTAGTCGGATCCTCGAATACGACAGTTGCCTGAATATTGAAGCTCTGCTCCTTCTTCAGCCCAACAGTGTTTCCGGAATCCACCGTAAGCGAAACCGGGTTAGTATAGTCAGGATTGTCCGGGCCAGCCACATAGGCGACCACAGTTCTTCCAACTTCCTCTCCCCTTCTGTTCTTCGCCACTACATATACCGCACAGCATCCACCGAAATCAATCTTTTCTTCATCGAGATCGGTCAGATATACCGCAAACGCACTATAGCTAACTTTCATTATCGGCGTCGTCGGTTCATCTTCATTCATATACCATGCGTATACTTCGTAGGTGTTAACTCCAGATGCCTGGCCCCATTCAACAACCAATGCAGGTTCCTTCTCTACCGGATTGGGTGTTTCGCCAAAGTAAACCTTAAACTTACGGTTCATCTTAGCGGACCTCTCTTCCGGAGTCATCGGCGGCGCAACGTAAGTAGATTTGGCTGTGAACTTTGCTTTGTAATTCGCATCGGCAACAACCGGTACCACCTCAGGCTCCCATCCAGCGAAGGTATAGGTATAGTCCTTAGTAGCAGCCTTTGTCGGAGTTTCACCCGAATATTCCGGCGTAGCTCCATACGGCAGCGACTGTACTTCAAGAGGCTTCTCTTCATCCTCTCCGTACCATGCTATCGTATAAGACTTCACCGTAACATCAAACTCAGCCGTATAAACAACATCCTTTGTTACTGGAGCTAATTCGGGCGTCCAGCCAATGAACGAATACGAGTACTGAGCATCTTCAGGTTTTTTCGGCGTTTCACCATCATAAGAAGGCGTCTCGCCATACTTCGCCTTATCGTTTTCAAGCACAGACCCATCATAATTCTTCCATGTTACGGAATACTCTCTTTCAGTAGCCGCAAACATGGCCATATATGAAGCGTCACCATCTGCCTTCACCGGTTCCGGATCCCAACCCATGAAAATGTATACCGTATTCTCTGTTGGGTCTTTAGTCGGATCAGCGTGTGTCGGGACCTCACCGTACGGAACTTCCGTAACGTCGATGAGCTCTCCTTCGTCATCGAGCCAAGTAATCAGGTAAGTTATCTCTTCGGTCTCATACTCGGCCTTATACGTTTTTTCGCCAGCAACCGTTTCGAATTCAGGCGTCCAGCCCTTCAGAGTGTAAATAGTACCATCGTACACAATCTCATCTGGGGCCGCTGGTATATGATCAGACACGTCTGTACCATACGGCAAAGATTCTGTGTAGTAGATAGTATCTAACACGCCTTCAGGATCCAGATCCAACCATTCCCAAGAAATAGGATACTTCCTGGGCTCCGACTTATAAACAGCCGTGTAGGTTTCGTCGCCATCGACTGCGTGCGGTTCAGGAGACCATTCGACGAAAGTGTAAACAGAATCAACGGTTTCAAACATTTCTATAACTGCCGGGAACTCGCCATCGAGTGTCGCTCCGTAGTTATAAGTCTTAGACGTCGTTTCTGTTGAAAGAGTTCCATCTTCATTCTGGACTGTTGTTACCCAAGAAATGACGCACCCTTTCGATTTTTCTTCGAATGTAGCCATATAAGAGGCATCGCCTTTTGCCTCGATCGGCGTCGGATTCCATCCTGTAAATACATATTCTGTATCTTCAGTCGGATCTTTAGTCGGATCGGCGTGCGTCGGAACCTCACCATACGGAACTTTCGTAATATCGATGAGCTCTCCTTCGTCATCGAGCCAAGTAATCAGGTAAATAATCTGTTTGGTTTCATACTCAGCTTTGTACGTTTTTTCACCAGCAACTGCTTCGAATTCAGGCGTCCAGCCCTTCCGGGTGTAAATAGTACCATCGTACACAATCTCATCTGGCGCCGCCGGGATATGGTCGGACACATCCGTACCATACGCCAGAGACTCAGTGAAGTAGATGGTGTCCAGTTTCCCTTCGGGGTCAAGATCCAACCATTCCCAAGAAATAGGATACTTCCTGGGTTCCGACTTATAGACAGCCGCATAGGTTTCTTCTCCGAAAACACCCCCCACTTCAGGAGTCCAACCAGTAAACGTTAAAATCTCACTAGCCGTCGTCAACGGAGATGTCACTTCAGGGGAATATTCCGCCGCATCCATGCCATACTCCAGCGATTCCGTCTTTGAGGTTTCAACGACTGAGCCTTCCGCATCCAGTATCTGCCATTTCCATGTAATGTTATATGGCCGCGGTACGGACCGATATTCTGCCCGATAAGTCTGATTGCCCGTCACGTCATGAGGTTCAGGGGACCAATTAGTAAAAGTAAAAACCTCACTAACGGTCAAGAATGTCTCAATAACATCAGGGAATTCTCCATCCAGGCTCGCGCCCAACGGATACTGTTTCGAAGTTTTAACGTCTACCAGCATGCCGTCAGAGTCCTGCTCGGTCGTAATCCAGGTAATCGTGAAGAGTTCTTCCTGGTTCGGCGTAATCGTATACTGCGCCTCATAGGTTTGATCGCCGTCAACATCATGTATTGCCGGAGACCATCCCGTATATGTGTATGTATTGTCCGCAGTAACGAGTTTCTTTTTTGGAACCGGCAAATAATCAGCTAATGAACTGCCGTATTCAAAATCACGCGAAACAGTCAATTCCTCTACATCGTCACCTTCGTTTTCTTGCCACAGCACCTTCCAGATAATCGTATACATTCTCGTATAGCTGTCGTAGATCGCCGTATAGGTACGGTCACCATCGACGTTGATTATCTCAGGACTCCACTGGACAAAGTTGTAAACCGTCGTATTCGTATAGAAATCCGGGGTTTCAGGGAAATAGCTCAAAGGATTCGAACCAATCGGCAATTCTTTCGATGTGGTTACATCAGAAAGACTACCGTCTGCGTTCTGCTTTTTAGATACCCAAGTAATGGTAGCAGTTTCAGTCTCATCGTCGCCGGTTCCGTCATTACCATCGGAATTGCCATCACCGTTCGGATTATTCCCATCAGGGTTTCCTCCGTCAGGATTGTCGTTTCCATCGGAATTGCCGTTGCCGTCGGAATTGCCATTCCCGTCGTTATCATTGTTTCCGTCAGAATTGCCATTTCCATCAGTATCATTGTTGCCATCAGAGTTACCATTGCCGTCAGAATCAGTGCCTCCGTCTAAATCATTGCCACTTTGGCCATCATTATTGCCGGAGTTTCCACTTTCTCCCGACGCAGCGCCACCATCGGGGGTGTCGCCGCTATCTGGGTTGCCATTTCCGCCTGGAGTATCTCCATCAGGATTATCTCCACCAGAAACATCATCCCCATTCGAGTTACCACCACCGTCAGGAGTATTACCGACAGAATCACCATTTCCATCCGGATTGCTATTTCCGTCAGGATCATCGTTATTCGGTTTTTCTCCTTCCGGTTCGTTGTTGCCGCCTGAATCATTTCCGCCATCGGGTGTATTTCCGTCTGGCACATCTTTCGATTCCGGTTCAGGCTCGCCCTGAGGTTCACCGTCGAGATCGGTCTGCGTAGCAGGAACATTTCCTCCTTCCGCAAAAGCAATCAGCGAACTCACAGGACACAAAGTAATCACCAGGGTAATCGCCAGCAGCAGGGTCAGGAATTTGCGCACACTCTTCGAGATCTTCTTCATACAATCTCCTCCTATCCATTTTTAATGTGCGGTTCGACAAAAAGGTATTTCTAAATTCAGCCCCCTAAGCCGAAAACAGTGTATAGTATCTCATAAAAACACAAAAAAATCAAGAGTATCACTCTTATGCTTCCAATTTAAGTAAACAAAAAACGCCGAAACGGCGTCTTGGTTTGGCGGAGAGAACAGGATTCGAACCTGCGAGCGCCTTGCGACGCTACACGCTTTCCAAGCGTGCTCCTTCAACCACTCGGACACCTCTCCAGCTCTCTATATTCTACCACAATTACTCACTCCTGTCATTAGCTTAAAAAATTAAAGCTCTACCAATTTTAAAAACATCCGTAACAGAGTATAATTACATGTAGTTATGGTGAATCAGGACAACGAAACGATTATTGAGCTCAAATCCGTTTCTAAACGGTACGGGCTTGGTGATGCCGAATCCTACGCTTTACATAATTTCGATCTTACCGTAAAACGCGGTGAATTTATCATGGTTATGGGACCATCTGGGTGCGGCAAAACTACTCTTCTAAACATTATTGGCCTTCTAGATAAGGCAACTTCTGGCGAATACAAGCTCGGCGGCAAACCCGTTGATCGCATTTCTGCTCGCAAAAAAGCGCGTTTTCGCGCAAAAGAAATCGGTTTTATCTTCCAAAGCTTTAACCTGATCCCAAATCTAAGTGTTATTGAAAACGTTTCCCTGCCACTGATTTACTCCGGTTATCACAAAACTCGTCGCCTAAAAATGGCCGACAACATTCTTGAACACTTCCATCTTCGTGAGCGCGAATACTATATGCCATATCAATTATCTGGTGGTCAGCAACAGCGCGTTGCCATCGCCCGTAGCTTAGTGGCCAATCCGAGCATTATCTTAGCCGACGAGCCAACCGGCAACCTCGATAGCCGCGCCAGCCACATCATTATGGAAGAACTTCAAGAAATCCATTCGCTTGGCAACACCATCATCATGGTAACCCATAACCCAGCACTAACTACTTATGCTACTCGCGTCATTAATATGCTCGACGGCGAAATTGATACTGATATTAAGACCGTAGCTGACCAAGATTTGCCAAAACCAGGCGACCCAGAGAAGATTTCTGTCCGTGTTCTCTCCAAGAAGCATTCAACCGACCCAGTAAAACTCGAGGTAGAATCCGAATCCAAGGTCGTCGTCACTGGCAAAAATGTCGCCATTAATGAACCTGAAGTATCCGAAGAACTCGAAAAACCAGCCGCTTTCAAAGAAGAAAACGTGGCAAAACGCGAAGAAAAACGCGAAAAAGCTAAGAAAGAAACCCACGCAAAGCGTAGTCGTGTTACCAAAATCATCGAAAAAGCCAAAGCGACCGTAGAAAAAACTAAGCAAAAAACCAAGAAAGGCCGTAAGGCTTCCAGAGCAAAATCAAAAACAACTAAAAAAGGAAAGGAAGACTAATCATGGCACTACTAGTTAATACGCATCTCCATCTCGCCATCGATAGCCTTCGCCGCAATCGTGGCCGTACTTTCCTTTCTGCTCTTGGTATTGCTATCGGCGTCGCTTCAATTGTATTAATTCTTTCGCTGACTGGCGGTATCAATCGCCTTATTAGCACTAATACATCCAAAGAAAATGCCAATTTAGTCCTGATTAGGCCTAATTCCGGCAAGTCCGTCGCCGACAACATCATCGACGAACTCACCGCGAACAACCAGTACATCAAATCCAACCTCACCATTGAAGACGCAGAAACAATTGCGAAAATCGACGGTGTTTCCACCGTTGCTCCATTGGCTATTTCTAATGCCCCTATTAGAATTGCCGATCGCATCCATCAAAACACCAGTATCGTGGCCACTTCCGCTGATTTCGAAAAAATCATGTCCCTTAAGCTGAAAACTGGCCAATTCTTAGATTATGGCCTCCGCGAAAATATTGCCGTACTCGGCTACAACACCGCCGTTCAGCTATTTGGTGGCACCGAAGCTATCACTAAAACATTCAACTACAACGGCAAACAATTCATGGTAGTCGGCGTAGTCGACGAAGTCCAAGATCCAATCAATTTCAATGGCATCGATATTGATAACTCCATCTTCATCAGCCTCAAATATGCCAGCACTTTTGAATCATCCATTCAGATTCAGCAAATTGATGTTCGTACTAATACCACTGATGTCGTGAACTCAGTTTCTGAAGAAATCAAAAACAAGCTCTCCTCCACAAAAAATGGTGACGAAAGTTTCGAAATCATCACTGGTGATAGCAATATTCACCCTGCTGGTTCCCTTCTATCTATCGTCTCGAGTATGCTTACGTTGGTGGCTTCCATCTCGCTCATTGTGGGCGGCGTCGGCATCATGAATATTATGTTGGTATCGGTATCAGAGCGCACACGTGAAATCGGTATCCGAAAAGCCGTTGGCGCATCTGGCTCCAACATTATGCTCCAGTTCCTCTTTGAGTCCATCATTCTAAGTATTCTTGGATCGCTCATGGGCTTCTTACTAGGATACTTGTTCGCCTTCCTCATTTCCCTTGTCACGCCATTTGCGCCGCATATTTCTTGGGAAATCCTTGGCATCACTGGTGCAGTCGCTATCGTCGTAGGTGTAATATTTGGCCTTTACCCAGCTATCAAAGCCGCCTGTAAAGATCCGATTACTTCCCTCAAATTCTATCGATAATATAGCCAAAAATATCTCCCTCAACGGGAGATATTTTTCATACCTCTTGCTGGGTTATAATCCCCACGCCAAGTCGTTTGCAGCTTCCTGGGCTGCCTCACTAGCAGACTTTCGTCTTCCGGTATCTGGACCTAATTCATTTGCCATAGCGTCATCAGGATTATCCTCTTTTTTCGGTTCAGTCGGCAATACTTCGATGATTCCAAACTTAGCCAAAGTATCGCGAGCTTGTTCGTTCAAGAAAATGCTACTAGCATCATCGCCGTGCGCGAAATAGCCACGTTCTTCTACTAAATCCTTCCCATCCATCATATTCCGACGGAATTTCGGATCAATCTTGTTCCATCTATCGACCGCCCTGGTAATCGCCAACATATCACTTTCGCTAATCGTAGTAATCCCTTTATCCTTACCAACTTCTTGTATCTCAGAAATATAAGGCACACTAGGAATATCTAAGTTTTGTGAATCATGACGAATCGCTTCCTTAAACGGTACTCGTGGATGCTTGGCTTCTTCTAATGCTTCGCGCCAAGCACTCCTACTAAAGCGCAATTCATCTATTCGAGAGCACATAACTAGACCGCTGTCATGAAGCGTAATTAAAGCTTGAATATCGCCTAATCCACGCTCAATTTCTTTCGGATCCTTAGTTAACATAAAGCCCGTAGCGCCGTATTCGGTAGACATTAAGGTATTTCGTCGCTCTGGCGTCATTCTATTCCATCTATTCAACGCGTAGCGAATCTTATTAACTTCCGAATCGCTCAAATCCTTTTCGCCAGAAACATTTCTGATGGCTGCGCGAATAGAATCTGGATCGCTTGCCACATTAACAGCCAAATTACCGGAATTTGCCTTTACTGGCTCCTTGAACTCAGATTGCGCAGCATTAGCATTTGTCGTCTCTGGAGTCTCCGTTGGAGTCTGTTCAGGAGTTTGCGTCTCTGTGGAGTTATTTCCATTATCTGTCGAGTTGTTTTCAGCGGTAGGAGCCGACTCTGGAGTAGCCGCTCCTCCTCCACTGCCACCATTATCCCCTCCGCCGTTGTCTCCCCCACTTGGAGGCGTCCCATCACCGGACTCATTATAATCTCTTGATGAAGGTGGATTCTCTCCTGGATTATTATTCACGAAACCTCTACGTGTTCTTGGAGCGCCACCAGTCGAATTTGGTCTTTCTACGTGTGCTCTTCTTCCTAACGTTAGGTTCTGACGAATTACGAAGCCAAATGTTGCGAAACTATCCACATCGCGCGTAATTGATCCAACCGTATCAGGCGCAGCCACGTTCCAAGTCTCAGTAACTTCACGCACAGTAGACGTAATCGTACCAGACGCCTTGCCATTGCCGCCATAAGACCAGAAGGAATAGTAATCAGCCTTACCATCCGTCTCTGTACCAGGAAGATAACCGAATTGAATCCTACTAAACTGACGGTTTCGAATAATATCCGCGATTGTTGGGTCGAGTTTATCGTAATCTGGAAGGAATACACCAGGTTTTGTGCCCGCAACAGCCGGAATAAAGATACGCTTGTTACCGATTGTGGCCACAAACATCGAGTTATCGACTGTTACATCCTTAGCCTCAATAGACTGACCACTACCCCAAGACCTACCAGTAATCCTCGTCCATGGACCTTTATCATCTCCACCGCTCTTATAATAGCCGTGAAGCTCATTGCCATCGGAGC
>JAEEGL016189239.1_pt1 | contig 13509 bp, 9 predicted proteins | sample 9134231 | NCBI WGS metagenome assembly JAEEGL01 (sample SAMN16246548, study PRJNA631951) | gut metagenome | biome: gut microbiome; feature: rumen; material: fiber-attached | host: Bos | place: Iran: Karaj | collected 2018-10
ATCCATGCGGTCGGAACACATGACCGCTGTCATACAACGGTTGAGCCTATGGTCAAAGAGCAGTGGTTTGTCCGGATGGACGAACTGGCTAAGCCTGCCATCGCAGCGATCGAAAAAGGTGAGCTGCGGTTTGTGCCGGAGCGTTTCAACAAGACATATCTGCACTGGCTGGAGAATATCCATGACTGGTGTATCTCAAGACAGATCTGGTGGGGCCACAGAATTCCCGCCTATTACTGCGATGAGTGCGGTGAAGTGGTTGTCTCAGCCCAGAAGCCTGACAAATGCCCGAAATGCGGATGCACTCATCTGACACAGGATGAGGATACACTGGATACGTGGTTCTCGTCTGCGCTCTGGCCGTTTTCAACACTCGGATGGCCTGAAGAGACAGAAGACCTTAAAAAATTCTATCCGACAAGCGTTCTGGTCACCGGCTATGACATTATTTTCTTCTGGGTGGTGCGTATGGTGTTCTCGGGATATGAGCATACCGGCAAGTCACCGTTCCACACAGTTTTGATCCATGGTCTGGTCCGGGATTCTCTGGGACGCAAAATGAGCAAGTCTCTCGGGAACGGCATCGATCCGCTCGAGGTCATTGATCAGTACGGCGCGGATGCATTGCGTCTGACACTCGTGACCGGCAATGCGCCCGGCAATGACATGCGCTATTACAATGAACGCGTCGAGGCAAGCCGTAATTTTGCCAACAAGATGTGGAATGCATCCCGTTTCATTCTGATGAATCTGGACGATGTGACGCTTCATGAGCCTGATCCCTCTGACCTGACACCGGCTGACCGGTGGATCATCTCGCGCGCCAATACGGTTGCGAAAGATATGACAGAGAATATGGATAAATACGAGCTCGGTATAGCGGTGCAGAAGGTCCATGATTTTATCTGGGATGAATTCTGCGACTGGTATATCGAGATTGCGAAATACCGTATCTACAACAAAGATACAGATCCGAAGGCGGCAAACTGCGCCCTGTGGGTACTGCGGGAGACGCTCAAGAACGCTCTTAAGCTGATGCACCCGTTCATGCCGTTCGTCACCGAGGAAATATACAGTGTACTTGCGCCGGATGATGGATTCCTGATGAAAGCCGCCTGGCCGGTCTATCAGGAAGAGAAGAACTGTCCTGCCGATGAGAAGTTCATGACCCAGGTCATGGAGATGGTGCGCGGTATCCGTGCTGTCCGCAACAACATGGATGTTCCGCCGGCCCGTAAGACACGTGTTTACATTCAGACCGGAGATGAAGATTTCTGGACGGATCTGGAGCCGATGAGCAGCTCACTCCTGCCGCTCATGCGCGGTCATGATGTCGTGAGACTGACTGAAGATAAAGAGGCAGCCGAAGGGATGGTTTCGATTGTCTTCGGCGCCGGTACAGCATTTCTGCCGCTCGATGAACTGGTGGATAAGCAAGCTGAGATCGAACGCCTTACAAAGGAACGCGAACGTCTTGAGAAAGAGCTGAAACGTTCAGCGGGCATGCTGAATAATGAGCGCTTCTTAAGTAAAGCGCCTGAGGCAAAAGTGCGCGAAGAAAAAGAAAAGCAGATCCGTTATCAGGAGATGATGGCGCAGGTTGAAAAACAGCTGGCAGATCTGATGTAAAAAGATACAGCATCGGCCGCGGGGAATCATATGTTCAAAAGGAACAAAGAGAAACAACCTAAGCAGCACCGCTCCTTTAAGGAGTATATCGCGGCACGCAAAGAAAGGCGTGAGCGTATCCTCAAGGAGCGTGCAAACAGCAAGCTGGCTCAGATGATGAAGCCGGTCTATGCGTGGATGAACCGGTTTTCACCGATTCTTCTGCTCCTGCTTGCCGCCTTTATCAATCTGGTGATCGAAACCCTCTCGCGCCATTCACTGATCAAAGCGGCGGGATATATGACAGGCTCTCCGTTGGTCTTTCTGTATAACACTTATCTGATCTTTGTGACGCTGTGCCTGAGCTATATCTTTAAACGCCGTACATTCACCAGGGTGTTGGTGTCGCTTCTGTGGCTCCTTCTGGGAATCATCAACGGCGCACTGCTCCTGAAGCGTGTGACGCCTTTTAACGCGCAGGATCTGAAAGCAGTTTCGGAAGCGGTCGCGGTCGCAACGCGTTATTTCTCTGTTCTGGAACTGGCGCTCGTTCTGATCGGAGTCGGTGCTGCGGCCGTCTGGCTCATTGCTTTCTGGCGCCGCGGCGGTCAGTATCAGGGCAAGGTCCATCGCCTGATCGCGATCGCTGTTTGTGCAGCGCTCTTTGTATCCATTCCGCTCGTGACGAAGCTGGCTACCAAGAAGAGAGTCCTGTCTTCCTATTTCGGGAATGTGGCGTTTGCCTATCAGGATTACGGTCTGCCATACTGCTTTATGACGAGTGTGTTCAACACTGGTATCGAGCAGCCTGAGGGTTATAGCGAAGAGGCGATCGATGCGATCGCAAAAGATGCCAAGGTCGATACGGAGGCGGCCGACACAGAGGCGCTTCCGAATATCATTGTGATCCAATGGGAATCATTTTTTGATACCGACGAGGTGGACTGGCTGCATCCTTCACAGGATCCCATGCCTTATTTCCACCAGTGGGAAAAAGAATTCTCCACCGGATACTTCAAAGCGCCTTCGGTCGGTGCCGGCACAGCCAACACGGAGTTTGAAGTGCTGACCGGCCTTAATATGCGTTCATTCGGTCCCGGCGAGTATCCTTTCAAGACGGTATTAAAGGAGATGAATTGCGAAAGCGCGGCGACAGCGCTGGATGCGCTCGGATATACCTCATTTGCTTTCCACAACAACGGCGGTAATTTCTACAGCCGGGCCGATGTGTACAATCATCTGGGTTTTGACGCGTATATCAGCAAGGAGTTCATGAATATCCTGCAGTATACCGAGAACGGATGGGCCAAAGACATAGTGCTGCCTCAGTACATGTATCAGGCCATGGATTCGACAGAGGGCACTGATTTTCTGTTTACCGTGACTGTTCAGGGACACGGAGATTATTCAGAAGAAAAAGTGCTTGAGCACCCGGTCATCACGCTTGACGATCTGGAGCCTCCGGGTTTGCGTAACAAGTGGGAATACTATATCAATCAGATGTACGAGACTGATCTCGTGCTCGGCGAAATGATCGAAGAGATAAAAGAACGCGGGGAACCGACAATCGTCTTTATCTATGGAGACCATTTGCCGACAATGGGACTGAAAGAAGAGGATGTTGACAGCCGCTATCTGTACAATACGAACTATGTGATGTGGGACAATATCGGCCTTACAAAGAAGGATCAGAATCTGGCTGCCTACCAGGTGATGGCGGAAGTCATGACGCGGGCAGGGATCCATTCGGGCACCGTGTTCAACTATCATCAGAATCGTCGGAAGACCAAGAATTATCTGAAGGATCTGGAATTGCTGCAGTACGATATCCTGTACGGCAATCAGTATGTCTATCATGGTAAGACAGTTCCCTTTGAAGAGGGGCATATGGTGATGGGACTGGAGGATGTCAGGATCGACAGTCTGCGCAAACAGTCTGAGAATACATACAGTATTTACGGAGAAGGATTTAACCAGAACAGTTCCGTATACGTTAATAATGAGAAGCAAAAAACGCTTTTCCTGAACAATACACGCCTTGATTTTTCGGATTTGGAACCGGAAAACGGTGATGAGATCAAGGTCTGTCAGGTCGGTTCCAAGAACCGTGTTTTCAGAGAGTCGAAAGTTTATATTTACCAGGACGGTGCGCTGACCGAAAAGACAGAACAGGATCAGGCGCAGGAGCAGAAAGAGGAATAAAAAATGTTAAATTTTGAAGAGGAACTGCAGAAGTTTAAGCCAAGCTTGGAGATTGATGATATCGAGGAAGCTCTGTATCAGGAGACTCTGGCGGGAACTGGTAATACACAGGCTGTCCGGAGCGATCAGCAGGATCAGGAGGAAGGCGGGCGTTGACCCGAAAGGCAGGTATCTATGGCTTATTCAGAAAAACTGGCACGTCAGTCCAACGGTTGGTACAATGACGGCCTTACAAAAGCACAGATCCGGGATCTGTCCGGTGCGCAGGAGTCGCTGGAGCGGGCAATCGAATATGACCGCACCAATATCCAGGCGCGCAATCTTCTCGGACTGATCTATTACGGACGCGGCCAGACAGGAGAGGCGATCGCGCAGTGGATCCTCTGCCAGAACATGGATCCGGCGGACCGTATGTCCGGCTATTTTATGCGCAGAATGAAAGAGGATCCCGATGAGATCAACGCGATCAATATCTCTCTGCGCAAGTACAACCAGGGCCTGCGCTACTGCCGGGAGCATCATCTCGACATGGCTCAGCTGCAGCTGTCGGAGGCAGTGGAGATCAATCCCGGACTGCTTTGCGCATGGCAGCTTTTAGCGCTGATCTATATCACAAAAAAGCAGTACTCCAAGGCGCGCCGTGCGCTCAAGCAGGCAAGAATGATCGATGAGGGTGATCAGCTGACACTAGCCTACCTGGAAGAGGTCGGGAAGGGCCGCGCCAGAAGAGGAGAGGGAGCAAACGTGAGAGCCGGCAGGCATGCTGTGGCCTATACACGTGATCATGAGACGATCATCCGTCCGGTTGCCAATGAGTCTGATTCCGGCACCAGCCGTATCTGGTCGAACCTCGTTATCGGGTTGATCGTGGGTACAGCGGTCGTATTTCTTTTGATCGGGCCGCTCATCAGAAGCCGCAGCACCAGACAGGCGAGTAAAGAGCTGGCGGCTTACACAGATAAGATCGCAGCTCAGGATGCGCAGATAAAAGCGCTGAAAACAGAGCTGGAAGAGTACCGTATGGATGCGGATCTCAACGCAAAGACGATCAAAGAGGGGACCAGTGCGCAGCAGTCGTATGAGATTCTGATGGAAGTGACAAGCGGTCTCAACAGCGGGGAGATGACGGCTGATCAGGCGATCGATAAGCTTGTCGATGTCAGTCCCGAACGGCTCGGAGATCTCGGCAAACAGCGATACGAGAAGTATGCCGAGCAGCTCTTTCCTGCTGCGCTCACAAAATACTATGGACAGGCGAAGGAGAGCTACTCGGTCGGAAACTATGCGTATGTGATCGACCGGCTGACCAAGGTCCTCAAGATGGAAGAAGACTATGAAGACGGCGAGGCTATGCTGATGCTGGCCAATGCCTATATGAAATACAATAACGAAGACGAAAAAGCGCTGGAGGAAGGCAGAGAAAAAGCCAAGGAACTCTATACGCTGATCTTGAAAAACCATCCGGATACCGATCTGGCCAAGGCCGCACAAAAAGGCCTTGACGGCACGCCGACTGATGTCAGCGAGCTCGAAGGTGAAGGGGAAACAGAAGAAGGCGATGGAACTGAGACACCTGAAGGCGGTGATCAGGAGACTGATACCGCCAGCGGAGAGGGAGCGTAAAGACCACCGCACTACACAATTATGGTTTTGACTTGCCCTTTTGTCACTATATATGGTATAGTGGACACAGCAATCCGAAAGGGCGTGGATCATATTGGAAGCACAAACAGTCGAACAAGCTATTAATAATTATGAGGACCTTGACAGCTGGAATACTGTTATGTTCCTCTATAATGCAGCGCTTCAGGAAGTCAGCACCAAACTGAATATCCTGAACGAGGAATTCCAGCATATCCATCGGTACAATCCGATCGAACATATCGGCACCAGAATCAAGTCGCCGGAGAGCATTGTTAAGAAGCTAAAAAAGAACGGGCACGAATCTTCGATCGAAAACATGATCCGCTATGTCAATGATATCGCGGGTGTGCGTTTGATATGTTCTTTCACATCTGACATCTATAAACTGGCCAAGATGATCGCCAGTCAGAATGATCTGAAAGTCCTGGAGATCAAGGACTATATCAAGAATCCAAAACAGAGCGGATATAAAAGTTATCATATGATCGTGACTGTCCCGATCTTTTTATCCGATCATATTGTCGAAACCAAAGTGGAGATCCAGATCAGAACGATCGCTATGGATTTCTGGGCGAGCCTTGAACACAAGATCTACTATAAGTTTGAGGGAAATGCGCCTGCCTATATCAGCAAGCAGCTGCGTGAATGCGCGAAGATGGTATCGAGCCTGGACGAGAGAATGCTGCAGCTCAATGACGCGATCCAGGAGTGCATCAGGCAGCAGGAGGAAAAGGAAGAGCGGGAGAGACAGGAACGCAGAGCAAAAAGATTAGCCGATGAGCAGCAGAAACAATCGTAAAAAGAAGAAAATCAGCTTCCCAATCGTGTTGATCATCATATTGGCGCTCGCCTGTCTGATCGTGGCTGCCGTGCCGCGCATCAGGGAAGCGAGACATCCCGATAAAGCCAGTGCGGCTCAGCCTGCTCTTTTTAACAACCATAGTCCGCGCGTCATTATGGCCGATACCAGCAAACAGGCGCATGAACTGTGTGCGCTGACTGTGAAGAACGGGAGACTGTCCGCTGGGGAAGCAGAGGCGGCCAAAAAAGAGGCGGCCAAGAAAAAAGTGCAGGAAGTAGCCGGAAAGCTTTTGGCTGAAAAGAAGAAAGAGACAGCCGAACCCAATGACGCAGAACTCAACTCAGAGCGCTATAGGATCATGGGTACTCCCGGTGTGACGGAAGATCAGATCGTCAAAATGTTTAATGCCAATGCGAAGTACCCGGCAGGACAGATGGCAGCCGGGGGCGCACCGACGATCGAGGATTTTGCCCGGATCATCTGTGAAGAGGCATCTCTTGAGGGAGTCAGGCCGGAAGTGGTTTTCGCACAGTCTATGCTTGAGACCGGATGGCTGCGCTTCGGCGGAGATGATTCGATCGCACAGTATAATTTCGCGGGACTGGGAACAGTCGGAGACGGCAATCACGGTCTCGTATTCCCGGATGTGAGGACCGGTATCAGGGCGCAGGTGCAGCATTTGAAGGCCTATGCGTGCGAGGATAACCTGAATGAGGCATGTGTGGATCCGCGCTTTGATAAGGTGTTACGGGGATCCGCGCCTTACGTGCAGTGGCTCGGCATTCAGGAAAACCCTGAGGGAGTCGGCTGGGCCGGCGCTGAAAACTACGGCAGCCTGATCATGAAATTGATTATTAAAACACGTTCCATGTGAGCTATTTTAAGAAGGAGGATTAGCATGAAGTGTCCGTTTTGCTCGAGTGAGAACACAAAGGTGATTGACTCCAGACCGGTCGAGGAGGGAGGAGCCATCCGCCGCAGACGCCTGTGCGGCAATTGTTCAAAGCGCTTTACGACCTATGAGAAGATCGAGACGATTCCGCTCAACATCATCAAGAAAGACAAAGGCCGTGAGATGTATGACCGCGCTAAGCTGGAATCCGGTATTCTGCGCGCTTGCTACAAGAGACCGGTCTCAACGGCGAACATTCAGCATATGATCGATCAGATCGAGACGGAGCTGTACAATCAGGAAGAGAAGGAAGTCAGCTCCAAGCAGGTCGGCGAGATCGTGATGCGGCATTTAAAGGAAGTCGACGGTGTTGCATATGTCCGTTTCGCTTCCGTGTACCGCGAGTTTAAAGATGTGGATACTTTCATGGACGAGCTCAAGAAACTGATGGATCAGTGAGACAGTCAGTATGAGTTTTTTTGAACTGATTCTTTTGTCCGTGTCCCTGGCTATGGACGCGTTTGCCGTCTCTGTATGCAAAGGGCTTGCCACACCGAAGGTGAGGATGCGTCACGCTCTGATCTGCGGTGCGTATTTCGGCATTTTTCAGATGCTGATGCCGTGCATCGGCTTTTTTCTGACAAATGCTTTCAGGCAGGCGATCCAGGCGTTTGATCACTGGATCGCATTTGCACTTCTGGCACTGATCGGAATCAATATGATACGGGAATCATTCGATGAGGAGAAGGAGGCGGATGCTTCCTTTTCTTTCAAAACGATGCTGTGGCTCGCCGTGGCGACCAGTATCGATGCGCTTGCGGCAGGCGTTTCACTGGCGCTGGTCTCGGTTTCGCTGCCGTTGGCTGTCATATGTATCGGTTTGATCACCTTCGCCATATCTTTTGCCGGAGTCTATATCGGAAAGGCGGCGGGGACCAGGTTTTCCGGTAATGCGGAAAGGCTTGGAGGTGTTGTTCTGATACTGCTCGGACTTAAAATTCTTTTGACAGATTTATTATAGCCGGTTGGGGAGGCCGGATTCTTATGGCTCAGAAAAGACGCAAAAGATCAAACAGAAGACGACGCAGAAGAGATACGGCAGGCATTGTAATGCGCCTGATCGTGATTCTTTTGATTTTGTTTATCGCTGGTCTGATTCTCTGGTTCATCTGGCATGACCGTGATCTGCGCAGCGGGGTCAATGCTTTAAAGAAGGAGAGATATGAGGATGCCATCGCCTGTTTTGATGCTTCTATCGCAAAAGGAAAAGACGAGGCGGAGGCATATCGCGGCAAAGGCATTGCACTGTACGAGTTGGAGAAATATGAGGAAGCGTCCAATGCTCTGGAGTCGGCTCTTGACAAAGGAACCAACCCGGATGCACAGATATGCAATTTGTTGGCCCTCTCTTATATAGGACAGGAAAAGTATCAGGAGAGCATCGTCTGGCTTGAGAAAGGAATCGCGGATGAGAGCGGTTCAAGAGAATTAAAGCAGGAGATGCGGTATCAACTCGTTTTTGCGTACGAGAAGACATCACAGTGGGATAAAGCCAAAGAGTGTGCACAGCAGTATCTGGCCGATCTCCCGGATGATCAGAAAATGACCCGGGAGTATCAGTTCCTGCAGACAAGATAGGGCGGGTAAATGGCACTTCAATTCATTTTCGGTGGCAGCGGCTACGGCAAGACAACTGAATTGATCAGGCGGACACTGGCTTTGGCTGAACAAAAGCCGGACAGGACGCTGTTTGTGATTGTGCCGGAACAGTATACCATCGAGATGCAGCGCGCTTTGGTTCAGGCGAGCAGCCATGCCGGCATATTAAATGTCGATGTTGTCAGTTTTGCCCGTCTGGCTCACCGTATCTTTGAGGAGCAAGGGAAGCTCTCCCGTGTGATTCTTGATGATGTCGGTAAGAGCCTGCTTTTGCAGCGGGTTGTACAAAACGTTGAAGATGAGCTGACGGTACTGAAAAAAGGTATCCGCCGGCCCGGTTATATAACAGAAGTCAAGTCCATTCTGTCAGAATTCATGCAGTACGGAATTGACGAGGAGGATCTGGCATATCTCCAGGAGCAGACCCAGCGGCAGAGCGCCGGTTTGTCGATGAAGCTCCGGGATCTGCGGATCCTTTTTCATGCTTTCAGGGAAGGTCTGGGCGAGCGCTATCTGACAAAAGAAGAGATGCTGCTTGTTCTGGCTGACTGTATTGCGGATTCTGACTTGCTGCGGGACAGTGTCATTGCGCTGGATGGATTTACCGGCTTTACACCCGTTCAGATGTCCGTTATCCGCGAGCTGATGAAAGTGTGCGGACACATGTTTGTGTCTGTGACGATCGATCCGTCTGTCGATCCTTATGATTACCGCGATCCGTATGAGCTGTTCGGTATGAGCCGTCGTATGGTCCGGATTCTTAGAAATACAGCCCGTGAGGAATCATTCCCTGAGGCTGATCCCTGTATGCTTAAAGCAAGGAAAGCAAATAGCGGAGAGACACTGTCGTTTCTTGAAGGCAATCTGTTCCGGGATAACGCCTGTGTCTATGAAGGAGAAGATCCGTCGGCACAGATAGAGCTTTTTGCCACCACCGATCCGCGCGCAGAAGTGATGCTGGCCGCCAAGAAAGCGGCACAGCTTATGCGTGATCATGACTGGCATTACCGGGATATTGCCGTTGTTGCCAGTGATATGGATGCTTATGTGGAAGATTTCCGCGAGATATTTGCGCGCTATAAGCTTCCGTTCTTTATCGATCACAGACATTCCGTGATGAACAATGCATTTGTCCGATATGTGCGCGGCCTGATCGATATTGAGCTGACTGATTACGAGCAGGCAAGTGTGATGGAATTTCTGCGCACCGGCTTCGGTGATATGAGTACACAGGAGATCGATTCGCTCGACAACGAGCTGACAGCGCGCGGCCTGAGAGGTTACTGGCAGTGGCGGAAGCAAACGGGTGATGAACAGGCTGATGCGCTGCGCGCACGCGTGCTCGAGAGGCTGGATGGTTTTCACCGCGCTGTTTCAGGAAATACACTGACAGTGACAGGATACAGCGAAGCGTTGTATCGGTTCCTTGAACAGGATGACGCCATCGGGTCACTGGAGAATGCCGCAGACTATTTCGCCGGACAGGGCGATGGCCCTTCGGTGAAGGAGTATGAAAAGATTTATGAATCTCTCATGCACCTGTTCGATCAGTTCACAGAGCTCATCGGCGATCAGGAAATGACGCTGGGTGAATATGCACAGCTCCTTGATGCCGGACTGAACGAGATCAGGATCGGCGTTATCCCGCGCACACGGGATCATATTCTGATCGGAGATATGACGCGAACCAGAATACCGCAGGCAAAGGCCCTGATCATTGTCGGAGCGGGTGCGTCTTTCCTGCCCGGCAATCTCGCTCAGGCGGGACTGCTCTCCAGGTGGGACAGGGAAGTCTTTCTGGATGAGGATCTGGAGCTGTCGCCCGGAGCAAAAGAAAAGACCTGGTCGCAGCGTTTCTATCTCTACCAGCATCTGACAAAACCGACGGAGTATCTGTGCGTGACCTGGGCCTGCTCGGACAGGGAGGGCAAAGCGGATGAACCTTCCTATCTGATCAGAGAATTGATTGAAAAATATCCGTCTATGAATGTGATGACATCCGACAGCTTTCTGGAGGAGGCTTCGGGATTGTCTCCGGAATACGGGATCGACTATCTCTCAGCGCATCTGCAGCAGATGATGCACCCGGGACGCGGGGATCAGAACCGCCGGCAGCAGGCGCTGTGGCAGGCTCTGGCGGACTGGTTTGACAGGAGCGGGGCATGTTCACGGGAGATAGAGCTGATGCGCCGTGCAGGCGCTCACAGACGCTGTGCAGCGCATTTGACAGGCAAAGTGCTGGCAGAATTGTATCCGCCTGACAGAAAAAGAAGTATCTCTCAGCTTCAGACCTATGCACAGTGCCCCTACAAGCATTTTCTGACATACGGTATCAAGCTGCAGGAGAGAGATGTTTTTGAGTTTAAAATGAGTGATTTCGGGTCAGTTTTTCATGCGGCTCTGGAGCTCTACGGAAAACGGGTGACCCGTGAGCAGATGAACTGGCCGGACGTGCCGGATCAGACCCGGGAACAATGGATCGATGAAGCGGTGGAAGAGGCAGTGCAAGACGGCGGATATGATCAGCTCAGTGCTTCCGCTCGGGAAGCCTACGGGATGGAGCGCGTGAAGCGCCTGGTCACACGCAGTATCGACGTTCTGACCAGACAGATTGCCGCCGGCACCTTTACTCCTTATGCGTATGAGCTGGATTTCGGAACCGGTATCATTGACCGGCTCGATACTCTGGCAAAGGAGGATAAGCTTTATCTGAAAGTGCTTGATTACAAGACCGGGCAGCAGAGCTTTGACCTTTTGCGTGAATACTACGGTCTTCAGATCCAGCTCCCGATCTACATGTCCGAAGCCATGAGATTGATGGAGCAGGAGACGGAACTTACGCCTGTTCCCGCTGCGATGTTCTATTACCGGGCAGATGATCCGTTTATTGAAGCGTCTGCCGGAAAGAATGCTGACGATGAGATCGTGAAGAAACTGAAGGTAAACGGTGTGCTTCAGGATGATCCGGCAGTGCTGCAGGGCCTGGATGCTGAGCTGCCGTCAAATTCAGTCGTGGCACCGTTCGGATTGACGAAGGACGGTCACCTGCGCAAGGATGCCTCTGCGGTTTCCGAGCGGGAGATGGACACTATCGTGCGCTATGCCCGTCATCTGGCAGATCAGCAGAATCAACGCATTGCGGACGGCAAAATAGAAGTCAGCCCGTATAAACTTGATCAGGAAACAGGATGCAAATACTGTGAATACCGCAATATCTGTCATTTCGAGCCCAGACAGGAGCGCTACAGGGAATTGAACAAGATGGAACGCGATGAAGTATTGGATAAGATGAGACAGGAGATCGGAGAATGACCCGTATCGAGTGGACACATGATCAGAAAACAGTGATCGGTCTGCGCGGTCACGACATGTTGATCTCCGCAGCAGCAGGATCCGGAAAGACTGCTGTTTTAACGGAACGCATCATCAGCAGGATCTTTGATTCCGTGCGCCCTGTCCATGTCGATGAGATGTTGGTGATGACCTACACTGAAAGCGCGGCGGAGGAGATGAAGCAGCGGATCAGCAGGCGTCTTGCGGATATAGCGGGAAGCGAAGACAGGCAGGAATCTGCCAGAGCCCGCGAGGAACTGATTCGTCTGCCGCAGGCGCAGATCAGCACCATTCACGGATTCTGTTCCTCTGTTATCCGCACATGGTTCAGTGTGATCGATCTGGAGCCGGATTTCAGAGTATGTGCCGATGAAGGGGAGCAAACTATGCTCCAGACCGAGTGTCTGGAAAGGATGCTGGAAGAGGAATACGCTGATGCGCGGGTCGAATTCCTGGAATTCATCGAAGCTTACGGCGGAACAAGAGATGACCGCAATATCATCGATCAGATAAGAGATCTGCACAAAGTGGCTATGAGTTTTCCGGAGCCTGTCGCATGGCTGCAGGATGCGCTCCGCTTTTACGAGTTGGAAGAGGGAGGGCCGTTTGAGGAGAGCAGGCTGGCAGGACTGATCTGCGAACAGACTGCAATGACGGTGCACGAGCTTTTGGAGCGCAGCAAAAAGCTGCTGCGTCAGTGCTTGGAGCCGGGCGGTCCGTATGTGTATGAGGAAGCTGTTCAGGCGGATACTGAGTTCTTCAGTGCTCTTGAAGGCAGTTCTTCCTGGGAAGAGATGAGAGAGCTGTGCAGCGCTCATACATGGCAAAGTCTTCCCGGCAAAAGAGATGCGGGCATCGACCCCGATCTGCGGGAGGCATGCAAAAAAGAGCGCAGTGCCATCAAAGATCAGTTCACAAAACAAATAGAGAAACCATTCTTTACATTTGACACTGAGAGGATCACCGGATGGCTTCGCACAGCCTGCCGTCAGGGCAGGGAACTCGTGCGCCTGACACTGGCCTATGATGCCGCTTTCACGGCTTTAAAGCGTGAGCGTAAAGTGATAGACTTTTCCGACATGGAGCATCTGGCGCTTCAGATTCTCAGAACACGGGATGAGAGCGGGTCAGATTGGATCGCCGCCGAGTACAGAAGCCATTTTGCCGAGGTCATGGTGGATGAGTATCAGGACAGCAATTATCTTCAGGATGAGATCCTGAGAGCTGTCTCAGGCGGAAAAGACCGCTACAATCTGTTTATGGTCGGAGACGTCAAACAGAGCATTTACCGCTTCCGCAATGCCAGACCGGATCTGTTCGTCAGCAAGCAGGACGCTTTTGAATTGTATGAAGAAGACGGGGTGGAGAG
>JAEEGL017373795.1_pt1 | contig 13509 bp, 13 predicted proteins | sample 9134231 | NCBI WGS metagenome assembly JAEEGL01 (sample SAMN16246548, study PRJNA631951) | gut metagenome | biome: gut microbiome; feature: rumen; material: fiber-attached | host: Bos | place: Iran: Karaj | collected 2018-10
GAAGAAGGCGACGAGCAGAACAGTGCCCAGAATCTTCCAGATCAGCTTTGCCTGGGCGTGATGCCGGACATTCTTGTTTTTCGGGGCGATGGAGAGGACGATGCTGCAGATGAATCCGACCAGGGGGACGCGGTAGAGGAATTCCAGGCCGAAAAAAGCGCCGGTGCTTACCGGCAGAGATTCCGGATCAGAGACCGGAACGGCGGCCATGGGTCTGGCCGCAGCCGGGGCCGCGTACTGCGGAGAGGGAGCGGAAGCCTCCCTGGGAGGCTGCGGAGCGGCGGGAGCCGGGGGCAGCCCTTCCTCCGGGCCCGGGGGAAGCACCGTTTCCTCCGTCACCGGAATGCCGCATTCCGGACAGAAGCCCTTTCCCTCCGGGAGCTCATGTCCGCAGTTTGTACAGAATCGTGCCATTCGTTCTCCTCCTGTTCTGGCCGCCGGGAGTGGAAAAGGCCCCGCGGCGGGGATCCTGCGCCCCTTCCGACGGAAGTCCGGCGCAGTGATTTTAACATACCACAATTTCTCCTCTGCCGCAACGCCAGGAGGTCGAAAAATCCATCCCGCTCTTGCATGAAGTTCCTTCTTGGGGTACAATATCCCCATAGGTAAAATTACAAGAAAAGGAGAAATGACCCATGAGCGAGTTTCTGAGCAAGGCCGTATCCCTGCTGACCGCCGCCGGCGGCAAGATCATCGTGGCCATCCTGGTTTTCATCATCGGCCGCATCATCATCAAGGCTTTGGTGAAGGGCCTGGAGAAGCTGAAGGGCTTCAGCAAGCTGGACAAAACCGTGCAGGGCTTCCTTCACAGCCTGGTCCGCATCCTGCTGAACGTGCTGCTGGTCATCGCCCTTATCCAGGTCCTGGGCATCCCCATGACCTCGTTCCTGACGGTGCTGGCCTCTGCCGGTCTGGCCATCGGCCTCAGCCTGCAGGGCGCCCTGTCCAACTGCGCCGGCGGTCTGATGATCCTGATCTTCAAGCCCTTCAAGGTGGGGGACTATGTCAGCGCTTCCGGGGCCGAGGGCACCGTGCAGGAGATCACCGTGTTCTACACCAACATCCTCACCATCGACAACAAGCGCATCACCGTGCCCAACGGCAGCCTGATGAACGCCAACGTGACGAACTTCTCCTCCGAGGAGCTGCGTCGGGTGGACCTGGTCTTCAAGGCCGCCTTCGGCTCCGACAACAACCTGGTGCAGGGCCTCATGCGGAAGGCCGCCGAGGAGACCAAGGGCGTTCTTGCCTCTCCCGAGCCCTTCGCCCGCTTCAGCGGCTGCGCCGACAACGCCCAGGAGTACATTCTTCGGGCCTGGTGCAAGTCCGGGGATTACTGGGATGTGTATTTCGATCTGCTGAGCAACGTCAGCGCCGCCTTCGGGAAGGCCGGCATCGCCGCCCCCGCCACCAAGCTGGACGTGAATCTGGACAAGTAAGCTTCGTGATTTTTCAGGCTGTGGCTTTTGCCGCAGCCTGTATTTTTCCAAGGAGGAGACGAAAGAATGGCAAAACAGGTCAGTATTCCCCGGGATCCCTATTTCCGGGATGCGGAACAGTATTTCCCCGTTGACAAGTATATGTTCTCCAGGGCCGGGGCCTGGCTGGCCCTCAGCATCGACGACCTGCGCTACGGCAAGGGCGCCCTGCACCTGACCACCAACCGGGGCATGCACGCCCACGGCCGTCTGCCGGAGGGGACGAAGCTCTGGCGCATCCAGCCCACCCACGAGGGGAAGCTGGTCCCCTTCGCCACCCAGCAGACCGGCGCCGCGGAGCTGACGCTGCACACCCGCTACGGGGCTGTGCGCTTTACCTGGGCGGACCCGGCCAAGCTTCTGGCGGAGGGCGACCCCGGCATGGGGCTTCTCTGGACCAGATCCTCCGAGACCTACGAGCTGGCCAGGCCCCGGAAGGACAGGGCCTGGGAATCCATTCCCAAATTCGGCACCCCCCTCTGCTTCAAGGGCCTGGAGGGCTCGGCCTTCCGCTTTGACGACAGCTGGGACTGGCACAAGCTCTCCTCCGGCGAGCTGACGGGCCGCACGGAGCCCGGTCCCGACGGCGGCTTCACCATGGTCTGCGAGGAATTCCCCTATTCCGTGAAGGTGCGGGACAGCTATCCCAGCTTCCGGGAGGGAAAGGCGGACATGCAGGCGGACTGGGAGGCCTTCCTGGCGAAATTCCCCGCCTTCATCCCTCCCTACGACATTAAGCGGGAGGAGACGGCCTACACCCTCTGGACCCATCTGGTGGGCCCCACCCAGCTCACCCCCCGCTGGCTCATGCTCATGTTCCCGGGGGAGATGGATTCCCAGTGGCAGCTGGTGCAGAACGCCGTGGCCCTGCAGGACAACACCGAGCTGTCCCGCAGCCTCCTCATGGCGCCGCTGGAGCGGCAGGGGGAGAACGGCCAGCTGGCCGAGGGCTATGACGAGGCCTTCCTCTCCACCGGCGGCTGCAAGCCCCCGGTGTACGGCTGGGCCCTGAAAAACATCCTGTCCCACCACGACCTTGGGAAGGAGTGGCCCCGGGAAGAGCTGGAGCGGCTCTACGAAGGGGCCGGGCGCTGGGCCGACTGGTTCATGGAGAACCGGGACGAGGACGGCGACGGCCTTCCCGGCTTCCAGGGCGGCACGGAAAACGGCTTCGACGAAGTGACCGCCTTCCTGGATACCCTGAGCCTGGCCACCCCGGATCTCTGCGCCTACGAGGTGCTGAATTTCGAAGCCCAGGGGGACCTGGCAAAGCTGCTGGGTAAGCCGCAGGAGGAGATCGAGGGCTGGTATCGCCGTTCCCGGGAGCTGCTGGAGCGGATGATCGACAAAATGTGGGACGGGGAGCATTTCGTGGCCCTCCGGCAGTTCACCCACGAGCCGGTGTTCTCCGGGGCCAACATGCACTACATCCCCCTGGTGCTGGGGAAGCGGCTGCCCGGGGAGATCGCCGACAAGATGTGCGCAGACCTGATGACGGAGGGAAAGCTCCTCAGCCCCTACGGCCTCGCCTCCGAGAATATGGACAGCGACTATTTCGAGGTGACCGGGGTCAAGATGGGCTCCGGGGCCATCTGCCCGCCGGGGCAGCTCTTCATCCTCTCCGGCCTCTGGGAGGCGGGGAAGAAGGCGGAGGCGAAGGAGATCTTCGACCGCTATGCGAAGCGGCTCATGGAGGGAGGCTTCTCCCATTTCATCGACCCCATCCACGGGGAGGGAACCTGGTTCTGGGGAAGCTGGTGCCGGGCAGTGTTCACCGTGCTGGCCCGGATGATTTCCGAGGGATAAGGAGGAAAGCAGGATGCCGCAATACGGACCGCATGTTCATAATGTGTACGATATGCCCCACGACGGGGAGATCCAGCGCCGCGGCCTGAAGGAAAAGAAGAGCTACGCCGAGCCCGCCCGGGAGATCCCGGTGATCCGGGAGGTGGACGTGGTGGTGGTGGGGGGCGGCCCCGGGGGCTGCGCCGCCGCCGTCACCGCCGCCCGGAACGGGGCGAAGACGGTGCTGCTGGAGCGCTACGGCCACCTGGGAGGTATGGCCACCGGGGGACTGGTGAACATCATCCCCAACCTGGCGGACATCTACGGAAAGCAGGGCATCGGGGGCTTCTGCCAGGAGTTCATCGACCGGGTGAAGGCCCGGGGCGGGGCGGACTATCCCCCCCGGGAGAGCTGGGGCCGGCCCGACGCGCCCCTGGTGGGGAAATACGCCAAGGCCAATATGGGCCACTTCTATATCCGGGACAATGAGAAGGGCGAACGGGTGGTCCTCTACACCGCCGTCATCGACCCGGAGGTTGGAAAGGACGAGCTGGCGGTCATGGCGGAGGAAGCCGGAGCGGAGCTGCTGCTGCACAGCTGGGTGGTGGCCCCCATCCTGGAGGGGAACCGGGTCACCGGCGTCCTGGTGGAGAACAAGGCCGGGCGGCAGGCGCTGCTGGCCAAGGTGGTCATCGACGCCACCGGGGACGGAGACCTGCTCTCCTTCCTCCCCACGGAAACGGTGGAGGAGATGCGCCCCGGCTCCCGCATCGCCCAGTTCGGCTGGGTCTACTGGGTCTGCAATGTGGACCTGGCGAAATACGACGCCTTTATGGAGTCCTCCCCGGAGAAATACCGGGAGACGGTGGGGAAGATCTCCGCCGAGGGGGGCAGCGCCTTCTTCTGCCGGGGACTGCTGGAGCACCAGAAGGGCGTGGTGTGGGTCCACCGGCTCATCGGCTCCCTCCACCAAACGGAGCCGGAGGAGATGACCTACATCGACGTGGGCGCCCGGCACACCGCCGTGAAGAGCTGGGAGCTCATGAAGAAGTACATGCCCGGCTTTGAAGACAGCTTCATCATGCTCTCGGCGCCCCAGCTGGGCACCTCCGGGGGCCGCCGCATCGTGGGGGAATACTACCTCACAGAGGAGGATATGGACCTGGACGAGCCCTACGACGACACCATCGCCATCTTCCCGGACAATGACCGGGGGGAGAGCTCCCTCCGCCATCCCCGGACCTTCGTCCCCTACCGGGCCCTGCTGCCCAGGGGGGTGGAGGGCCTGCTGGTGGCCTGCCGGGCCTTCTCGGCGGACGGAGAGTTCAGCGAGTTCTTCAACCTGATCCCCCACTGCATGTGCTTCGGCCAGGCGGCGGGGGCCGCGGCGGCCATCGCCGTAAAGGCGGGGCTGGAGGTCCGGGACGTCCCCTACGGGGAGCTGCGGGAGGCCCTGATCAAGGGCGGGGCCATCCTGCCGGAATAAGGAAACGTTTTCCCCCGGCGTCTCGCCTTTGAGACGCCGGGGGAAGCCCTTTATTCTCGCCCCAGCAGTTCCCTGACCGGGACCCCAAAACAGTCTGCCAGCAGGCAAAGCTCCAGGTCCGTTACAAAACGGGTCCCGTTTTCGATCCGCTTGACTACGCCGCGCTCACTGTCCAGCCCCAGCAGTTGAAGCTGTGCCATCAATTGCTCCTGGGAGAGATTACGCTGCCTGCGCAATTCACGAACGCGGGGACCGACCAGGTTTTTCTTCCCGTCCGGGGTATATAGCCGAGACAAATCCCTCACCTCGCAAAATGGTCAAAATATGACCTTTTGCTTGATTATAGGAATTTGACATGATATAATTGGTCATAATATGACCAAACCGGGAGAAGCGTATGGATTACAGGAAAATGTATCATGTCATGCTCGACGGCGCCGAAAGAGCCTTGGAAGCCCTGGAAAAGCAGAATTACGGCTTGGCGAAGGGTATTTTGGTGGCTGCAGAGACCGAGGCGGAAGAAATCTTTCTTCAGACCGAAGAAACAGAACCGGAAATACGCACGGTGGATGCCTCGGCCCCTATTCCGCCGCCGGGAGGGTGATATCCACCCGGAACAGGTCCCCGTCCACCGAGATCTGAAAGCTGCCGCCCTGCAGCTCCGCCAGACTTTTCGCAATGTTCAGGCCCAGCCCGCTGCCCTCGCCGCCGCGGGCTGGGTCTCCGCGTACAAAGCGCTCCATCAGCTCCTGGGGGGAGATATTCAGCCGCTCCCGGGAGATGTTTTTAAAGCAGAGCCGGATTTCCGCCGCTTCCCGGCCTGCGTCCATGTAAAAGCGGGTGCCGGGAAGGGCGTACTTGCAGACGTTGGAGAACACGTTGTCCAGCACCCGCCAGATCAGGCTGCCGTCCACCCAGGCGGCAAGCTCCTCCTCCGGCAGGGTCAGCACCCCCTCCAGCCCCGCCTGCTCCAGCCGCTCGCTGTACTCTCCCAGCACCTGGGTCATCAGCTCGTTCACGCTGCAGCGGGAAGGGTGGAAGCTCATGCTGCCGGAGGAGGCCTTGGAAAGCTCGACCAGATCCTCCGTCAGCTTCTTCAGCCGCCGGGACTGGCGGTCCAGGACCTCCAGGTATTCCGCCGCCTGGGGTCCTCCGGGGTCCCGGTGCAGGAGGCCCACATAGCTGATGATGCTGGTCAGGGGGGTTTTGATGTCGTGGGAGACGTTGGTGATGAGCTCGGTCTTCAGCCGCTCGGACCGAAGCTGCCGGTCCACCGCCCGGCGCATCCCCAGGGAGATGTCGTTCAGGTTTTCGCCGTGGCGGCGGAGGTCCCAGACCATGCGGCGGGTATCCACCCTGGCCGTCAGGTCCCCCGCGGCCAGGGCAGCGCCCCCGGCCTGCAGCTTCCGCAGCTGCAGGACCCCGTACAGCACCGCCGGGATCAGCACCGCCTTGCCCAGCAGCCAGAGAAAGATCAGCATGTCCGTGTCCCGGCGGAAGGACAGGCAGACCAGCTCATACAGGCAGATCCCCGCCAGGACCAGCAGGGTCTTCCACACCAGCGGCAGGCGGCGTCCCAGAGCCCGGAGGACCCGCCAGATCAGCCGAAGCAGTTGGAAAACGACGGTGTTGCGCCACCACTTGCCCAGCTTTCCCCGGGTCCAGAGGGTCATCCAGGTGCCCAGCAGCAGGGCCGAGGCGGCCAGCACCAGCAGAAGGCAGAGGGCCAGGAGCAGGGGCAGCTCTTCCATCCCGCGATAGTCCATTCTTTCGGCGAGGAGCAGAAGGGACCCAAAGAGACAGATGCCCACGGCGGCCAGATACAGGTCCAGGGGGATCCTTTCCTGCCATCCGGCCACAGCCTCCTCCCGTCCGGGGCGGCGCCCCGCCGCCCGGGCCAGGAACACCAGCAGAAACAGCAGCAGGGCCCCCGACATGGGAAGGATCAGCCCCGCGCTGCAGAAGGCGCGGTACAGTCGCTCTGTGAGCCGCAGGGCCCAGTAGATGCCGTCCCGGGCCCGCAGCTCCGCGGCAATGCCGCCCCGGATGCTGCCCTCCCCTTCCTTGGGGAAGACGTTCCACACTTCCACTGAGGTGGAAACGTCCAGCGCGATCCCGTCCGGGGTGATGGTGTCCACCAGCAGGCTGCCGTTTTCATCATACAGGGCGAAACGAAGATTCGTTTCCTCCGGGTCGGCAAACCATGCCGCTTCCTCCGCCTCCAGCCCGAAATGGGCGTAGTAGTCGTGGACGCGCAGCAGCTCCCCCCAGGCCGCCTGCCGCACGGGTCCGCTTTTGCGGAGGTCCGGCGAGGCCTCCCACCAGTCGTTTTCAACGGCGAGAACCAGGGACGCGGCGTAAAAACAGATCACCGGCACCAGGGCCATGGCCAGCAGGAAGGCGGCGGCCTTCACCCAGAAGCCCCTGGTCCACTCAGCCCTTCTCATGGCGCGTATCCTCCAGTTTATAGCCCAGACCCCACACCACCTTCAGATACCGAGGCTCGGAGGGGTCGATCTCGATCTTCTGCCGCAGGTGCCGTATGTGGACGGACACGGCGTTCTCCGCTCCCAGGGCATTTTCGTTCCATACCAGCTCGTAGATCTGGGAGGAGGAGTAGACCCGGCCCGGATGCCGGATGAGCAGGCGCAGGATGTTGAATTCGATGGGGGTCAGGGGTACGCCCTCGCCGTCCACGGTCACCGCCTTGTCCTCCTCATCCAGGGTAATGGGGCCCACGGTATAGCGTCCCTGCTTCTCCCTGGGGGGAGCGGCCCCCAGGCTGGTATAGCGCCGCAGCTGGGAGCGCACCCGTGCGGCCACCTCCGCCGGCTCGAAGGGCTTGGTGATGTAGTCGTCCGCCCCCAGGTTCAGCCCCAGGACCTTGTCGCTGCCCTCGCTTTTGGCGGTCAGGAGGATGATGGGCACGTTGCTCTCTTCCCGGATCTTCACCGTGGCGGAAATGCCGTCCAGCCGGGGCATCATGATGTCCATCAGGATCAAATGGATCTCCTGCTCCCGCACAAGCTCCAGGGCCTCCTGCCCGTCGTGGGCCTCCAGCAGGCGGCAGCCCTCACCGGAGAGATAGATTTTCAGCGCCGCCACGATATCCCGCTCGTCGTCACAGATCAGCACGTTATACATGGTCTCACCTCAGGGTCCAGTATAGCGGGGGAGACTTAAGATGAACAGGGGGAAAAGCTTAAGAATTTCATAAAAACCCCGCCTTATGGAACTCTTAAGAAAATGCGCCGCACGCCGTTAAGAATCGGCTATTATTCTTTCGGCAAATCCACTGCGAAAGGCGGCGCCGATATGTTTCCCGAGCAATTTGCCCTGAGCCTGTCCCTCCTGCTGAAGCTGTTCACCCTCTGGTTTTTGTTCACCGCGCTGCTGTTCTGGCGGCGCCCCGCGCCTTATCCCCGGCGGGAGCCGGCGCTGCGCTTTGCCTGCCTGATCCCGGCCCGGAACGAGGAGGCCGTTATCGCAGCCCTGGTGCAAAGCCTCCGGGAGCAGCGCTATCCTCCCGACCTGTTCGAGATCATCGTCATCCCCAACAACTGCACCGACGGCACCGAGGCCGCCGCCCTGGCCGCCGGGGCCAGGGTCTTCCGCTGCAAAGGAACCGTGCGATACAAGGGCGACGCCCTCCGGGAAGCCGTGGCGGCGCTGCTGCCGGAGGGCTTCGATGCCTTCTGCCTTTTCGACGCGGACAACCTGGTTCACCCGGACTTCCTCCGCGCCATGAACGACGCCATGCTGGCGGGGGCCAGGGTGACCAAGGGCCGCCTCCGGGTCAGGAATCCCCGGGATTCCTGGGTGGCGGGCTGCTACGCCCTGTATTTCACCCTGAACGACACTCTCTTCAGCCGCTCCCGGGCCAACCTCGGCCTTTCGGCCAAGCTGGTGGGCACGGGAATGGCGGTCCACCGGGAGGTGCTGGAGGAGCTGGGCGGCTGGAACACCGGGACCATGGCGGAGGACGCCGAGTTTTCGGCCCAGTGCGCCGTTCTGGGCCGCCGGGTGTACTGGGTGCCGGAGGCGGTGACCTGGGACGAGGCGCCCCGGAGCTTCCGGGTCTCCCTGACCCAGCGGCGTCGCTGGTGCAGCGGCGTGATGTCCGTGGCGGAGCGGATGCTCCCCCGGCTGCTGTCCGCCCCGGCGGGAGCCAGCCGGGCGCGGATCCTGGACATGTGCTTTTTCCTCTGTGCGCCCTTTGCCCAGGCCATTTCACCCCTGCCCCCGCTGCTGCTGGCCCTTTGTGCCGCAGTACGGGGCGAGCTGGGGGCCTGGGGGCTGCGTGCCCTGACCGCGCTTCCGGCGGCTCTGGCCGGGATGCTGCTGCTGTCCCTGGCCCTGGGCCTTGGGGGGCGGGAACGGCTTCGGCCCGGCAGCCTGCTTCTGTTCCCCCTGTTCATGGCCTCCTTCCTGCCCCTGCAGGTCCTGTCCCTCCTACGCCGCACTACGGAGTGGAAGGCCATCCGCCATGGGGAGGGCCTTTTGCCCGCTCCCGGGCCCCTTTCCCGCGGATGAACGTTCAATTGCCGATTGAGGCACCCCTCACGATGGGATTGTTTGTGTTTTGGGGAAGGCTGTGATATGGTGTTGACATCAGGCAAGAGAAGGAGCTGCTAAGCATGAAGACGAAGGAGAGCATGGGGGCGGTCATCCGGCGGCTGCGGACGGAGAAGGGCTGGACCCAGGAGGGCCTGGCGGAGAAGCTGCATCTCACGCCCCAAGCGGTGTCCCGCTGGGAGACGGAGCTGAGCCTGCCGGACGTGAGTCAGGTCCCCCTGCTGGCCCGGGTCCTGGGGGTCACCACGGACACCCTTTTCGGGGTGGAGGCGGAGCCGGAGGAGGACGAGGAGCTTCTGCTGAACGCGGATATGGTCTCCCTGGCTTCGGACCCGGCGTCGGCCCTGGAGCACTGGGAGAAGATGGCGGAGCGTCTCCGGGCGGGGGACCTGGGACGGATGCCGTCCAATTTCCGCTGGACCTTTCTGGGCCTCTCCGTCCGCCTGGCGGACCCGGAATCCCCGGCCTATGCCCCGGAGCGGGCGGCGGAGGTCCGCGCCGAAGCCCTGGCGCTGGGAACCGATCTTCCCCGGCAGGAGGGGGACCGGTTCCTTCAGTCTGAGCTGCGCAGGGACCTGGCCCGGCTCTATGCCCTGGACGGGCAGCAGGAGGCGGCCTTCCCCCTGCTGGGAGACGCCGACTTCCTCACTCTGAGCCAGTTCCGGCCCGCAGCCCAGGGAGAGCTTTGGCGGCTTCTGGGAAAGCGGCGGGAGGAGGGGCGGAACCTGAAGGAAGCGGGAACCCAGGCCTTCCTTTTCCTGCTGGATACCCTTTACGACGCCGGGGACAACGCTCTGGCCCTGGGAGAGGCGGAGCGGGCCCTGGAGGCCGCGGAGACCGCCCTCCGGCTCATCCCCCTGCTCTGCGGGCGGGAGGAGCAGCTGCCGGCCCTGCACGTCCGGCCCCGGGGAGACCTATACGGTCTCCTGGCCCGCGCCCGTGCCGCCCTGGGGGACCGGGAAGGGGCGCTCGGTGCCCTGGAGGAAATGCTGGACCGCCGCCTGGCGCCTGACGCACAGAACGTGGATACCGGGCTCCTTGCCGTCTTTGCCCCCGCTACTCCGGATGCGTTCCCCCAGCTGCGGCGGAACCTTCGGGCCCGGCTCCGGCAGGAGCTGGGAAAGCCGGAGCTGAAGCAGCTGCTGGACGGCCCGGAGGGGGACGCCCTTCGGAAACGGGCGGAGACCATCGCGGCGGATTGACTGCGTCCTGAGCATGGGAGAAAGGCCTTGGAGCGTTGGCTCCAAGGCCTTTTTACGGTTTGCTTTTCAGTCTTCCCAGCAGAAACTGGGCGGAAAGGCCGGTGAAGAGCCCGGTGAGGAGTCCCGAGAGCAGAAGTACCGGAAGATAGACGAAAAGCTGCGCCGTTCGGTACACTGCCACGGTGACGGCCATCTGCCCCAGGTTGTGGGCCATGGCCCCCAGGACGCTGGCGACCCAGATCTGCTTTTGCGACAGCAGAGGCCGCAGCAGCAGCATGGCGAGCCAGCAGAGGAGCCCGCCCCCCAGGGAGAAGAGCAGGGCCATGACGGAACCGGCAAAGAGGTTTCCCAGGAGGATACGGGTCAGGAGGATCAGCAGGGAATCCCTGGGCCCCAGGCGGAACATGGCGTAAACGGTGATGATGTTTGCCAGGCCCAGCTTTACCCCGGGGATGGGGACCGGAGGCGGGAGCTGGGCCTCCAGGACGAAGATGATCAGGGCCAGCGCCGCCAGCAGCGCCATTCTTGTCAGCCGCTTTGCCAAGCCTCTTCCTCCTTACTGGGATTCTGCGTCTGCCGCTCCGCCCTTCAGCCGGATCATCAGCCGATGGGGCAGGCAGACGATGGGGGCCGCCTCCGAGCGGAGCCAGCCCATGTGGACGCAGATCTGATCCGGGCAGTCCGCCTCGGAAACGCAGATGGCCCCGGGACGCAGCGTCACGATATTGTAGCCGCCCTCCCATTCCACCCGGAAGCTCTCCTCCCGAAGGACCCGGGAGAGGTCGATCTCCCGGATCACCGCGCCGTCCTGCAGGATCTCCGCCACCGTGCCCTCCCCCCGCTGCCGGTACAGGAGCAGGGAGAGGAGCGCCAGAAGCAGGGCCAGAACGGCGAAGAGGGCGATCCATGTTCGGGTTTTAAGCATCCGGGATCACCTCGAAAGCGTACTTTGTCCCCTTTTCGGGGGTAAATGAGTCCGCCAGGTCCGGGGAACAGAGAAGCCTGCCATCCTCCGTCACCAGCACCATGCCGAAGTCCCGGTGAGAGCGCCAGAAGGCCCCGGCCCCCGCTTCCCCCATGACGAAAAGGGCGGTGGAGAGGGCGTCGCAGCGCACCCCCTCCGGCCCCGTGACGGTGACGGAGCGGAGGCCGCTGTGGGCGGGGGAGCCGGTTTCCGGATCCAGAATATGCCAGTAAACGCTGCCGTCCTCCCCGGTGAAATACCGCTCGTAGCCCCCGGAGGTGATGACGGCGGCGTCCGCCACCGCCAGGGTGCCCAGGATCCCGTTTCCCGCCGGGTCCTTGATCGCCACCCGCCAGAGGCTGCCGTCGGGCTTCCGGCCCAGGGTCTGGATGTTTCCCCCCAGGTCCAGGAGGGCGCTCTGCACCCCCTTTTCCCGCAGGAGGGCCGCCAGCCGGTCGCCGGCCCAGCCCTTGGCCACGCTGCCCAGGTCCACGGCCATTCCCCCGGGGAGGGCGGCGGCCTGCCCCTCCAGCACGATCTTCCGGTAATCCACGGTCTCCAGCAGCAAATCCAGCTCAGCCTTCTCCGGCACCCGGTATTCCCCGGTAGTAAAGCCCCAGGCCCGGACCAGAGGGTAGACGGAGATGTCCAGGGCCCCCGCCGTCTCCCGGCAGAGGGCCAGGGCCCTGTCCAGCAGCGCCGCCGTCTCCGGAGAGAGCTCGGCGGCCCCCGTTTCGTTCAGCCGGGAAATCTCGCTGCCCGGATCGGTGACGGAGAGGAGGGCCTCCAGGGCCTCCATTTCCCCCTTGGCGGCCTGGAGGGTTTCCCGCTCGGTGCCCCAGGCCCGGAGGGAGACATAGGTGTTCATGGAAAAAAAGTCCAGGCTGATTTCCGCAGGCACAGTGTCCGCTTTCCGTTCGCAGGCGGAAAACAGCAGCAGAAGCCCCGCCGCTGCCAGGACTGCGGCAAGGAGCCTCCGGAAACGGACAAGGCCCATGGCTTTCTCTCCCTCCCTGCGGCGGAGCGGGCTTCCGTTCCGCCGGATATTCGCTATTGATTCCTCTGTCTTCGGGGAGTAGTATAGCACAGGAAGCGGCGGGGAGCAATCGCAGCCCGGCGCAAAGAACGCAAAGGAGAGGATGGACCATGAAGCTGGCGGAAGCCCTGCAGGAGAGAGCGGACCTGAACCGCAAGATCGAGGAGCTGCGCGGGCGGCTGGCAAACGCCGCGCTGGTGCAGGAGGGGGAGGAGCCCCCGGAGGACCCGGAGGGCCTGCTGCGGGAGCTGGACGGCGCCATTGTCCGGCTGGAAAGCCTGATGGCCGCCATCAACCTCACCAACTGCCGCACCAGTGTGGGCGGCAGGACCCTGACCCAGCTCATTGCCCGGAAGGACACGGTGGCCCTGCGCCTGGGCGCATATCGGGACCTGGCCCATACCGCCTCCCAGAGCACCAGCCGGGCCAGAGGCACGGAGATCCGGGTCCGGCCCACCCTGAAGTCCGCCGAGCTGCAGAAGGAGGCGGACCGGATGGCCAGAGAGCTGCGGGAGCTGGACAACCTGCTGCAGGAGACAAACTGGAAGACCAGACTTATGGAGTGACGACAGAAGCAGACGGTAGTTTCATCAGGCGCATGCCGGGCGGCAGCTGCCCAAGCTGCATTCAGATGGTGTGCCAAGGGCGGGCAAGGGGTTCGAATCCTCCGGCATCGTAATCGCCCCGACAGCGCACGAGAGCATCTTCACGGCGCATGACGTATTACCGGGCATGGATGATGAGACGAGGGCGGGGACGGGGACAAGGATGCCGGGGTCCTGCAAAACGGGTGTTTTGCAGGACCCCGGCCGATTTTTGCTGTTCTGTCAGCGGACCCGGACCGCTTCGCACTTGGGACGGCCCTGGCCGTCGGTCCAGAAGAGGCGGATGTCGGGTGCTTCCGGCCCAAACTCGACGGAACCGGCGGCGGTGATCCGGTACAGCGCCGTCATGCGGCCCTGAGCGTCGTATGCGGCGGCCCA
>JAEEGL010191651.1_pt1 | contig 13508 bp, 8 predicted proteins | sample 9134231 | NCBI WGS metagenome assembly JAEEGL01 (sample SAMN16246548, study PRJNA631951) | gut metagenome | biome: gut microbiome; feature: rumen; material: fiber-attached | host: Bos | place: Iran: Karaj | collected 2018-10
ACAGTTTGTCAAAACAGATTTAATTCTCACAGAATCAGCATAATTCATCTGACATCATAACGTAATTATATGGAATTTCTTTCACATAAATTATATTCACAATCAATAAAAATCTGACCTTTTTATAATGATTTTCTTTTAATTTTCTATTTTTAATTGAAAAAATGCGGCCGGACAAACCGACCGCACTTAATGTAATCATGATAGAATCCCAAATAGTTAGCTCAGATTGCTAGAGAGAAAACCTTTAGAGTTCATCTCATCAAGTTTCTTCTGGATAGCATCCCGAAGTCGCCTCTGGAGTCCTCTATCCAGCTTGCTGGAATTAAGGAGCTTTCTGAAACATTCCTCATGTTGGAGGGAAAAACCTTCCAAAGATAGGCGACCTTTTTCAACCGCCTTTGCTGTTCTCTCCATGTAGCGATTGCAATCAGCTACGAATTTGCCACTTTGGAACCCGAAGAGCTGATCAAGTTCCCGTCTCTGATCTTCAGGGAATTCCTCAGATAACCATTGACCCAAGAATCCCACAAACACAGTTTCTGTAGATAATTTTCTCATTGTTGATAAAATTTTTTGTTACACATGTTAGTTATCTCACATCAGCCTGTATAATAAAAATATTTAAAAAGTCAAGCTAAAGATATCTTTAATCTTTATTGAAATCAATGATAAAAAATTTAAACTCTGTCACGATTTTATATAACAAAAAATCTAAATGCTATTTCTTCTACGAATATCAATATTAGCAATCTCATACCTATATTTTTTCCGTGATAGTTTTATTGCAGAATTAGCTATCAGTTTTGTACCATATATAATCTGATTTTGTATTCTTGCATTAATTATAGAGATTTATTTAATCATTCACGAAAGTAAAAGAAGGAGAAAACATAAGTGAATAAAAATATTTCTAACAATTCTTGTAACAATCCTGACAATTTGAATTTGAACTCTGTATAGTTCGGAGTTTTTTTGATTTTATAATCAAAATGATGAATCTATTCGTTTAAAAAATGGAGAATGAATTAAAGTTTTTTACGCAAACATCTTATATAAAAACACTGATTATGAATCATTAAAACAAAAAATTATAGAAGAAAATCCTGACATAGTAGTTATGGTAGAATTCTCAGATGAACATGAAGATGAAATGAAAGAGTTCTTCAAAGAAAATTACCCATATATGAATAGAAATTCTTGGTCAATAACCCTTGCAGGAGATGTAGTTTTTAGCAAAATACCTTTAGAAAATATCACAGAGACACATCTAGTAGAAGCATGAGCTCGAAATTATAGTTATATGAAAATATTATGTGATGAATGTGGAGACTGAATAGATTTATATGTGATTCATACAGCAGCTCCAGTTTCCCTCAAAAATTTTGACATGAGAAATAATCAAATAGGAAAACTCTTATCAGATTTTCTCAAACATCACGAAAGCTGAACGCCAACAATGATTATATGAGATTTTAACCTATCTCCTTGGTCACATTATTACAAACAGTTAACGAAACACCGAAATATGCTAAATGCACTTAGTTTTCAGGCACCAAATTATACACGAAGTTTATACCAACAATGAATCTTCCGTTCTCATATAGATCAACTATTTATATCACCAAAAATAAAGATTTCTGAAGTTAAAATTGAAGATCTAGTATGATCCGATCATCGTTCATTTGTATTTTTATTGGGGATATAATTAGAATAAAGACTTATCATCATGTTTTATAAGAAAGCGGATAAGTCACGCTAATGGAGAAGCTTTTTTTCATCTAACATATTTTGCATCCCAGTCCTTCCTTAACGGAGATATTTTCTTTAAAAATTCCGTTTCCATTCCAAATGCTGTTGCATAGGGGAGCGTCCTATCTATAAATAAGGGATCCTCCTTTAATAACATTTTAATCTTATTTTCATCACAACTCCTTATGAACTGACTATACCCAATTACTTGTGATGCTAATTCTGCTCATTTTTCTGTATATTTTATATTTCATCATCCATCCATATTTCAATAAAACAAGACCCCTCAAATTACAATCACAAAAATTATAATTATAAACAATAAAAATTCAGCAAAACTAATAGAATTATCATCGGATCAAAGCATATCAATAATGGATGAAAAAATCGCCATATATAAAAACAATCAAAAGACAGCCAACTTCCATGGAATCAAACCTTCTAACTCATTTTTTCTTCAGAATTGAAATCTTGCACTTTCTACTTCTCTATTGATTTTTTTGTCTCTTCAATTAATAAACCATCATTTTTGAATTCAATGAAATTCTAAATCCTCAAGCATTAAAGCATATCTCAATTGAAAAGCTCATTCAATAATTTTACAATTTCACATAGAAAATATTGAGTCAAATATCTCACATTCAAAGACAGGACGAGTTAATGGCATATCTTCTAATTTTATCAATTTAATATAATCTCTTTTAGAGTTTTCTCATTTAAAAGTTTTTATATCAATTAACTTTTCAAATTTCCATTGATAAATCAGACTTGTTAAATCTGTAGGTTCTACACTACGATTATATAATAATCAAGCTTCAGCTGGATTAATTCATTTTGGTGGAGCATATTGAATAATTATAGGATATTTTTTTGAATAAATCTTTCAAAGTGAAGCAGGTTTAGTGAGTTTCTTCTTTTCTATATATTCAAATGTATAATATGCGACGACTCATAGAATCAGACATAAAATACACAAAAATAAATGACCAGATTCTACAATAGCCTTTCATATAAAAAATATCGTAACTAAAGATAAAATAATCAAACCTGTAAAATTATCATCCCACTTGTCCTTTTTTTTCTTAGAGAATAGACTAAAATTTCCCATAACAACATATAATAAGATAAAAGATTACCAACTTTTTGAACCTCATCATCAACCTCATCATCACTTTTTAAATAATTTTCATCATCAAGAAAATACGGATCATATATCAAATCACTTTAAATCACTATAATGAAAATTTCACCCACTATAACTTGAATTAGATTTTTTATTATTTCATAATCAATACAAAGAACGAATTCCAAGATTAAGAAGAGCTTTATTTTGCTTTGAATTAAATACAATCTTTTTCATAAAAGATATAGTATCCAATACCGGAAACATAATATCAGAATTTCATTTTAACCAAGTTTTTTCGATATCTTTAAGCAATGGCGTGACTTTTTTTATAAACTCAGTTTCCATACCAAACGCCACAGCATAAGGTAAGGTTTTGTCTATATACAGAGGATCTTCTTCCAAAAGCATTTTTAGCACATTTTCATCACATTTTTTTATAAACTCAGCATATCAAATCACACAATTCGCTATTTTTTTTCACTCTTTCGTCAATCTGATTTTATCATCTTGCTTAAAAGCCACACCAGAAAAAAGTGGAAGAAAAAAAACTAAAAACAAAACTAACAGTACAAAAAATAGGATTCATAACTTTTTAAAATAATAAATTCATAATACCAACAAAGCAGCCGCAAGACTCAAAAAAATTATCCATAAAATAGTTGATATTTTTCTCCTACATAACCAATGTTTCTTAAATCAAAAATGCTCTAATCACAGAATTGATAATATCTTACTTAAATTAGTATTTTTATCGATATATACAGATTTTTTACCTTCTTTAAAGATTCCATTGAATAAATCTCTCTCATAATAAGGATATGACTCTGGGATATCTTTAATTTTAATAAGCGTAACACTTTTTATTTTTTTTGAATTTGGACCTGTGTTATATTTATCATAATTAATGCGCATCAATCCATTATTTACCCATTGATAAAACAAACTCGTCATATCTACAGGATCAACTCTACAATTAAACAAAAGTCACGCTTCAGCAGAATTAATTCACTTTGGAGGAGCATATTCAACCATCATCGGATATATGCCTCATTTTATAGGCTTTATTTTTTTATTTAGAAAATTATTTGAAATATACATCAATATAAATAAAAAAATGATAACTCAAAACACAAGGAATAAAGCCTTTGTTGTAGAATTAAAACTTATATGCTTTAACTTATTCACATTTCATAATAAATTGGCTTGTTTACTATTATCAAACTCAAAATAATTATTTGGAAATTTTATAGCTAAAGTAATTCCATCTCAAGGAGATAAAGTTTTATCATAAGTAATAGTAATTCTATCTCATTTGCTCCAATCCAATTTTCAATCAAAAGTTCAAACTGAGCTTTCTTTTCAATCTACAGTAATCAAAAAATCGTCATTTGTAAACCCAGTATGATTTTTAGGTAAAAATAATTCAGCTCTTATAAAATTTACATTTGTATCAAAATCACATCATACAATATTCCAATAAAGTTCAGCAAATCACATTCATGAAAAATTTCTAATCAATCAATAAGCCGAATAAGAAATCGGATAAATCTGCTCTCAAATTACAGTTTTACCTGCATCTCAGATTTTTATTTCAAATTCTCAATCAGTTTTACTGGTAGTAAACTTTGATCATTCAACTCCGACATTAGAAATATCTATATAAAATTTTCCTCATTCTACAGAATAGCTCAATGGAATATTTCTAATAATTCAATGCCTTCTCTCTAAAAAATTTGTAGTAAAAGTTTCTCTGACATCAATTGTTCAATCAATTGATACATTAGCTTGAATATTTAGACTTTTATACTCATAATCTTTGGCATAAGAAAAATTTCAGGCAATAAAGGCCAAAGAAAATCATAATATAACTAACAATAATTTATCTTTAATCTTCATGTATTCACAGATTATAAAATACACATCATTATATCCAAAACTTTCAAAAAAAGCAAAAAATATCGAAGAATTTTATACAAAATAAAAAATCTGAATAAAAATTTGCATTTAAAAGGAAAGTGAATAAAATTGGGGTAAGGAAAATTTATTTTTTCAATGAATTTAATAAATGCAAACAAAAACAAATCCACTACTACTTAGTACTGATTCATTACCAAACTATTGATTAGACTTGATATTTTCTATAGCCAAAAGCGCATGATTCGATGGTATTGATCTTGCTATGCGAAAATGATTTGATGCTTGGGATGAAGAATACGTTCAAAAACTATCATTTGATCATAAAATGCCAGTTTATATCATTCAGACTTCATCTAAATTAAATCAAAAAGAATTAGACAAAGCTCTAGATCTATGTCAGGCTACAAATGCAGATACAATTTGTATCAATGCACCCAAAATCACAGATTTTAAAGCATATGACTTTATATCTAACAATCTAAAAAAATATAAAGATAGTAATTCAGATATACATTTTACTATCATAAACCCTAAAGACAGTAAATTATTTGCTTTACCTATTCCAGAATATCGTTTTAGTAATATTATTGATATTGTTAAAAAATATGATGCATATGTTGGATTAGATATTAGCAATATTGATATGGATTCATTTGAAAATGAATTCACTCGTAAAATCGATGATTATGCTCCATATATTTCAGTAATCTATCTTTCTGATAGAACAAAAAATGGAAAAAGATATTTAATTCCAGGTGAATGAACATTAGATTTAGAATCATTCCTAAAAAAATTAAAGAAAAGCTGATATAGTCGTCCTATTAGTGTGAAAATCGACTTCAAACCTACAGAACTTGCAAGTAAAGAAAAGCTAAGAAAACAACTAAAAAAAGTAAAAACATTCTACGATAAATATTTTGTTGAAGCAAACACGACAAATGACGATGATGAGACAGCAGAAGATACACCACAAACAAATGACGTAGCAGAATAAAATTAGCAATTTACAAAGAGAATATCATATAAAAACCCAAATTTATGGGTTTTTTGTTAATTTCATAAAATAATATATTTATAATTGAAAATTAAATTAAAAAAAATAAAAATAAGTAAAGAGAATATTTTTCTGATTTTTCTTTATATTTTCTACCAAAACATCACATGAAAATCGTTATCGATCGCGAAAAACTTGTAGAAGTATGTGATATTGCTTCTAGGTTTGTATCCAAAAATTCAACTCTGCCTATTTTGCAGAATATTTATATGAAGGCGAGTATTGATACATTAAACATTAGAGCTACGGATATGGAAAAATACGTAGATATCGAAATTCCTTGCGATATAAAGCTAGAATGAGCTATAACTGTAAATGCAAAAATGTTTTCAGATTTACTCAAGACTATCGAGGAGAAAACTATAGAAATTTCAGTAAATATGCAAAATAACGTAATGCAAATTACATCTGCAGATGATGATTTTACTATAAATTGAATTTCAGCAAGTGAATTCGTTGCATTGCCTGAATTAATGAGCACTACAACCATAAACATGGAAACTCAATCATTTATAAATTGAGTAAATATGGTAGAATATACAATTACAGAAAAGAACTTTTCTCCAGCTTTAACATGAGTTTTGATAAAAACTAAAACTGAATGAAATGATAAAAAATTAATATTTGTATGAACAGATTCATTTAGAATTGCAGAATTTAAAATTCCTACGAACGTAGATTCAGATTTTTCTCTTCTTATCCCAAAAACTGCCATCAATGATATTTCAGCTATCGCACAGTATGCAGTAAAAGAGGAATCTCCAGATATGCAAATGAAATACTCTGAGAATCTAATATGATTTGATTTCACAATTTGAAACATAAAGATTTCAGCGACTTCTTCATTAATTCAATTAAATTTCCCTGATTACGAAAGGGAAGAAATTATGCCAACTCACTTCAATCATACGATATTAGTAGATAAGACCTTATGCGAAAAAGCTATCAGAAAAATCTGAATTCTTACCAGAGACTTAAATAATTTCATCCAAATAGAAACTCAATGAGATAGCAGTATAATTATTTCATCATGAAAAACTGATAAATGAGCATGAAAAACTAAAATTAATGCAATCATTTCATGAGATCCAATCGTTTTTGCTGTAAACTGAAGATATATCACAGACTTTATCAAAATGATGGAATCAGATGAAATCCAGTTTAATCTAGTTACAGATCAAAAGCCTATGATTATAAATGATAAATGAAACGAAAATTACAAATATGTAATTAGACCATTAATAACTAACTAATAGAAAAAACCACTAAAATGAAAAAGAAAGAATCTTGCCATCATGAATGGAAAAAAACTTACGAAGAATGTGTAATATTCGACGATGGAGCTGGTGAACATACTAGCACACATCCAAAATGGACATGCAAAAAATGTGGAAAGATTTCTTGGGTAAATCCCTACACTTAATTGCAGGATTTATAATCCTGCTTTTTTAACCTATTTTTTCTTTACCCTTTCATAACCTAATTGACCACAAGCTCATTTAGCTTCTCTTCACATAGATTCACGAACTGTAACCGTAATTCAGCCTTTTTCTAAAATTCTTTTAAAATTCTGAATAGATTTTTCACTAGACTCTTTCAAATCAATCACTGGATTTGCATTATAAGGAATTAAATTCACATGTGCTAATCTATCTCTCAAAAGTTCAACCAATTCATCAGCTAATTCAGGTTTATCTGTGATTCACGCAATCATAATATATTCATAAAAAATTCTATTATCAGTAGCTTCTACATATCTATCAATCACTTCCATTAATTCATCCAGCTGATACCTCCTCGCAATCGGCATAATTCTTTCTCTCAAAGCCTGGTTTGGAGCATGAAGACTTACTGCCAATTTCACATCCAATTTATCCTCAATCAAACGTTCAATTCATGGAATAATTCCAGCCGTAGAAATCGTCACATGCCTACGTCATAGAGAAAATCTATCCTGCTGAAGCATAATCTCTACAGATTTTTTCACTTCATCGTAGTTTAGAAGCGGTTCTCCCATTCACATAAATACTACATTTCTTACTCATCGATGAGTTCAGTCTTCTTTCTTTCAAAAACGTTTAAATATATAAGCATTAGCATACAAAATCTGACTTATAATCTCATCCCAAGTTAAATTCCTAGTAAATCCAAGTTTTCATGTTACACAAAATAAACAATTTACAGGACAACCAATCTGAGATGAGATACATAACGTAATACGATTCAGTTTTCTTTTACCATTTTTTATATACTTTTCATCCTGCCAGTGATACATTATAATTGCTTCAATTGTATATCCATCCTCAGTTTGAAATGCAAATTTCGTCGTAGTCTCAGCTTCCACAGTTTCCATACATTTCAAAGATATAGGAGAAAAATCTAATTTTAATTCATCTTTCAATTGATTTGATAGGGTAGTCATTTCATCCCGTTCAATACGCTGATTTTTAAATAATTCGAAAAAAATCTGTTTCACTTTGAATTGTGGAATTTTATATTCTTTAGCTCGAATTTCTAATTTTTCTTGGTCAAATAATACATTCATTATAATCCAGATTTTTTAATAAATTATTTTCATCTAAATTTAGCTTTAAAAGCTGCCGTTTCTTTAACTAATTGATGATCTGTATATATTTCTCTATTTCATCATGAATTCGTAGAATAAATAGGAACATCAGGCACTATATGAAAGTGTAAATGATCTATACTTTTTCATAGTTTTCATCTAGCTACTCAATCTCTAAGCAAAAGGTTCGCTTCACCGTGAATCGATTCAACTTTTCTCATCCACTTTTCAATTAATGGAACTAAAGTTCACCGTTCATCCTGAGTAATTTCTCACATACGAATTAAATGCCTATTTGGTACTATCATTATATGATCACGAGTATACGGAGCTCTAGAAAGCAGAACCGTAAAATGTTTTCATTTTTCCACTATATAATCTTTGTTTATGCCACAAAAAGGGCATTCATCCTTCAAAACTTTTAATAAATAATCATCATATCTCATTATTTAACAATAGAAAATGAAAAATCTGAATAAGAATATAATCGTTCACTCAAAAAAGGCAAATGAAATATTCCATATTATAGATATTCTACAAATTTTGTCCACACAAATGTACTAATATTAAACTTAGTTATTTGCAAAATTACAGCCTAGGGAATATAATTAAATATGGTTTATAATTTTGTATTAAAATGACTCCAAAGAAAAAACAAGCATTACAAAAGATATTAGAAGCACTAGTTCCATACTGGGATATGGCAGAATGATTTTTGTTATTATTAAAAGAATGATGAAATGATGAACTGATAGAGCAGTTGTACAATAAAATAAAAAGCGAAATCAAAAAAATTAACAACGAAAAAAATAGAAAGAATATTAAAAGTGCGTTAAAAAACATAAAAAAGAAGGAAGAAAAAGAAAGAAATGAGGAAAATGAATATTTAGAAGATTTAATTAATAACATATAAAAACATGCCAGAAGATTTAGAACAGAGGATAGATACAAACGGAAGAAATGGGATGGAAACACAAGAAATCATTAATTTTGCTAAAAATGAGAAAAATGTGCAAGAGCTATGACAAAGATTACAACAGCTATCAACAAGTATAAATTATTTAGATCGCCAAAAGAATCAAAAATTTTTTGATGCAGTTGAAAAAGCTACATTGAAAAATAAAGAATTTCAAGATAAAATAGCAGGTATAGTAAAAAAATGAGAATGATGATTAAAAGATACAGATATATTTTTACTGTACCTTCAGCGTATGATCGATAATCAATGACTGATACAACAATTCCCTATATTCATCCAGAAAAACTGAGATACATTAACAAGATATGGCTGACAAACACTTTTGCAGTATATACGTACAAAATATAAAAATCCAAAATATGAATACTGGAAATGATGGCCAAATGTTTTGCCAAAACCTCTAACAGGCAATGCGGCTCAAAACAGCCAAAGAACTATCATTGAAACACAAAAAAAAGAAGTAAATTTACCAAACAATATAGATTTTTCATTGTTTTGAGAAAACAATACATATATGCCAAAAGAATTTAGCAAATTAGAAACATGGGCAAAAGAAAACTTTCTAACAGAATACAATAAAGAAAAACAAGCTTCTAAGAAAAGAAATGCAGAAAAATGAAACAAAATAAATGATTATATTCAATATGATCTATATTTATTTTCAATAAAAAAGTATCAACAAGTTATTGAAGAAAAACATAGATTAATAAAAAATTGAATTTATGTAACAGAAGTAAATTTTGATAGACAAGAAGAATTAGCAAAAAAATATTATGAAGACTTAGAAAAAGTAAATAATGAATACCCAGAGATTCAAGAGATTTCAAAAAAAATAAAAGATTATTATGATGATTTAAAGAAACTTGAAAAAAAACACCTAAAAAATGAAAAAGAAGAAACAGTACAAAAAAAGTATGAATTGTATGTTAAAGAAGTCGAGAAAAAATGAGAAGAATTATGAATAAAAGAATTAGAAGAATCTCTTTCAAAAGAAGTAAATAGTCCAGATGATGCAAAGACATATTTTGAAAATATGAACAAATTGGAACAATTTCAAGAGACACAGGAAACAATAAAAAAGAAATACGGTAAGACTATAGATAATTATGAAAACTATATGAATGCCAAATGAAATCTTATAAAAAAATATTGAAAAGATAATTTACAAAAATGGATGGATACATACAAAGGATATTTAGAGAAAGTAGAAAATTGTAAGAATCAAAATAGATGATTTGATATCAAAAAATACGAAAATTACATAAAAAAAGTAACAGAATCGAATATTTGAACACATCTAGAAAATGCTCAGATTTTATATAGAAGCCTACGCATTGAAAACAACACGTGTCCAAAAAACTTTCCAATTCGTTGAATAAAAGAAGATTTAGAGAATGTAAGAAAAAAGCAAGAAGAAACAAATAGACGATGGGAAAATTTAAAAAAGAAAAGTTGGGTTTTGTACCAAATATGTAACATATGATCGCGCTGAATAAACGCATTAGTATCAAGCACACGATGAACAGGAGCTAAGTTGTGAGCATTAGTTTCTAGTTTATGGCACGATGATGATGAAATGGTAGCCGTTTGGGAAAGGACATGAAACGGATTCTGGAATCCTCACCTAAAAATATCCGAAAAACAATCACAATCTGCCTATGAAAACGGGAAAATAACGTTTAACTGGGATAATTGACCATGAATAATAGCAGAATCAATGGTAAACATGATAACCCTAGTAGCTTGATGATGAGCAATAACAAAATGATTAGCAAAATGAGCCACAAAAGCGTGAGTTTGAATATGAACAAAATTAGCAAAAGGATCATGATTAGTTAGTTCTGGATTCATACAACAAGTATGAGAATCATGTAAAGAATGATTTAACGCATGAATGACATGAAATCAAGCGTTATTATACGGTACAGTAGGTGCACTAGTACAATGATCATTGGAATTAATCAGCCCAAACGAATTCATAAATTGACTATGAAAGAACTTAGCAAAATCTTATATAAAAGAAATCTTAAAGAATGAATCAAATCAAAGCCTAAAAGCAATAGGAAAAGCATTTTTAAAAAATGTTTGATCTGAAATTTTTGAAGAAAATATACAAGAATCTATCCAATTAGCAGCTGGAAATTTAGTAAATACGTGGGCCAACGATAAATATAATATACCTGAAGATAATAAATTAGATACGGATGGACATCGAAAGAATTTTGCTGCAACGGCAATAATTACCACATTAACAACATGAATTGTTGCATGATGATGATTTGCAATGCAAACTCCATGAATGTGAAACAGACAAAATAGAGCACAACTAATAGAAGAAATAAACAAAAATGCAGGGCTACGTTCAAATATAATGAATGTATTGGATAAAGCGATATCATGAAAATACAAAATACCTGACGTAAATATACAAGAACTACAAGATTTAAAAGCAGAATTAAGTGGTAATACAACAAACGAAATTACATTAAATACGAATAATTCAGAAAATCAAAATGATAAAAATAAAGATAACCAACAAACTAATCTAGAAATAGAAACATGACCAGAAATAGAACAGATTTCTCAAATTTTATGACCAAGATTTCATGAAGAACGAAGACAGTGAAAGTTACAATCAGATTGAACTTATACACCTAGAGTAGAAAAGACTACAGACCAAACATGGATATCACAGCATAACTGACAAACAGAAGTAGATATCGTTAATACACCTTTTGAAGAATTACCAAATGATTGGAAACAAGAAAATTTAGAAGCTGCAAAAGTTGCTATATGATTAGTTTACAATAAAGTTAAAAACTGAGAAAATATTACTCCTGAAATGATTGAAGAAATGGCAGAAATCGTTCACAACAAACGATTAGAAAGAAACTGAACAGAATGATCATTCGAAAATCAAAGAGTGACATACGAACAGCTTTCCGAAGAAGAAAAAGCAAAAGATAGAAATCAAATATTACAAGCTATTGAGACTGTTAAATGAAAGAACTCTGATTACTTCAACTCAAAATCACGCAAAATTTTTAAATGAGAAACTGGAGATGCAGAATCAAACAGTAGATTCTCAGATAAAATATTAGACTCAATTAATGAACAAAATAAATCTCAAAAACTTGAAGAACTCAGAAAAGAAATCACAGAGCAATATGAAAAATCTACATGAGAAGAACTTCAACTTTCTGAAGAACAACTTCTTTCAATCCTTGATGCTCATGAACAAGATTGAAAATTATGAGAATTATCAATATGAGAATTAAGAGTAAAAGTTAAAATTCTAAGTGAAGCAATTACAGACCCAAAAGTTAGAAGATTCTTACTTGAAGCTGGTTTTTGTGGAATGTTAACGGATTTTTCAAGTGATATTGCACTTGAAGATCGAATAGATTTAAGCGATATGAATAGTCGACCTGAAATTCCACAAGATCAAGGAATAGATTATCAAATTGATGAAAATAATACTGATGACTTTTCATGAGATAATGATATTAGGACAACTGATAATTCTCAGGAAGATGTCAGAATAATTTACAATCCTGTAAAATATGAAGAACATTTACAACAAGAAATTTCCGATAAAATTCTTGAAACACGAGACTGAACTCTTTGAAAGACTATTAATATAATGTATAAAATAGCAAATTTTATAGGTGAAAATTTCAATGACATTATCGATATTTCAGATGGTTATAAAGATTATAAAAGATATAAAAAGTTGATTAAGTGAATCGAGGAATCTAACGGAATAATACAACAGATTACTGAAAAAATAAATTTAAATAATGTTACAGAAAAAGAAAAAAACGAACTATTCATGAGCTTATCGATTATTGAAAAAAAATTATATGATTTAGAAAATATTAATAAGGAAGACTTTGGACAAATAGATAATTTAAGATTTACTATCAATAATTTAAAGGAAAAAATTTCAAATATTGATAATGATTCAAATGTGAACAAGAATGAATTATGATTGACGTGAGAACGAGCAAAAATGGAAAAACATGTCGATAAAACTATACCAGAATGAAATTTATCAGAATATAATCTACATCTCAAAATTTCACAAACAGAAATTTTAATAGAAAAAACGACT
>JAEEGL010610006.1_pt1 | contig 13508 bp, 15 predicted proteins | sample 9134231 | NCBI WGS metagenome assembly JAEEGL01 (sample SAMN16246548, study PRJNA631951) | gut metagenome | biome: gut microbiome; feature: rumen; material: fiber-attached | host: Bos | place: Iran: Karaj | collected 2018-10
ACCCAGAATCCTGCGGATGGTCACAACGCGTAATAATTTCAGGAGAGGAGCCTTATATCCATGGGCCGCATATTCTTTTTGATCGCCCTGTTTTATATCATCTCCAGAGCGACTTCAAAAAAGAAGAATAAAAAGAGCGCTGCCGGGAAATCCCCGGCAGCGGCTCCAGGCGGTAAATCTCCCGCGGAGGGCGATACCGTTTACCGCGATCTTTTTGATGAGGCGGAAAAAAGACAGTCCGCCGAAGGGGAAGGAAACAGCCAACCGCGAAAGTCCGCAAAACAATCCGTTAAGTCTACCCTCAAACAGATTGATGCCTCGGTTGGCCATCATAATGTGGAAGCATCCAGCATCTCCGGCCATTCGCATCAGGAAACGAGTATGACCGGGATTGAGGAGGAATGCGCTCCCATCTCTCCTGCTTCCAAAGGTCGTTCTTCCACCGCCCCTTCCTCAACGGCTTCTGTTCCGCATGTGTCTTTTCCTAAGCTGGACCAAAAAAATCTCCGGGAAGGAATCATCTTGGCTGAAATACTCGGAAAGCCAAAGTCTCTGAAACGATGAATGAAAAACGATCAAGAGAAATCTGGAATATCCTGTCTTTTCCAGATATCCTGACGGCTCTGTTCCTAATCATTGTCCTGATTGTATACGGCAGATGGGTTTTTACTGAAGCGCCAAACAGTGTCCTTGCTGTTTTTGCGTCCTCAGCGGCAGTCCTTGCCTTTGCACTGGTAACAATCCGCTTTATCCCTCTGTGGATACAGGACTGGAGTACTGCAGCCAGGCTTCCCGCTAAACCATACGAAGGAGAGCGGACACTTGGCAAAAGCCAGATCCCTGTTCCGCTGCTTATCCTTTTTTCTGCTACGCTTTTCCGCTTCCTGGTCTTCCCCCTTGCCTATGCTTTTCTCATTCAAAGCAGCGGCACATTTCCCGGCACCTTCCAGAGTACATTCGAAAGCATCTGGAATGCAGAAGGCAGCGACAGTCTGCATTATCTGAAAATTGCGGAAAGCTGGTACTCCGATATCGGTAATGACCGGCTTCTGATTGTTTTTCTGCCGTTTTACCCGATCTTGGTCCGGATTCTTTTCCCGCTTGTACATTCCTATTTTACAAGCGGCATGCTGATTTCCAATTTCTGCAGCATTCTTGCCTGTGCAGTTCTCTACGAACTTGCAAAGATTGATCTCGGCCAGTATGGCGCAAAGCGGAGCGTGAAATTTCTCTGCCTTTTCCCAGCTTCTTTTCTCCTGTCTGCTCCGCTTTCCGACAGTCTCTTTTTACTTGTCAGCCTGCTTTGTATCCTAATGCTTCGGAAAGGGTTCTATGTGCCTGCAGGTGTTTTCGGATTCATGGCTGCTTTTACACGGATGCCCGGTCTTCTTCTGCTCGTTCCCTGTCTGTTTGAGCTGGTCGGTACATGCGTTCGCGAGTTTCGCGATGCCCCATCGCTTCCGAAGTATCTGCTCCGGATCATTTTCCGTGCTCTCCCCTTGCTGCTGATCCCCGCCGGATTCCTGACCTATCTGCGCATCAATTCTGTTATAACAGGGAACCCATGGATGTTCCTGACTTATCAGGAATCCCATTGGCACCAGCAGCTCGGATGGTTCTTCTCGTCTGCCGCTACGGAAGCATATAATCTGCAGGATGCATTAATCTCGGGAAATCATCGAATGGCTCTGGGTCTCTGGCTGCCCAATCTGATCGCGGTTCTTTCTGCTCCGGTCATCCTTCTCTTCGGTGTTCGGAAACTTCGTCCTTCAAATACAGCATACTTTCTGGTTTACTATATTGTCTGCATGGGAGCGACCTGGCTCTTGTCCGCTCCAAGATACTGCCTTGGCTGCTATCCCATTTTTCTGTCCCTGGGAGCCATCACGGAAAACCGCTGGGTTAACCGTGCCATCACGATTGCTTCGGCTCTTCTGTTCCTCTTGTACCTGAAAGCGTTTGTCATGCAGTGGTATGTCTATTAAATCTGTAAAACCTGGATCCCCCTCTCTGGCATCCATCTATTGGTCATTTGTCCGCATAGGATCCATGATGTTTGGCGGAGGGTATGCCATGCTTCCGCTTCTGAACCGGGAGATTATCGACCGAAATCACTGGGCATCCGAAGAGGAACTTCTCGATTATTACTCTCTCTCCCAGTGCACACCCGGACCGATTGCGATCAACACAGCAACCTTTCTCGGTCGAAAGCTGCGCGGCTTTTCCGGTGCCGCTGCGGCTACCGTTGGAGTTGTTACGGTTCCTTTTCTCCTGATTCTGCTGATCGCGGCTGTTCTCCTATCTTTCTGGTCAGCTCCTGCGGTCATGCACGCCTTCCACGGAATCCGGGCAGCCGTCTGTGCCCTGCTTCTATCTGCAGTTGTCAGATTGTTTCGAAAAGAGGTCCGAAATCCATTTTCTGCAATTATGTTTCTATCCGGTTTCTGCCTGATTGTTTTTCTCCATATCTCCCCTGTTCTTGCTGTCCTGATCGGGGCGGCCTCTGGTATTCTCTGGGGGAGGTTCCGGAATAAATGATTTACCTGCGGCTGTTTTTTGAATTCTTTCAAACAGGCCTGTTCTCCGTTGGCGGAGGGATGGCCACCCTTCCGTTTGTTCTGAAAATACTATCAAGATATCCTGAGTGGTTTTCTGATTTAACGCTGCCTGACATTGTTGCGATCGCAGAATCCACACCAGGTCCGCTCGGCGTCAACGTGTCCACATATGCGGGATATGTTGCTGCGGGCCCGGCAGGAGCTTTTTTCGCCACATTCGGCCTTATTCTTCCGAGTTTCCTCTGTATTCTGATCGTCGCCAGCCTGCTGGACCGTTTCCGCTCCAATGAATCCGTCTCTGCCGCATTCATCGGAATCCGGCCGCTTACGACCGGGCTGATTGCGGCGGCATGCTGGTCCGTTATTTCCCTGACCCTGTTTCCCGGTTTGGGTGATGTTCCCTCCTCACTGAATGTGGAATGGGATCTGGTGGTTCTTTCTTCTGTCCTTTTTGCACTGATGCAATGGAAGAAAACCGCAAAGATTCATCCCTTCTTTTTCATCCTTGCCGGGGCAGTGGTCGGCCTTCTGTTTTCCCTTTAGCCTGGCGTTCCTGTTCCCTGCCGTCGGTCTCTCACCCATTCCTTCAGGCTGATACTGTTCCCCGATACCATGCGCCTTTTTCCTCCGCTTTCCAGCTGTGTATCTGGGGTATTTCCTGATATAGATCGCGGATTCCGTTCCAAATACTATGGCCTTGTCACGTTTCCCTGTTTTTGAATCAGGAAGCCGCCGGACAGTACAATGATGCTGATTGGGCACTGAACGCACGCCTCCCATGAATACATATATTCAGGAAGGCCGATCATCATCCCGCTGCTATCTGCCATGCTTTGCTTCGGAATATTTATTATCCGTTGAAGGTATTGAAAAAACCGAGTCTGGCCCTTAATCAATAAAGAAGCGGCAGGAATATCCTAGACATCCCCGCCGCTTCTGTCTGTTTCAGGTTCTAAACTGTCGTTTATGTGGCCGGAAACAACATATTCTTTAGTCCAGTTCATCTGCAAGCTCCGGAAAAACGGAGAGACTTCGTTTCAGGATGCCATGCATCTGGGCAATCAGAATGCCGTAGTTTGTAATCGGAACCCCCTGATCAGAAGCACACTTGGCGCGATAACGAACTTCACGCTCATTCAGCATGCATCCGCCGCAATGGATAATCATGGAATAAGGAGAGAGGTCTTCCGGAAATTCTGTTCCGCTGCAGGTGTGAATTTCAAATTGTTTTCCGGTATACTGCTTCAGCCATCCCGGAATCTTCACTGTCCCAATATCGTTGCACTGCCGATGGTGGGTGCATCCTTCCGCAATCAGGATCGGATCCCCTTCGGAAAGCCGCGGCAAAGCGGCCACTCCTCGTACTGCCTCTTCGAGATACCCTTTCTGCCTTGCCATGAGGATGGAAAAAGAAGTCAGAGGAATTGATTCCGGGGTATCCAGCGCAACCTGCTCAAACACCTGACTGTCTGTTATTACCATCGCCGGCTTGATCCCAATTGTCTTCAGGGTTTCCTTCAGCGCATTTTCCTTGATCACAAGGCAGCCTGCTCCTGCATCCAGAATATCCCGGATTGTCTGCTGCTGCGGCAGAATCAGGCGTCCCTTTGGCGCAGCTTTATCAATCGGGATTACAAGTATCGCAATTTCACCTGATTTGATTCTGTCAGCAATAAGATACGTTTTCTCCCCGTCAGGCTTCAGGGCTGCAATCCGTTCCTTCAATTCATGGATCCGGAAGCGGCTCATGGCACTGACATAAATCCCGTTTTCCGGATCATGCGGCACTGACGCAAGCAAATCTGACTTGTTGTACACAATCAGAAATGGGATCTCCTTGGCGCGGATCAACTCCATCAGTTCTGCATCCGCTTCAGTAAATCCTTCCGATGCGTCTACGACAAGTACTGCGATATCGGTCTTGTTCAGAACCTGGCGTGTCTTCCGGATTCGAAGTTCTCCCAGCGTTCCAACATCATCCGAACCTGGCGTGTCAATAATCATCACTGGGCCAAGCGGAAGCAGTTCCATTGATTTATAGACAGGGTCTGTTGTCGTTCCCTTCACATCCGATACAACAGCAAGGTCCTGCCCCGTTACTGCGTTAACAATACTGGATTTCCCGGCATTTCTTTTCCCGAAGAAACCAATATGCACCCTCTCTCCAGAAGGAGTATCATTCAATCCCATTTCTTTTCTCCTTGGCAACCTGGTTTTCAAAATGCGCTTGCTGCAGCAACAGGAGCAAAAATCCTGTTTACCTGCTCATCGGTAAGTTCTACGCCAAATACGGTTTGATAGTAGTCACGAACCTGTTCGGTCATATCAATGTCCTCAAACTGCTTAGGATAGGCTGATTTTGCGAGCCAGAGCAGGGTCATCGGCGTATCAATGCCGGGAGTATAGCTGCGGTACATACCGAGCGGCATCTTATAAACGCGCTGATTCTGGACAGCCTTGACTGCGCTCCAGTCGTAAGACCCGATTGTATTCCCGTAAAGATCCTCCGGATATGCGGAAGTAAAATTTGTAATGAAAATCAAAGAGGGATCCCATGCGTAGATCTGTTCCATGCTGACAGCAACAGAATTGTCCTTCTCCAACTCCTCCGCAACATTGACGGCACCGATCGCATCAGCCCACCACTGTCCAAAGAACTGCTTCCCGGACGTCAGAAGCGTCGTATCCGAATACTGAAACAGGAAGAATACTTTTTCCCTTTCCTCATCCGGGATATCCTTGACACGGTCCTGAACCAGCTGGAAAACTTTCTCGGAATACTCTGTTACCATTTTCTCGCGTTCATTCCCGGGAAAGAGTTCATCAAACAGCTTCATCCAGTTATCCAGCGTTTCAATCGCATTATACTGCCATTTATTGACAGAAATCCCAACCGCAGCAAATCCGGCATTCCGGAGCTGTTCTCCCTGTTCTTTCTGCGTGGCGCTGTAAAAAACAACATCCGGCTGCAATGCCATCAGTTCTTCCGTGTTCACCGTGCTCCCATTGATATAGCCGGTTTCCGCCTCCAGCAGTTCGGGGTACAGCTCCCCTAGAAGACTGTTCTTTGCGGCCGCCATACTGGGGCCGGCCATGCCTACAATCTTTTCTGCCGAATCAAAGAAGACTGCCAGGACGCTGGGGATTGGATAAATGTCGCATACCGCGATCCGATTGATCTCATACGGTACCTCGACCTGATTCCCGGCATGATCTTCTACAATATGCGTTGCAGCTGAAACGGTTTCCCCTTCAGCAACTGCTGATGGATCCTGGATATCCACTGCGGTACCGCATCCGACAGAAGAAAGCAGCATCAAAATTGCGAGCATCAAGGGGACGATTGTTTTTTTCATTTTTCTGTAACCTCCTTACAGTACTTTTCTCCATCGATCACCAGATCGGGAATAGATTTTCTGAATATTCTTCCGGAAAATGCTTCACTCGGAAGCGGAATAAATCGAATCGGTTCCGGAATCAGAGGACGATAAAGCGGATCTCCTATTACCTGCTCCGTATCCGCTAATGACTCCAGAATGTCCTCCTCATCCGGTGCCATACAGTCAGACGCTCTTAAGATACCCTCAGGACAATCCGTTGCGCAGAGGACCCGAGTGCCAATCCCGGCTGTCAGTTCAATCATCTGTGCGATTGAAAGGGAGGTAACTCCTTCTCCGATAATGCTGATCCGTTTCTTCCGGATGTCTGATGGCGAAACCGTTTCGCTTTTCCCGGTTTTCGCAGCCTCCTGCAGCCTCTCACGGAGCACTGAGGCAAATCGCTTTCCAAAGGGAACCCCTATGACATAAGGAATTCCAAATCTGTGTTCCAGAACTCTGGCTGCCCCGATTCCAGATGCTGATACCACAAGATTGACATGTGCGCTCCCCGCATCACCTATCTCATCCAGATCAGACCCCATTGCCCATCGAGAAAGGACTGTGAACCCGGATTCTTGCACAAATTCCGCAATGGAGTGATCCGTTCCATTAACTGAAAAATCCAGAGGGGTCAATCCAAGAATATTGCATGACGGCTGGGCGCTTCTCTTCCCATTTTGCACAAAGCGTTCAGCAAGCGCCGCCAAAGCCATGTCGGCCCCATGGACGTAAGTCCGCATGCTGGTCGTCGGGAACCCGAATGTGGGGATTCCGGTTCTCTGTTCGATCAGAGATGCAACTCCTGCAAAATCAAACCCTGTCATGATGGGAATGGGAGTCCCAGCCACCGCGATAAACTTCGGGTGCAATTCCGATGCCGTTTCCACAATATCGGAGATCAGCTTTTCATCGTCCCCCAGAACCGCTTCCATTTCTGTAAGGGCGGAGATAAACACCATGCTCTCCATATCATACCAGCGCGGCTCATCATGGGTGGAATATGTCGAGTTGCATCCGGATGCATCGTGCATCACCACCATGCCTCCCAGCTCAAACAGCGCAGAAGCGACTCCAAATACGTCCGCAGAATACGTTGAAATGATCCTCGCAGTCTGTCTCATCTTCCACAGCATCCTTCCTCACAGCCGAGTCCCTTGATCTGGACCAGATTTCTCATGTCCTTTTCAGAGTCATAAGCCTCTTCCATCAGGCGAATGGTTTCCAGAACGGCCTGATAGCCAAACATGCCTCCGCCTTCCACTACATTGACAAAATGGTCTGTCCCTGTGAAATAAGCGGCTTTCTGCCCAACAGCAAGCCAGTCTTTCTCATGCCCGGCCAGGAATCTCATTCCGGGATGAACAGTAGGATATAATTCCAGTTCCGGATAGCAGGCCGCCAAGTATGAAAAATCGCCTTTCTCCTCTCCGGTAAAAGCATCGGCATACACACGTTTCACCTGGATTCCTGCATCCAGCAGTGTACGCGCAAGGCTGAGGGGTCTCGGAGTATAGGTGTAATCAATCGAAACCGCAGTATCTCCAATCTTCCTTTTCAGACGGATCAGCGCTTCCCGGATTTCTTCCCAAAGCAGAGTCCCGCCCGGAATCCGGATCTCGGGAATGGTCTCCAGCCGTTTCAGCGATTCCTCAATTTCGTTGTTCTGAAAACTGACTGGAAGGTAAATGTGGCTTCCTCCAAGGCGCTCAGCAAGCATATCCCCCCCGGCTCTTGCCGCCGGATAGTAAGAAATATACCAAGCGCTTTCTGCCATTTCCTGATATTCCTCATAGCTCTTGCAGGAGGTAATCTCATGAATCCGCATTCCGTTGCCCTTCAGGATCTTGATCAGATCGCTTTCCGGCATGGTTGGAAGATCATTTCCGATGATTGCAACGGCATCGTTCCGGATCTGTCGTGGTTTCAGCAGCGTATAGAGCCGGCTTCTCATCAGTTGATCCGGTGTCAGTCCGCTCTTGCGCATAATCGGGTTCATATAACAGTCTGTAAAATCAATATCCGGAAACCGTTCCCGAAGTTCCCGGTAAACCAGATCCAGATCACATCCCGCAAAGTGATGAATGCAGCTGGTATACACCAGAACTGCCGGAGGCTTTTCCGGCAGTTTTTCAACCACGTCTGAAACGCCGTCGATGATAAGGTTCTCCAGTGTTCCGTCCAGCAGATTATGCTCTCGGATGGCAACAGTAGAAAAGCGGCTTTCAGCATGCATTTCCGCCGCTGTCAGCACAGTTCCGCGCAGGCACCCCGCCGCACAGACAAAAACCTGGTGTGCGCCCGGAATCAGCATGCCGGTATGCACAATGTTCCAGGTTCCCCGCACCGGGGAAGAATACTCCAGTCCCCCATGGAACGGAGAAGGAAAAGGCGCAGATTCAATCCTTACCGGAACATTGGGAATGTCCTTTGGAACGCCAACTCGTTTCAGCATGTTTCCTCCCTGCATATCCGAACCAGGGTTTCAGCAAGAACCCGGTATTCTTTCGCCATTTCACTCTCAGGAAACGCCTCAATTACGGTTTTCTGCTGCTCTTCGGCCTTCTGGACCGTTTCGCTCCGATTCAGCGTTCCGATAATCCTTGAGCGGATATCATCTGCCAGTTCCTGCACTTTGCGCTCTTCATCCGGAACATTCCGGCGGTTAAGAATAATACCGCCGAGCGAAGCATACCCCCTGCCCTGAAATCCTTCCAGGGCGACAGCGATATTGGCAGCAGCATGAATTGCCATATTTTCCCCGGACGTAATCACGAATACTTGATCAGCATATCCTCTGCGCATCGGCATTGAAAAGCCACCGCAGACGACGTCACCAAGCACATCATATAAAACAATATCCGGACGGAATACATCGTAGGCGCCTTTTTCAGCAAGTTTTTCAAGAGCTGCGATAATTCCTCTTCCGGCACATCCAAGTCCCGGCGTTGGTCCTCCAGCTTCCACACAAATAACGCCACCGTATCCAACAGAAGTCATTTCCTCCAGCGAGAAATCATTTTTCCTGGTCCGCACCAAATCAAGCACGGTAGGAATCTGTCCTTTCCCATGCAGATACATAGTGGAATCCGCCTTGGGGTCGCAGCCGATCTGCATCACTTTCAATCCCATATCCGCCAGTGCGGCAGACACGTTGGATACCGTTGTTGATTTTCCGATACCGCCTTTTCCGTATACGGCAAGCTTAATCATTTTCCGATCTCCTTCTCCTCCTGATAATCTCCCCGCCCGACTACAACTTCATACCCAATATCCTGCATCTGTTCTGTCAGAAGGCGGATTCCTTCTTCAGCACCGATTTCGGTTCCTGCTTTATTGTCATAAAGCATATATTTCTTTCGGACTCCCATGGGAGAGAGATTAGGCATTACAACATTGCACCCCGCCAGCACTCCTTTCTGGCGTCCGTCTGCCTCCGCCGTCCCAAGTGCGGTTGTTGCAGGCAGGAGCACCTGCGGAAGAAGGAGTCTGGTCAAGCTCATGGACAGCAGAGAAAGGTCTACGCTCCCTCTCTTTTCCTGCGCAAATGGTGTTTCATGATGCGGGATAAAAGGTCCAATCCCAACCATCTGCGGATGAAAATCCATCATAAACAGCATATCCTCTGCCAAACTCTCCGGTGTCTGCCCAGGGGTTCCCACCATAAACCCGCATCCGGTCTGGAATCCAATTTCCCTCAGATTCCAAAGACATTCAATCCGGTTTGACAGAGACAGATTATCCGGGTGCAGCATTCTATAATGAACAGGATCCGCCGTCTCATGCCTGAGCAGATACCGATCTGCGCCGGCATCGTACAGTCGCTGATAGGATTCTTTGGTTCTCTCCCCGACTGATAAAGTGATCGCACAGTCCGGATACTCCCCGCGGATCGCACGGATGATATCACTGAGACGGTCATCCTGATAATATGGATCTTCCCCGCTCTGGAGGACAAATGTCCTAAACCCGAATTGATATCCTTCCTCACAGCACGCAAGGATATCCTCTTTTGAAAGCCTGTAACGCAGGACATGGCGGTTGGAGCAACGAATCCCGCAGTAATAGCAATCATTTTTACAGAAATTAGAAAACTCTATGATCCCCCGGAAATAGATTTTCTTCCCAAAGCGCCTGACTGCTGTTTCCCGTGCCAGTTCCATAGCATATTCAAGGTCTTCGCCGGACCAGGTCGAGAACAGGGTGATCCAATCCTCTCGGGGCAGCTTCCGTTCTTCCGCCAGTCTGGAAATTCTCTTTCGGTTGTTCATTCCCTGTTCTTCCCCTCCGCATAGGTTGTTTTCATTCTCACTCCTGGGATGGTGCTGATCCGCTGGGTCATTTCTGCAATCCGAAGTCTTTCCCCATCCAGCATCAGGTTAATCAAGTACATCCCATTTTTCCTGTAGGGCATTCCCATCCTGCCGATCATCAGGTCACTGTAATGATGCAGAATGCCATTGATCTGTTCCGCAACCTGATTGTTATCCAAAAGAATCGTTGCAGCGGCGATGCATTTAGCGTTAGAATCTTCTGCCTCTTCCTTTTCTCCGTTTGCAATTCCAAGGGCGACCACATTTTTCAGAATTGCCCCCTGCGTTTCAATCTCTCCGATCACAGCATCAACACCAAATGCCGCCTGAATATTCGCTTCCGTTACAACAGACGGAGTGCTTCCAAACAGGCAAGTCCCGTCCTTTTTCAGGATCAGCGCCTTTCCGGCCCGCTGCAGTGCGTGTGCCGGATAATGTGTATTGAAGACGCATGCAATCCCAGATGCCGCCAGCTCCGACATTGCATTGAGTACAATCAGCTGGTTTCTAAAGTCCAAGTTGGATTCCGGCTCATCTAGTATAAGAAGATCTGGTTCGGATGCCATAGCCCGTGCAATCAGAGCCATTTGCAGCTCCCCTCCGCTGATTCGATTGCACTTCTCATTTTTGAGACGCAGAATACCCAAATGGTCCAGCACATCTTCGGCTTTCTCTACGTCCTCCCGGTTCGGTGTCTGGAAAAGGTTCATGCTGCCCGTTCTGCCCAGAAGCACCGTTTCCAGAACGGTATACGAAGAAGCAGCATTCCTTGCCTGAGGTACATATGCGACTCGGCTCCAGAAAGACCGCGTTCCCATGTTGCGTATGTCCGTTCCATCGATAAGGGTCGCACCGTTCCTCCAGCGAAGCATTCCGGTCATGCAGCGCAGCAGGGTTGTCTTCCCCGCTCCATTGGGGCCAAGGATGGACATTAACTCGCCGCTCTCAACCTCAAATCCGATTCCGTTCAGAATGATCCGGTCCGGTTTATAGAAGAAGAAGCCGTTTTCAACCTTCAGTTTCAAAACGTCCACCCCCCGGATCTCCGCATCAGCACAATGAAAAAAGGAGCTCCGACAATCGCAGTCAGAATCGAAACGGGGATCTCTGCTGCAGTCATACTCCGTGCAACCGTATCCACAATAACCATAAATACCGCGCCAAAGCTCACAGAAGCCGGAAATAAGGAAAGATGGTTCGTTCCAAATTTCATTCGGCACATATGCGGAATCAGAAGGCCGACCCATCCAACCTGCCCGCACATGGAAACGCACGATGCTGTCATGAACGTTGCGCAGAGAACAACTGTCCCCCGCAGCATACGGATGTTAACACCCGAGGACCGGATTTCGTCCTCGCTGAGCGGAAGGAGGTTCATTCTCCAGCGCAGCAGGTACAGAACCAATATGCCCAGAATAATCGGGGGCGCCCCCATGGCAAGACTTTTAAAATTCGCTTTATCCAATCCCCCCATCAGCCAGTAAGTGATAGAAGGCAATTTGCTTTCTTCATCTGCCGCAAACTTGACAAAGGAAATCAGTGCGTTGAACAGGGAACCGATCATGATCCCGCCGAGTACCACACTGGACATTCCTCTCCCTTTTCCGCTCCCGGCCAGCCACGTCAATGCAACCGCAAGGATTCCGAAGCCGAGCGACAGTGCCTGCATTCCGATCAGATTCTGGTTCAGCAACAGTCCGAGGGCTGCCCCGAAACCGGCCCCGCTTGCAACGCCAAGGGTGTCCGGCGTAGCAAGCGGGTTCGCAAAAAGGCTCTGGAATGAACAGCCTGCTGCGGATAAACCCGCCCCAACCAGAAGCGCAAGAATCACTCTGGGGAGGCGGATATTCCTCACTGTGATCTCAACGGCACTCATTTTCGCTCCCGTGCTTCCGGTCAAAGCGGCAAATACCTCCCGCGGAGGAATCGAAAACCTTCCGATGCACAGGGCTGCTGCAGCAAACAAAACCGGCAGCAGGATCAAAACAATTACCCATCCAGCATTCAGTTTTCCAGTCCCATCATTTTTCATTTTGAAGCAGATCCTGTTCCAGCATATACAGCCTTGGACGTGACTCCGGAAAGCCTTCCAATCTTTCCTGAAATAGCATTTGTAATATCCTGCGGTGCATCCACAGCAATGCTGATCAGGCTAATTCCTTTTTCCCTGTAAGGAATCCCCATTCTTCCAATGATATATTCGCTGTAAAAATGCAGTATCTCATTTAAAGACTGCACCTGCTCGGGTTCTTCCACGATAATGCTGATGACAGCAACCCTAGATGCCTTCTCTCCCATTTCTTTTCCCCTCTCCTCTATACTTGTTCCCGATTAATGAACATAAAAAAGCTGCATCGCAGAAGATGCAGCATTTTTTCCCGAAAGAACCAAGGAATCATTCGATATACTGTATCTTCCACCTCAAATGCATTTCGGCGTCAGAATGCTGAATTATCGTATCATCCTTGCATGGTGCTGTCAATCACGGGCATTAATGGCACACTCTCCTGATATGCCGAGCAGCATCTTCAGGCCATGTTCCAAAGCCGGAAGCACCGGTTCCAGGTTTTCACGTACCGCCTTTGGGCTGCCCGGAAGATTTACAATCAGTGTATTCCCCCGGATTCCTGCAACCCCGCGAGACAGCATCGCACGGTTTGTGATGGAAAGGCAGGCTGCCCGCATCGCCTCGGGAATGCCTGGACACATCCTCTCGCAAACTCTGATTGTTATCTCTGGAGTGATATCCCTCTTTGCAAATCCTGTCCCGCCGGAAGTCACAAGGAGAGCAGTCTGTTCTTGATCCGAGAGATGGATCAGCGCCTTTTCAATCTGATCCAGTTCGTCTGGAACAACAGTGATTCCAGTCACATCATAACCTGCTTTTCTCAACAGGTCTGCTGCCGCCGGTCCTGCCGTATCTTCCCTCTCCCCGCGGTATCCTTTATCCGAAACAGTCAATACATGTGCTGTAAACATGGGCTTCCCCTTTATAGCCTGCTTTTTAGAATATGCATGGCAAACGAGAAAAAGACAAATATGCTGCATGCATCCGTGATTGTCGTAATCATAGGAGCCGCCATGATCGCCGGATCCAGTTTCAGTTTCTTAGCAAGCATGGGAAGAAGACATCCCAGTGACTTTGCCAGCAGAATCGTGACCATCAGGGTAAGGCAAACAACTGCCGCAACCTGTACAGCCCGGTATTGAATCGATATCCGAATAAAATTCACCGTTGCCAATGCAGCAGAAACGATCAA
>JAEEGL014487156.1_pt1 | contig 13508 bp, 4 predicted proteins | sample 9134231 | NCBI WGS metagenome assembly JAEEGL01 (sample SAMN16246548, study PRJNA631951) | gut metagenome | biome: gut microbiome; feature: rumen; material: fiber-attached | host: Bos | place: Iran: Karaj | collected 2018-10
AAGTTAACTGTTTCCTTCTTCTCTTCCTTAGCCTCATCCTCAGGGATATCTGTGTTACCTCTTGCGGTATCATCACCGTCAAGATCTGTATACTGAGTATCGTCTGTATTAGCAGAAGGTGTTGTATCAGCCTTAGCTACAAGCTTTGTGCCGTTATCCTTCTTATCTTTCTTCTCAGAACCACCGTCATAAGCAACAACCTGTGGGTCTTTGGAAACAGCTTCACCAAGTGCCTGTCCGTCAGTATCATCCATGACATCGATGATCTCAGGCTCAACTTCCTGCATGTCAGGCTCTACGATCTCGCCCCAGGAAGACTCGGTTGGGAATGTAGGTGATCCTCCACCGTTGTTGTTTCCGCCGTTACCATTTCCGCCGCCTGATGGAACTTCGCTTCCGCCGCCGGGAATTATAACTGAACTTCCGTTATCGCCGTCGCCATTTCCGTTGCCATTTTCGTTGCCATTCCCATTGCCGTTTTCATTTCCGTTGCCATTTTCATTTCCATTGCCGTTTCCGCCGCCATTGTTATCGCCATTGCCACCGTTATCACCCGGATTATCAGGATCAACTATAACAGGTGTTTTATCCTTTGGAATAACGCTTACGGTTAAGCCTCTCTGAAGGAGACCGGGAATAACAATACCAAGTCTTCCGTAAGGAAGATATGAAATACGGTTATAAGCACCGTTGTAATCATCATTTGCTGCTACTTCATAGTACCAGAGCCAGTCAACTGTAGAATCAAGTTTAAATGTAGCTACGCCGTCTGAACCTGTAGTAGCTGTGCCGCTCTTTGTGTGGCTGTAGTTCCATCTCCAGATAGAGTTCTCATCTTCGCCTACAGCATCAAGAATAGCGTTCCAGCCATCAGCAAGAACCTCTTCTACTTCGCCGGTAAAATCGATGAACTTGATAGAAACATCTTCACCTGCTATAGGCTTACCGGTATTTTTGTCTTTTACAGTAACCTTTACTGTAATTCGACCATTACCATGTGTAAATGTAGTTCCTGCAGCCTGCACCTTAATACATGAGAAAAATCCAAGTACTAAAGTAAGAGCAAGCACGCAGCTAAGAACTGCATTTGCTTTCCTTAATATTTTTTTCATAGTATTTCCTCCCTATTAATTAAATAGTTATATGCTACATCTAATATTACATATTTTAGATGAGTCTATTATAACGTTTTTGCATTTAATACACAAGCAAAAACGCATAAGTCACGCCCGGGTTACACTTTTATGTCAGAGGCGAGCGTTCTCGCCCCTGACGTAACAATTAAATTAATCAAGTGCAAACATGCCTCGTCGCATGATGCAGACGCCCTTTTCACCGATGAGCGGTTCGTATTCGGTGGTGTAACCCTCACTCATGCCGGCATTCTTCTCAGCTTCCGTCAGGATAGAGTCATCTCGTGCCACATCAGAATATACGGTTACTACCTTTAGCTTCATGTAGAAAGCATCCGAAAGATCAAGTGCCCAGAAATCCTTTGTCTTGGTATTTCCATCCGAATCAACATAAGTCGCCTCGCTAAACTTGGTCTTGTCGGTGATCTTGTTATACAGGAAATACTGATAGTAGTTATCGCTTATTGGGATATCTACATAGTAATAATTTCCTGTTTCAACCTCACTACCTCCGTAAGCATCCGACTTGTACTTAAACTTGATGCTAGGCGGTGTATCCTTATACGGACCGTTCTCGCCGTCGCACTGATAAGCCCTGAATGCAAATGATGCGTTGCCGATGTCTGCCAAAATGCTGGTTCCGGAAAGAACCGCCGGTTTACAAGTTATGATCATCTTCTTATCTTCGATAATACTGTAATCCTTAAGAGTAAAGTAAACTCTCTTAGCAAAATAGGTTCCAAGGCTATGGTCTGAATCGGAGATCCAGTACTCATGGATACCTTCGCCAAACGGTGTTGAAGTCTCATCGTTCCTTGCAAGTGAAGCATCAAAATCAATATAAAGGTAATCAAAACCTCTTCTTGTCGATGCCTTCTCCACATTGGTAATGATAGGAACTGTAGGCTGCACGCCGGTACGTGAAGATGCAACAATGGTGTTTACAAAAAGTTTTAGCTCATCTAAAGTAGGCGAAGCTTTTCCTATACCACTGTAAGTAATATTACCCTTAGTGTAAAGGTAATAGTTGTTTGTAGCATCAGCGCCCCAATAAAATTCGTTTGATCCTGAAGTATGTTTAGATGGATCACCGCTGTTTTGATCTGATGTAAGTGTATACCAAACAGTGGTATCGTTCTTATCAAGATCAAGCTGATAATAACCTGCCGATGTAGGTGCTATAGTAATAGCTGGTGCTGTAAGCGCATACGGGTAAGTTGTTATCTGGCCTTCGTTAATAGGAACTATGTTGTTGACAGTCTTAGTGAACTGTAATCCAGTCGTAGTATTGCTAAAGCCCTGTACCAAAGCCTTTTTAGCTCTTCCTGATGTATCACCTTCACCTGGGCACGTGTAATACTCGCTCTGATTCTTATCAAGAACATACGGCCTATCAAGAGTCGGATCAGCTTCTATAGCGCTGATATTACCTCTGGTCTTCATTACACCGAATCTATCCATACCAAGAAGCTCTCTAAATGCCTGAGTTTCTTTGTATCCCCAATAAGGAATACTAGGATTTAAGTTATGATTATAGGTCACGCTAATAAGTCCGTACAGATATCTTACTGTATTGCTACTGCTAGGTGTTGTAGAAAGATTTCTGTAGGAAACAGTATCTTTTGTGAATATGATTGGTTTTCCTGCAGCTATATAATTCTTGATCTTCTTGATCGTCTCATCATCGTTCATCTCGTAGGCTTCGCCGCATCCAACGATAATGACATCAATCTTACTAAGAGTTATATCTTCACCCAAAGTACCTTTTCCAACAACCTGCTGCTCGACACTCTTTGTGACTATAGTCTTCATTTGATCAAGAGTCTTTCTGCAAAAGATCAGCTCATAATCTTTAAGGTCTTTTGTGAGATTATTAAGTGTATTTTTTACGCCCGAAAGCGGCGTACCACTAGTTCGCTCTTCGTATGTAGGAACAGGTACTGTGGAACCGGAATTAGGCTCAATCTGCAGTACATAAACAAGTTTTTTCTCTGTGGATGGTGATTTAATTCCCGCTTTTCCTTCGGCACCGCTCTGTTTTCTTGTAGTAAGGTCTGTTACAACAAGCTGCCAGTACGCTATACCAAATTCATACTCTGCTCCGATATCTGCCTTAAGCCTGTATCTTGCACCACCTCGCAGGTTTGTATCAGAAATCTGTGCATTGGTATATACGTCGGTAACTTCAATATCTTCGATTATCTCGTCCTCAGGTGAGAACTTACCGTCTGAGTTTGTATCTACATATACTGCAACGCCGTAACTTGGATTTCTGCCGCTGTTATTTGTTATCTTAAGTTCAAACTCAAGAGTGGTACTTCCGTCATCGTTTCTTTCTACGTATGCTGCATCTCCGCCTTCAACTCCGCTGTATTCTGTAGGCCCTACAACATCAAGAGAGAAAGCAAAGTACTGGATAGTCGTAGCAAAGATATCATCCTTATCAGTTTTCATAGCCTCAAAGTAGCTATTCTGATGATCGTTTTTAATCTTATTAATAAGCTTATAAATGTTTGTAGACGAGTCTATCATTCTCTCGTTTACTTCACCATTACTCTTAAGTACATCACGTCCGAAAACAATAGGGTGTCCTATATTTGCATATCTTACAAGCTCATCATATTTACTCTTCGTAATATCATTACCGGAAAATACGAAGTTGCCATAAGTATCACTGTCATCAGCTGTAAGTGTACCAAGAAGCCTTACATACTCTTCATAGTTTTTGCTTGTATTGCTGCCTCCAAAAACACCAACAAGCCAGTCTCGTAATACCTCCCAAACATTACGAACATCCTGATCACTATAACTTGTATCCGAATAGAACATGGATGGACCAACATGCGTATAAACATAGTTGTATTTAAGCACTCTGTTGTATGGCTCTGTTATCTGTCCAATAAACCTTATGGTGTCGCCGGCATATACGGTTATACCATTTTCAGGAGTAGCATTATAAGTTACCCAGTTATCTTCCGTAGCGGTACCATTAACTCCCCAATAGAACTGATCGATGTAAAAATGGGTCTCTCTGTAATCGTCTATTCCCAAAGGAATAAACAGTGCCCACTGCATTGCACCCTTTTCTATCTTTTCAGTTGCACTTGGGATAGAATATCCTCTTTCATGACCAATATAATTATTTATGGCGCTTATTGAAGATCTTACACCCATTTCGTTATATTTTACGTAATTACCATCACCATCTTTATATCTGAAATAAGGCGCACCAAAAATAGCAGTCTCCTTAACATAGGTTGAAAGACCGAACCACTCTGCATATATACCAAGATCTTTATTAACTTGGAAAACTCCGTCTTTTACTATCGCCGGATCCCATGTTTTAACAAAAGGATACGGTGTTCTTGCTGAATAGCTGTCACTTATCACAAAGTTGGAGCTAAGTGACTTGGTCTGCTTCTTTTGGAATTTAGTATATAGTGTCTGAGTTACTTCTACCGTAAACTCATCAGAGTAATCATCTTCACTATATGTACGCGGACGTATCCAGTCTATAAGTGTCTTTCTTGTATTATCATCAGCACTTTCAGAATACTCGTCCACATTGAAAAGCAGATCTCTGTTAAGGGTATTATCATTAACTCCAAAGTACACAATATCAAAATTACTTTCGATATCAAGTACGCTTCCGTTAAACTCAGCACTTGTCATACCTGTTACCTTAGGACTTCCAAGGTAGTTTGGCAGAGTCCTGCTTATATACCAGAACCAGAAGTCTGAGTTCTTATATGTATCGCAAGGCTCTATCTCAAGTATATTGATATCTGTAGTAAAGTTGGCATAAGTAGAAGAGTTTTTAAGCAGATAATAGCTTATCTGAGCAGGTGTAAACGCATCTTCTCTTCCGTAATACTCTTTTACATCACTACCGCCATCATCAAGCAAAGATGAAAAAATAGGCGTAAGATATCCACCTGCCACAGAAGCAGGGTGTTCATCATTTCCGGTTAACGTTTTTTCGTATCCATATACAAAAAATCTGTTATAAAGAGAACTGTACCTGTTATCTCCTATCCTGAGAGTGGTATTTAAGGTAAAGCCTAAAGCTCCCAGTGTTCCGTTCTCATCAGATCTAAATTCATTGGAAATAATGGCATTAAACGGAACTAAAGTATACTCATTCCAATAGCTTACATCACTATAAGTCCATCCTGCCCCCGGTATTATGTTGCCGTTATCTTTATCAATCCTATGATCCTTATAGAAATACGCGTTATATAACGTAATAGGGTTTGCCTGAGTTGCAAGTAGGTAAAACTTATATATATTGTCTTTATATGAACGAACATTGCCGGCACTACCAAAGTTTCCACCATCACTGTATGGGATACCCATTACAATGTCTTCTCCATTTGAAGGATCAGTGGTAATTCTGTTATAAATTGAATAATCAAATATCACCGGACATGGCTTATAACCTTCAGTACCTGCTATTTTCTTTAAAAGTTCAAGAGTCTGATTCCAAGTAAGATCTATAGCCCTTGAGTTTCCTGTAAAGTGATCGTTATTAAATGTATAAACATTATGCGTCTTGTCTACTCCATAATCTGAGTCAGATTTAGGGAAAAGGTCGCTTCTGTGGTATTTACCCCATACAACCCTAAGCTGATCGCTACAGCTTTCATTTATGACAATATAGTCTGCACGTTTAATAAGACTTTCACCGTTTCTTCTGCTTCCGGTTCCGCCATCACAAGTATACTTACCTTTAAGGTCTGCAGGAGTCACGGTAATAACCTTTACATCTTTTGAGGAAAGCTTATCTTCAACATTTCCTTTAAGAGTAGGTATGGTTATAGATGCACCCGTAGTACTTCCGCCGTAATTAACCTCAATATCATCAGGCATATTCTGAACAGAAGCCGTTACGCCCGAAGGTTTGTTGCCCTTAAATTTTATTGTTCTCTTTTCCGTGTTTTTTACCCACTTAGCGTAAAGTTCGATTACATTATCATCAAATGATCTTGTAACTCTGTCACCAATATTAAACCTGTTAACGCAGGAGCTTTCAAGATACCATCCGCCAAAGGAATAGCCATCTGTTCTTGAAGGCGTGGAAGGACCTGAATTAGCCACGCCAACCATGGCACCACTAGCATAATATATAGCAGAACCTGTGATAGTAGAAGGCATGTTTCTAAGACCGGTGTTTGTTTCTGTTCTACCCGGTCCCATATTTGCATTAAATACCACGTGGTATTTATCATCTTCCGTTATATCTCGCCATCCGGCATAAAGAGTGAAACTTTTAGTCACTTCTGCCGAATAGTTTACAGCATTAGAGATAGATGTAGGTGTAGCTGTATACCAGCCGGTAAATACCTTATCGACCCTCTTAGGCTCTTTATAAGGTTCTACAAGCTTACCGCCTTCGTATACATCCACATATTCAAATGGCATGTCAGTTACTTCATAGCCTTCGTCATCAGCAACATTCTTATCAAATGTTACTCTGTAAGAATTCTTTGAAGTACCATCACCATATGAAATACGCCAGCCTGCATAAAGAACTGCATTTTCCTTAAGCGACTCTTCTACGGTGGCAGGGTTAATACACTCAGGTTCTGTATACCAGCCTGTAAATATCAAAGAATCGTAATCATACCCGTTTGCAGGATCACCATTTACATATCCAAGACCAAGAGTCCATTTTTTAAATGGGTCCTGGTTCTTTTGTTCGCTAAGTGTTGCCTGCCAAACATTTTCAGGTCTAAAGCCCTTTATTACGGCCGGCATTGAAGCATCTGTATATGGAGCAAATTCCATCCACTCATCATGATACTGACTTTTTACTATAGAGTTATCGTTATACGAAAGTCCTTCAAAATTATAATCTCCAGGCTCGCCTGCCTCAGCAGGAACCATCTTATAATAAAAGATAAGATCATAATTTCCGCCCGAAACAGGAGCAAGATACTTTTTGATTTTTTTCTCGCCTTTAACATCAATATATTGTTCTCCCTCGGAGGCCCCTCTAAAAGCACTTCTTGTTGTTATGTAATCAGATACACGTTTAGAACCAGTTTCAGTTACTTGTTTTATATCTCTAATAGACGGCTCATCTACAGGCTGAAAGTCATTTCCATAATAATCAACATAGGTGTTTTTCTTTTCATTGTTATTTCTTGGGGTAAATGGGTTAAAACCTGCTGCTTGAAATAATACAGGATTATAACGTCGAACATAGTATTTTTTTTCTGACTCGCTACTAGTCATGTCTTGATCAACAGTGTACTCTCCTGAGTTACTCCTCTTATAAGTGTAATAGTAATAATACACATAACCAATTCCTGCTATTCTTTTTGATTCAGAAGCATCCCACACATAATGATCACCACTAAAATACGGTCTTTCATCGTTAAAACCACCAATCCATAATTTGAAATATCTGTAAGTATGAGTTTCTCTCTCATACTTTAAATAATCTTCTAAATACTCCCCGTCATTTATTTTTCTAAAACTAAGCACTTTACTATCAGGATTACCGCTACTCAATTCCATATATCCGCCCGAATCGCTTAAGCTATTCACAAGTTCGTATTCATACTTATTATCTGTTTCGAGCCTATAGTGTTGCCCTCCCATATTTCCGGCCCTATCTTGCTGATATAAAAGAGTCCACTGAGCTTCCGAAGATCCCGGAGTCGTCTTTTCATAAAGATCATAGTCATCCACGTACTCCGATGCATTATCAGGAATAGTTATACCTGAAACAGAGGTCCTTGGAACAACTTCAAAAAACTTAACATCCGAGTACTTGTTTTCTGTTTCATCAAGGTACGCTGTTGTAACGCTTCCCCCCAAGGAATTAACAAGTGCCGTCTTAACAGATAGGTTGTCCATCTTATCCTCGGTTTGCTTTTCAATAATATAGTCAAAATGACCACTTCCCGGAGCCACTTCTACTATACCAATATTAGAAAGCTCAAGGTTATACTTACCTGAGCCATCATTAACCTTTACATATGTTCCGTACTGGTTTTCCTTGTTAGGCAGCAATGTAGTAAACTCAATATTACTGCTATCGTGAGTTCTATCATACTCCTCTTTATAAGCATCCTTTAAAGTACCAAATTCCTTAATGGTAGTTGAAGATAATTCCTGTGTAGTTTTAAGAACCTCTTCGAGAACTGACTCCTCCTCACTGCTCTCAACAGCGTCCATATCCACCGGTTCCTGGCCCTTTACCAGATACCCAAACTGCGCCATACTTTCATCCGGCACGATCTCAAGTACCATAAAGTCATCATCTTTTACATAGAACTTACCTGTATCAGGGTCAAGAAGCTTATCTTCTGCTTTTACGTGCAGTGAGGCAATAAATGAGACCAGACCTGTACCGCCGATTACGCCTAGAACAAGGCATACGGTAAGAACCATAGCCCATACCCTGTTATGCTTTTTGTTTTTAAATACTTTACTCATAACTTATATGCCTCCTTTCGCGTTTCTACCCTTTACATCAATGCTTGTTTTATACTGCCTTCCCGCGTACTCAAACTCAAGGTTTACGTTTGAGTAGGTTATGGCCGCTCCGCTCGGGAGCTTGGCGTATTCCATGCCGGTTACATATTCTGCAAGAAGTGCGTATTTATCTTTCATAAGACTGTCGCCGCCATCAGCCATATCTTTAAGAACCGTTATGGCAGAAGCACTTGTTGCCTCAACAGCCGCAGCCGAGACAGTCCTGTATCTTAGCTTCTTTTGCCCTATATCGTAAAGAACCACATTTACCTTATCTCCGTTCTTTGCAGCAAGAACCTTAACGCCGTCTGCGCCTGTTCCGCCCACAACACTTGCGTCAAGCGCCGCATCCGCACCGTAAAATGTTACGTCTTCAGCCTCAAGCAGCATATCGTAAATAAAGCCTGTTGCCGCCTGTGCCTCGGTCTGAAGTGAGCTTTCAGTACTAATAAGCTCATAGTTACTGCGAGACGTAGAAATAAACACCACGATCATACTGCTTATAACGCCCATTAAAAGCACCGTAACAATAAGTTCCACAAGGCTTAAACCCTTATTGTCGCTATTAAATTGTCTTAAGCCTTTTCTAAACAACTTCAAATCAAAACTCCTTTAGTTTACTCATCTTCGCCCTTGTAAATGTAGCTTCTTCCCGTTGCCGGAACGATGATAACGTTATTTGTAAGGTTTCCTGTAACCCTTATATCAACATACTTTATGCCGTAATACATGTTGCCGTCGGCATCTATCCAGCCGCCATCAGAAAGTTCTCCGCGCTTTTTTCCAAACTCGAAAATGAGACCCGAGTGGTCACTTCCAGCCGCCAGCGTATCAAAGGCGTCTTCTGCCGTGCCCTTTTGCCCTGCCTTAATGGTAACCTGCTTGTTTCCTATCTCCTTTGTCGCAAGCACTGTAACAGCGCCGCCCTCTTCCTTACATACATCCGACAAAATGTTGTCGCCGTCATAGTAAAGCTTAAGGTAATAGCTGCAGTTTTCTTCTCCTGCCATAGCTTCCTGTCTTACCTCAGAGAGAGCCATAACAAGCCTTTTAGCTGCCCTGTCTGTGTTTGCATTATAAACAACGCTGATAGACATAATGGCTCCGCCTGAGATTATCGCTACGATAAGTATGGTAACGATAAGCTCCACGAGGGAAAAACCTTTATTATTCACTTGTTTTGACTTAAATAACTTCATCAAAACAAACTCCTTTAAGCAAATTTAATTCTTCTTCCAGTTCTCGTACTCGATCTTGATAATGTCGCTTGCGATGATATTTCCGCCGCTACCTGTACCTGCGGTAACATTTGTCATCTCAAAAAGCTTTCTTACCATCTCGCAGTGGTCCATGATATACCAGATGTTCTCAGGATCTGCTTTAAGCTTACAGGTACCGCCCTCAAGGTAAACATTTCCTCTTGCGATTATAAGACCGATAAACTGTGAACCGGCTCTGATATGTACATCTCCCGTAGCCACGATAATACCTGTTGTAATTGAACAGTTAACTTCCACGTTATGTCCCGTATACAGGTAATAGTGGTTTGTGGAACCGCGCCATGTAAAGGCATCTATATCATTTCCGGCATCATCTTTAGCAACGATCCTTGATCCGTTTACGCCGTGGCCTGATATCACTATATCTCCTGGCACAACCTCTGCCATATTTACCACATTGTCTGTAAGGTATACCTGGGTTCCAAGTCCAATGTAGGTATCCGTAAGGTTATTTACAAGGCCGTTATATCTTGTACCAAGATTCCACTGCTCCATGACCATAGTGGTGTCGCTGGAGCTTCTGTTGGCATCTGTAAATACCGCAGCTCCCGTGGTAGCCGTTACGTTACCTACTGTATCAAGTGCCAGCGGATTAATGCTGATGGTTCCGTTAAGGCTCTCTGTACGGGTTGTTACCGTATCAGGGTAGATCTCGTTAAACTTTGCAAAATACTTTGTGGCACTTGCAGAGTCTCTGAAATTAAGGTACAGATAAACCATCTTTGTTGCATCGTCGTAATTTACAAAGAATGACTTAACAGGAACGCCCGCCTGTACGTATTCGCCAAGGTTAACGCCACCGTTAAGGGCACTCTTACTTAAGTTTATATAACAAGCGATACTGCCGCCCGAAGCCGCAATATAATCTTCTGCGGTACGGATCTTGCCTGTGGTAGGTTCGGTAAGCTTTCTAAACTCCTCTTCAGTCATAGGGTTATGACCGATTCCGACTATACATTCGGAAGGAAGAAGGTAAGCTGCCTGTTCGCCCTTGTAGCTTATGGACTCACCCTGAAGGGTGGTTCCCTGTACTATATCAGAACCAAACTTAACAGGTACCGAAATAAAGGACTTACCTGCTATAGCGATCTTGCCGCCCTTATCAGGATTAGGGTCTTCAAGATGCACCTGAGATCCTCTTGCATTGATTACGATAGCACTGGATTTTTCAACCTCATTCTCACTTGCGCCGTATCCGTAGAAAGAACTCTCCTCGCCCTGAAGCTTGAAATATGAGCCCTTACCGTTAAGCGTAAGATCATCTGAAAGGTAAATATGTGACTGAGCTGTAATAGCAGCTGCTGTCGCCCCGCCTGTCTGCTCAAACAGAATATTCTTTGCCCATACATCGCCGTAATACTCATGGCTTGTATCAACAGAAGAAAGTGAGCCTCTTATACGCACATTTGCGCCCTTACCCACCTTAAAAGTATCTCTTGTGAGCACTCTGTCTGAATCAAGGTAGATATGTGCCATTGGGTTTGAACCAATGAAATTATAACCGCCGCCTGCATATACATTGCCCATAAGCTCAAGGCTTTCCCCCGGGCAAAGAAGCTCGGCATTTGTAAGTCTTCCGTCTGCTATAACGGCATATTCTGCCGCCTCTTTGTTAAGACCTGCTGCTGTATTGATCTTGAAATCCTCAGGATCGATTGAAAACTTAAGGTCTGTATCAATAACAGACTCAGTTCCGTCTGCCTCCACATATTTCAGCTTGATATTTAATATAAGCTCGGTGTCGCTTGATGGCTTAAAGTAAGGCTCTTCCTTGAACTCAACTGCTGTTCCGAGTGGGATATCTATAAAGTTAGAGAGATTCTTAACGTCTATAGCCGCAGGAGTGAGCACATTGCCTTCCGGATCAAGTATAGCCTCGGTGTAGCTGTTAAAAAGAGCCGCAAGAAGTCTTTGCTTATAATCGCTTATAAAGAGCTTCTTAAACTTCTCGTGCTGCTCGCCGCTGTTGTTGTACGAATACTCTGTAAGCCAGTTTTCATAAGCAACTCTTACCGACTCATCTGCTAGGTCCTCAAGGTAGTTCTTAAACTCATCAAGGATAAACTCTGCCGAGTAAAAGTTCTCGGAAGATCTCTTATAGAGCATAACATTACCAAGGTTTGTGCTTGCTGTTACAATTACCACAGACGTAATAATTCCCACAAGCAGCATGCAGATAATTACCATGATAAGAGCTGAGCCCTTGCTATCCCATATTCTTTTTTGAAGGTTTTTAAAGAAATTCTTCAAAATCTTACTCCCTAAACTAATTCTTTGAAACCGTTGATGTAAGGTGGATTGTCTTTCCTTCGGTGCCTGTTTCCTTAACATCTATATCAACATCGTAGATAACTTCCATCTTCTTATCCTCATCAATGAGGGTGTATTTATCTGTTCCTACTGCTCTGGCAGCCTGGGTTGCGTTTCCGCCGCCTCTTAAGGTGTAGTTTACATTGCAGAAAACGTTAAGAGGTCTTGCAGAACCAATTGCTGAGACACTTACTATAAGGCCGTTTGGATTACCGTCCTTAACAAGCGGTCTGCCTTCAGGCGCCTGCATGATGATAAACACATTTATAGGATCTGTGGTAGTGTGCGCCGTGTTTTTATTTGTAATATTAATAACCTCATTATCAAGTGTGATGGAGCTTTCAGAAGCCGGACACATCGGAGTATACATGATATAAAGGTTGTTAATATCATCGTAACGCACGTTATCGCAGTACTTATCGCACTTCATAGGAAGCTTTGCATAGTTTACAGCATCTATAACACCTGTTGCTCCGTTATAGCTGTTGTTGATCCGGTAATTCATAACAGAATCAAGCTCATACTTGTTTCTCGCTATACCTTCTGCATCCACATCTATGTACTCGATCTCAACTTCCATCTGCTTTGAAAGTCTGTTCATAATGTCATTTTGTGTAAGCGTAGCCATGCCTGCAGGTGGATTCCAGAGCTTATTAGGATCATGCCCGTACCCCACCTCGTAGTCAGGTCTCTGCGGATAACTAGGATCGCTTGGATCAACTCCCGAAAGGTCTGCTATAAGCTTCTGGGTATCATAATCCTCAAGGAGCAGTCTGTTATGCTCGTTGATATCAGCAAGGGCGTCCTGAAAAAGTGAATTGTAGTAGTTTGTATGAATGGTATAAAAATAATCTACTACAGATGAATCAAAGCCGCCCGCTATACCGCTAGGATTAATAAGCGCTGTAGCTGTGGAGTTAAAGGCCGACATATCAGCAAAGTCGTGCTGCCTAGCTTCGCCCTCATGGTCGTCTATATTGATAGTCACATCATAAGAGCTTGTGCCCTCAGGGCATCCGCTAAAGGTATATGTTACCGCGCTTCCGCTTATGGCAGAAGGCGTTACTATAGCTCCGCCGCTTGCCACTGCGCTACCTCCAAGAGCCGAAAAGTCAACCGCTCTTACGCTGCCGCCGGTATCCATGGTGTACTTTATTATCTCCATGGCGTTCTTTGCTATATTTTCCGCATAAAGCTTATCCTTGCTGGCCTGATTGAGCTTTAGCGCCGCAGAGAAAGCCATATATGCAGGGGTAAAGATAAGGACCAAAATAAGGAGTGCCACTATTATCTCTATAAG
>JAEEGL015451511.1_pt1 | contig 13508 bp, 10 predicted proteins | sample 9134231 | NCBI WGS metagenome assembly JAEEGL01 (sample SAMN16246548, study PRJNA631951) | gut metagenome | biome: gut microbiome; feature: rumen; material: fiber-attached | host: Bos | place: Iran: Karaj | collected 2018-10
GCCGTATCGCCCGTCTTATAGTATTGCTCATTTTCATAGATCGGTTTTCTGAGATCAAGCTTCTCGGTATAACCAATGTCTGCTTTATATAATGGTTCATAAACCGCCCTAAACAGCTCAATTTCAACCAAAAGGTCTTCTCCGGTGCAGGTCTTATGGAAATCCGACAGACTGATATAGGCAATTCCCGGTGCATCATCATAAAACCGGATCGATACACTGTCCTTCGTCAGACTGCTCTTACAGACCGGCACATTCGTAAGAACCGTATAGTCATCCTTTGCTTTGCCCACGGTCACCTTCACCGTAAGTGTCGTCCCCGAGACCTTGCACTTTAATACGGCATTTCCTTTCTTCCCGGAATAGAGCACGCCGTTTTCAACGAAGGCGGTTTTCTTCGCACTGGTGCTCCAGACCGGTTGTACTCCATCTGTTCCCGAAAGGGTCAGCTTAAGAGTCCGCTCTGCAGGGAGCTTTATGGTGTAGCTCCCCTTTTTCTTTCCGGGCTTGAGATACTTATCCGCGCTTAAAACGGGAATATCCTTTTTTGCTTCTAAAGCCTCGTAAACAGTCATTTCCGCTGAATGAACCGGCACCGGCATACCGGCAAAAGCCCCGGCCGATATAGTAAACGCCATAACAGCGGCTACAATCTTTTTCTTTACATTTCTCATAAATCCTCCTTTTTCCATAGTGTGACTATTCATCAAAAAGCAGCTTTGTCACGGATATGTAAATGCCTGTGTTTCAGATTGTTGTAACATAGAAGCTGAAAGAATACAGTATTTTTACCGGGACCTTTAGCAGGGAGGAGACTGTTACTGTCACAATCGACAATGGTATTGTAATCGGGCGGTTTGTTTCTTATAATTGTCTTATCACAGGTTAATCAGAGAAACTCTGATTAAGCGCTTTCCGCATCAACTGCGCGGGAAACGCTTTAACCGGTGTTACAATAAGGAAAAACCTGTTTAATCGGTATTCCTTAGCGGTGCGCCCGGCGGGCACACGTTCTAAGGAGTGAAAGTTCCTGATCGTAACTGAATGATAAAGTGTTGGAAAGATCTGTCGGCTTCTGACGGGAACGAAGAAATGATCCGATACCAAAAGCGGATAGGGTCGGCACGAACAGGTTTGTGCCTAAGCGCAGGATCTGTAAACAGATCGGCGCAAATGGAGGTTTGTCATGGTTTTATTTGAAAAGGAATACAGCTGCCCGCATGGCTGTTCACCGCATTATTCTTATGTATCGTGGTATCTGTCTCAGCTCCGCCGATCCCCGGCGGCGGCACTGCTGCATATACGATCCTCTTTAAGCAGCTGGGTATTCCCGACGAGGCTCTGGCAGTGGCTCTGACATTGGACATCATTACCGATTTCCTGATAACTGCGCTTGATACGTTCGATCTTCAGATGGCGCTTATAAATATATCATCAAAGATGAACCTGATTGATAAAAACACACTGCGCAATGTCATTGGGGACGGTTCTCACTGACAACCTTCATGTCATTGGGGACGGTTCTCATCGACAACCTTCATGCCTTTTGAATAACTCCCCGGTTGATGCCGGTCAGACGCTCAAGCTGCCGGATGGACAGTCCCTGACTTTTCAGCTCTCTGATCGCGGCATCCCTGCGCTCACGGTCATAGCTCTGCAGAACAGTTCCGCTCTCGGCATGCAGATGCTTTCGGATGACCGCTTTCGCCCATTCCTCGTCGCGCCTGGGAGATTCATACTCCATACAGTCGTCATCTTTTCCCTTATAAAGAAAAGCGATGTACTCGTCTCTGCTCCCGATCAACGCACTGAAAAGTGACGTATCGACAAAGGAATCCGTTTCCCCATACAGGGAAAAGCTGCTCCATTCATAATCGGCAGCAAAGCCAAGCCCTGCTTTCTCCGGATTGGTCAGGATATAGCGGAAAACAGCAAGGAGATGAACATGATTCTCCATCAGACAATAGGCCGGCATGCGAATACCGGTCTCTGTGCAAAAGCGTTCCAGAATTGATAAAAAGTATAGCCGGTCCTCCCGATCTTCAAACAGGATCTGTTTACCGATCCCGCGAACGATCAGGTGTAGATAGCCGGATTTGCTGAGCTGCCTCGCCTGCCTTGCCATAATGCTTCCTCCTGTTCCTGTTATGAAAGCAGAATAAATTGAAAAAGAATAATTGTCAGTGAGAACCGTCCCCGCCGACATCAAAGGTGGGGATGTAGCTTTCATCGGCCGACTCTTTAGCCTGCATGAAGCCTTTTACTCCAAGGTTTTCGGCCCAGCGTATCAGGCTTCTGTATTCTGCTTCGGATACCTTCCTGTTTATTTCCGGGTGTCCGTCAAGCCTGCCGTTTGGTGTATACTGGCTAAGAAGGCTTATAAGGATCTTATCCCCGAAGCTTTCATACAGATCTTTGACGATAAGCTTCGCCTGTATGAGCATTCCGGGCATAAGGAGATGCCTTGCAACAACACCTTTTTTCAGTATCCTTTCTTCTTTTGAGCCTTCAAAAACGCACTCCGGGCATTGACGCACCATTTCAGCTATCGCTGCCTGCGCAGCTTTTGAATAGCCTGCGGCATTGCTGTACCGGGCGGAGTCCTTATCCCTTATATATTTAAAGTCGGGAAGATATATGTCGATAAGCCCCTCAAGGCTTTTTACGCTGTCTGCATTCAGATAGGATGATGTGTTCAGGATAAAAGGAAGCGTAAATCCCCGCATCCTGGCTGCCTTTATCGCATCCCTTATCTCCGGCAGATAAATATCTGCCGTGACGAGGTTGATATTGTGCGCGCCTTTTTCCGAGAGCTCATAGAATATCTCAATAAGGCGCTCCTTTGTTATCTCTTTTCCTACGCTGCCCCTGCTTATCAGATGATTCTGACAGAATACACATCCCATGTTACAGCCTGTGAAAAAAACGGCCCCCGACCCCCGGCTCCCGGAAATACAAGGCTCTTCCCAAAAATGCAGGGCGGCTCTTGCGATCCGCATTGCGGCGGAAGCTTTGCAATAACCGGTCCGCTCATACCGGTTTACCCCACATCTCCTGGGGCATAGCATACAATCTTCGTATTCACTGTATCTGTTATCTGTTGTCATGACTCATATTTTAGCATCGATATAACTGCTTGAAAACCATTGTTATCATGGGAAGGGTGTTGTTTGCTTTACTCGCCTTTGTATTATATAATAATTTCAATTCTAACTGCTTGCTACCTTCACAGTTACGAGCCGCTGCGACGGGGCTTATTCCGGCTCAGATACGTTTTTTCGGAATACGCGGTAAATGCGCAGCCATGTACTGAACAGTTACCACCAATTTTATTATGGTAAACGGGCTCAGGATCTTTTTTGACCAATCTTTGCGTTTTGCCGGATGAGGTTTCTGAGTTTGTTTACTGAAAACAATAAACAGGAGGCGAGACATGAAAAGAAGAATTATACCGATCGTTCTGGCGCTTACAATGGGGCTTTCATTAACAGGATTTACCTCAAAGACGGCGGAAGATAATGCTGCAGCAACAGAGAAACAGTCGGAGACGGGAAAGGATGAGAAGAAAGCACCTTCCAAATCCGCCTATCTTCTGGCAAACGGATATGAGCTGATGGATGGCTTGACGGTACCTGTGGGGATAAGTAACAAAGATCTGGGGGTAGAGGGACAGGAACCGAAAAATGCGGAAAAACTGTCTGTTGATATCCCGCAGCAAAAAGAGAAGATGAATATGTATGTTTACCGTCCCGCAAATTACAAAAAGGGTGATAAAACGCCTGTTATTTATTTTATTCACGGCGGCGGTTATCATTTCGGCAATGTCAGCATGGATGAGTCAAAGGTACAAGGCGTGGCGGACGGGAGCAATGCTACGGTCGTTGCCCCCGACTATACGCTTTCCCTGGATCCTTCCTACAAGTATCCCATGGAGCTTGAACAGGTATATGCGGGGCTCCTTTACATTTATGAGCATGCGGATGAATTAAATGTGGATAAGAATAATATGCTCATTGAGGGAGAAAGCGCAGGCGGAGGGCTGACCGCGCGTCTGGCTCTTTATAACCGGGATAAGGGGAAGGTTCCTTTAAAGGGGCAGATACTGATCTATCCCATGCTTGACTACCGTACCGGCGGCGACGAGGATATTTACAATAATGAATATGCCGGGGAGTTTGTCTGGACAAAGGAGAACAATGTCTTTGGATGGGGAAAGCTGATCGAAGGACAGGAGAAGAAGCTTACCGATGAGGAGATGATCTATTTTTCACCTGCGGTGGCAACGGTTGAGCAGCTGAAGGGATTGCCTCAGACCTTCATGATCGTCGGCAGCCTCGATCTTTTCTGCGATGAAGATATGGATTATGCTCAAAAGCTTATGCAGGCCGGTGTATTTACAGAGCTTCATGTTGAACCCGGAGTTCCTCACGCTTATGAATACCTGGAGTGGACGCCTCAGGCAGACCGGTTCTTTGAACTGAGAGATAATGCCACTACGCGGATGCTTGGAAACAACGTGGCTGAAAAAGCATACGGTGATATCCTTAAGTATCTCTTTGGACTGTAAACAATCAAGGCGGCTCATTTCTGAGCTGCCTTTTTTAAATGACCCCCGGGCGCCAGAAATTGTTTATCCTACTCCCATGCTTGCGAAAAGAGCGGCGATGTCTTCCGGCGACATCTTGGCATTGGGATCTCCCATCGGAGGAGGTGTCGGCACAGGCGCGGGAGCCGGAGCGGGCTTGGGAGCAGGCATCGGCTCGATAACAGGTTTGGGCACGGCCGCGGCAGCCGGCTTGGCAGCGGGCTCGGACACGGGCTCAACCACGGGCTCAACCACGGACTCGACAACCGCCTCAGCGACAGGCTCAGGCACGGGCTCAACCACGGGTTCAACGATGGGCTCGACAACCGCCTCAGCGACAGGCTCAGGCACCGCCTCAACCACGGGCTCAACGATGGGCTCGACAACGGCTTCGGGCACGGGCTCGACAACAGCCTCAATGACAGGCTCGATAACGGCCTCGACAACGGCCTCAGCCACGGGCTCCGGTACGGGCTCAATGACGGGCTCGGAAACGGCTTCAACGACAGGTTCCACAACGGGCTCAGGCGCAGCCTCAATGACAGGCTCGACAACGGCCCCGACAACGGCTTCGGTCATGGCTCCGACGGAAGCCTCAACGGAAACCTCGACAACAGCTTCAACGACAGGGTCGGCAACCGCCTCAACGACAGGCTCGGAAGCAGCCGCGGCAGCAGGCTCCGGAGCAAACCGCTCGGCGTCGGAGACCTCATCTCCGTTTTTAAGCGCTTTAAATTCCCTGACCGATCCGACCTCTTCGTAGGCCTTCAAATGCTCGTAGAGATCCGTGGTTACCCAGAGATTTCTGTAGAAGAGAGCGATCAGCCCCCTGATGTCGGTTATCCCGTACTGCAGGCAGCCGTATAGAAAATCATCTATCCCCTCATTTATACTGTCAGAGGGGAAGGAATCATCCCCCACATGAGCCTCCCACAGCCTGATGGCTATGTCCCTTGCGGATTCGTCGAGCTCACGATCCCTGTAGCGGGCTTCCCTGTTTTTTGCGTAGCAGGAATTCAGCGCCAGTTCATAATCGGTCATGTCGGAAACGGATTTGTGTGATGTAAGTCGTTTTGCCATTGCACGTTCTCCTGTCTTGATCATATTATTCCGGTCACTAAGGAACTGTTCATAAATAACTTTTAGTCTTGCTTGTCCTTTGCTTTGACGGCACTGGTCAAAAATCACTTACATAGCCCGCTATGCGCATGATTTTTCACCAGCGCTTTCAAAGCAAAATCCTGCGCAATACTTAAAAGTTATTGATTAACAGCTCCTAAGGACCGAAGTAATTAGGAAACGAAATAATTATTGTATTTTAAAACTAAATTCGTTTTCAGACGCCGGCTCATGCGGCGATTTTGTATTCAAGATCGTCGCCCGGCCGCTTAAAGCGGCATTTTCCGCTGTGCGGCCGTGTGCATCACTTTACAGTAAACGCACGTATTTTGTGTGTTTACTATAATTATATATTTTTTTCCGTGAAAAGAAAACATAAAGTTGATCATTTGCCGCTAAAGGGCGTGGTGACCCGTAAACGGCAACGTCCGAAGGGCCGTGGATAGTAACCTCCCGATAGTGATTGTAGACACAGAGAATATGTGGTAAAATGTATGAGTGACTTTATACGATTTTGTCCGTACAATTATCGGATCGTGCGCTTTTCCTGTGACAAGGCGGCGATCTGTGGGATTGAAAGTACAATATCATGGTCATAACGACCGGAAAGGATCGATGATGAAAAAGCTCATATGCTGCTTTGCTTTTGCCGCCTGTATGATATTATTCATGACAGTGCCCGCAAAAGCGGCTAACGAGGTATCGATAGCACAATACCAGAAGGTTCAGAACCAGCTCAATGCCATGACTGCCCTTGTGGGAATGTACAGTGCTCCGGGGCTTTACGATCCTACTATGGCTTCGGTGGAGCAGTCGCTTAACGAACAGCTCATAAGTCTGCAGATGCTCAACGGTTCGCTCAATCCTACCCTTGGAAGCATTTCACAATATAAGACGGACGAGGTGAACCGGTTTATCCGGGATCAGCAGCAGCAGGTAATGGCGCTCTTTGCCTGGCAGCAGCAACAGGCCGCGGCTCAGGCCCTGATGGCGCAGCAGCAGGCAATGCTGGCGGAATACCAGAAACAGCAGGCAGCGCTTATGGATGCCCAGATGAGGGCTCTGGGGCTTAAATAAACAGGTATTGAGAACGGTACGGCCGGAAACGGGATGATCTGATGGCAGACAACAGGGAGAGGCTTGCAGGTCCTGATCTGGTAAGGAGCCTGGCGGCATTTTTTGTGGTCGCGGTTCATTTTTATCTAAACTGCGGCTACTACTATACGCCCATGCAGGGCACAAAAATGTATATAATGACGGTGGCGAGATGGTTTTTTCTGATCTGCGTGCCGCTTTACATGATCCTTACGGGCTATTTTAAGCTCAATAAGAAGATCGGTAAGGAGCATTACAAGAGCCTTGTACCCATACTTACGGCGTATGTCGTGATCTCGGTGATAAAGATATTTGTCTCAAACCATTTTTACGGCAAGATATATTTCTTCCCGGATTTTGTAAAAAGCATAGCAAATTACACCTTTGCCTGGTATGTGGGAATGTATGTCTGCATGATCCTCCTGATACCGTTTCTTAACATCCTCTGGCAGGGGCTTAAGTCGAAAAGGGAAAAGCACATACTGTTGGGCTCTCTGGTGTTCATTTGCTCACTGTATCCGGTGGTGCCCTATATCGTGCCCTCCTACTGGCAGATACTGTATCCGATCATGTACTATTATATCGGGGTCTATATAAGGGAATATAAGCCCGCGCCTGATAAGCGCCTTCTTGTATTGATCGTTCTGGCGATGACTTTTATCAACGCTACGGTGTCCTTCTTCGGGGCTAAGGGGGAGTTTTTCAACTGGAATATCCTCGGGCCCGTGGACAGCGGCTATTCGACAGTCACGGTTGCCATATGCGCCACAGCCTTCTTCCTTCTGCTTTATGATCTGGATATCAGGGCGGAAACAGTAAAGAAGGGGCTCTGTAAGATTTCGGAGGTCTCCTTTGAGATTTATATGTTTACGGGCTGTTTTGACGCGGTGATATATTCAATAGCCTTCAGGTATACGGGCGGGGCGGATGCGCATAAGTTTTTCTGGCTGTTTTTTGCTTTTGTGCCGCTCAATTTTATACTGTCATTTACTGCTTCAAGGATATACAGAGCATTTTATTCCCGGATAAGCGCAGCTTTTGTGAAAAAGTGATCCGCTCCGAAATGAGGACCGGCAATGAAGAAAAGGGAAGGGTCGATCAGGCAATTTCATAGAAGAAAAGCTCTTGGCCTTATTACCGGGTTATATATCTTTGCGGCGATAACGGGTGTCTTTTCCAGGGTAAGGCTGCAGAATGAGATGCTCAATACAGTCGAGAAAGAAATAAGATCTTACGCTGAGCTCGGTATCTTCGGCCTCGGAGGTCCCCGATCGGATCCGCAGGGGATGGAGGATCTGGGAAAGTTTCTGGAAAAGCAGTACAGTGAAGTAACCTATATAGGGATCGATAACAGTATAGGGAGCGTGATCATCTCAGACAAGGACTATTACCGGGGCAAGGTCTCCGATGAGATGAACGAAAAGCTCAGATCCATGACGGAAGGCATTGACAAGGGTGAGGCCGATGCAAAGTACTTCCGCGTGGACGGCGGCCGCTATTTTCTGTTTACCGCATTGTCACATGACGGAAGATATACATTTAAAGGCTTTATTCCCTACGAGGCGGCTCTTGAGGATGTGAAGAACATCAAGGGAGTATCCGTGGCCGCTATTTTTGTGATCGTTTTAGTTGCCACGGGCATGGCATTTTCTATACTGAAGCTTGACAGAGAATCAGAGCTGGCGCAGGAAGCCGAGGACGCCAGGAAACGTGCCGAGCAGGCCAATCAGGCAAAGACCGGTTTTCTTGCAAACATGTCCCATGAGATCAGGACGCCTATAAATGCCATCCTCGGAATGAATGAAATGATATTCCGGGATACCCACGAGGATGTGATCAGGGATTACTCCAGAAATGTGGATACGGCGGCGTCAAATCTGCTGCTTCTGATAAATGATATCCTGGACTTTTCCAAGATCGAAGAGGGAAAGGTAGAGCTTATAGAAGCGGAGTACGAGCTCAGCGGCATGCTGAACGATATGTACCTTATGATATACATGAGGGCCGAGCAGAAGGGACTGAGCTTTGACATGACAGTGGATCCGGATACTCCGGAAAGGCTCTACGGCGACAAGCTGAGGGTCCAGCAGTGTATCACAAATCTTTTGACCAATGCGGTCAAGTACACCGAACGGGGAAGCGTGAAGTTCAGGGTAGGGTATGAACCGGCCGGAGAAAAGCGGATGATACTGACGGCCGTGGTAGAGGATACCGGAAAAGGCATAGAGACCGATAAACAGAAGCTGATCTTCGACAAGTTCCAGCGGGTGGATATGAAGAACAATAATACCATCGAGGGAACCGGACTGGGACTTTCAATAACAAAGACGCTGTTGGATATGATGGGAGGCACCATCAGCTTAAAGAGCGTGTACGGGGCAGGATCTGTTTTTACGGTAAGGATACCCCAGAGCTATATCGGGACTGAGCCGATCGGAAATCTTGATGAGAGGATCAAAACCATGCTTGAGGATAAGAAGATCACGGAAGCTTCATTTACGGCTCCGGAGGCCAGGGTACTGGTGGTGGATGACACGGCCATCAACCTGCAGGTCGTCAAAAACCTGCTAAAAAAGACCGGAATTTATGTCGATACTGTGCTTTCGGGAAAGGAATGTCTTGAAATTCTTAAGGATAATCGGTATGATATAATATTATTGGATGCAAGAATGCCTGACATGGACGGAGAGGAGACTCTTGCGCATATCAGGAGTATGGGACTGTGCGAGCCGTCCTGTACGATAATAGCCCTTACCGCCAATGTGGTGGCCGGAGCTAAAGAACATTACATGGAATGCGGCTTTGATGATTATCTGCCCAAGCCCGTAAGGCCGGTGGATCTGGAATCAATGCTGCTTAAATATCTGCCCATAGATAAGGTTGAGCTGACCGAAGAGGATGCTTCCGCCGGCATGTACAGCGCGGATATCCCCGACTGGCTGAAGAAAAACAGGGAGCTTAATATTGATCTCGGCCTTGAGCTCTGCGGAAACGCAGAGATATACATGGACACAGTAATCCGGTTTGAAAGCCACGCTGCGGAAACCATGCAGGCCATCAGCATGTCGCTTTCGGAGGGCAGGCTGGACACCTTTGTCACAAAGGTTCATGCCCTGAAGAGCTCTGCAAGGCTTATTGGCGCAGAGAGGCTTTCCGCTCTTGCCGCGGATCTTGAGGAAGCGGGAGATGAAGGAGACATGGAATACATAGGACGTCATATGGGCCCTATGATGTCTCTTTTTGGTGAGCTTAAGGATTCGCTCTCTCCTCTTATGAAGAAGGAAGAGGAAAAGGAAGGGGAGATAGAGGCTGAGGCACTGGCCGGGCTTTATTCCCACCTCAGGGGTTATATAGAGGACTTTAACAGTGAAGCGGTCGGAAGCATGATAAGGGCTCTGGATCATTATACTTTCCCCGGAAAGGAACAGGACAGGTTCAATGAGCTCAAAAGGGCATATGAGGCCATGGACTGGGTTGCAATGATGTCCATCTTTGACGAGAACGGTGAAGAGAATGGCTAACACGGAAAAAAAGATCCTTGTAATAGGAAACAGCAATGAATTTCTGGTAAGAAGCGTTATAAATGATCTGGCCTGGCGTGATTTTACGGTTTCGGAATGCGGCCCCTCGTACATGGAGGTTTCCAGGGCCGATCCCGCGATACGTCTTTATGTGATAATCATCAGCAACTATGACGAGGTTCAGGAGCTGCTCATATATCTTAAGGAAGTTTCCTACGACAAAAAGCTCTACATCTGCGTGATCTGCAACCACGAGGATTCTCCCGAGATCACCAAGCATCTTACAAACGAGGAGCTGGCGGCTATCTATACCCGTCCGGTCAATATAAAGGAAGTCGGCCTTGCCATGGAGGGGATCTACGAAAAGGCCTGTACCGAAAGACGCAGAAAGGCTATTCTGATAATAGACGATGATCCCACCTTCCTTCGTAAGACCCAGCAGCTTCTGAAGGACAGCTATAAAATATATATGGCCAATTCGGCCGCATCTGCGCTTATGATCCTTTCAAAGCATACGGTGGATCTTATCCTGCTTGACTATGACATGCCGATAATAAACGGACCGCAGGCGTATGAAATGATAAAGGCAGAACCCTCCGTGGGTGATACTCCCATCATGTTCCTTACAGGTAAATCGGACAGGGAGAGTATTGCCACGGCGATCCATCTGAAACCGGTACACTATATTCTTAAGTCTCTTCCGGCAAAGGAGCTTATTTCCACTATTTCGCATTTCTTCGTGACCCAGCCCTATGCTGATGATTACGGAAAACCGGAGTAGAGCGGAAGGGGACTATGCAGATCAAAGGGAGATATTACAGTGAAGGTATTAAAGGTTGAAGCAAAGATAGAAAAACTGAGGGAAGTTCTGTCCTTCCTTGATGAAGAGCTTGAAGCGCTTGACTGCGATATGAAGACAGTATTTGCGCTCGATCTGGCAGTGGAGGAGATCTATGTAAATATCGCAAGCTACGCCTATGGAGATGGTGAGGGCGAGGCGGAGATATCTCTGGACTTTTCCGAGGCGGATAATATGCTCACTGTCACCTTCCGGGACAGCGGATTTCAGTATGACCCTCTTGCGAAGGAGGATCCCGATGTTACCCTTTCCCTCGAGGAAAGAAAGATAGGCGGTCTGGGCATATTCATGGTAAAAAAGAATGTGGACGATATGACCTATGAGTATAAGGACGGGCAGAATGTCCTTTCTCTCAAAAAAAAGATAAGGTGATCCCTGAAATCCGAGAAAGACCGATTAAAATGCGGGGGCGGCTACGGATTCGCCTCTGAGCACCTTTCCGGACACCGTTATATGCTCTGTCTGCGGGGTCTTATAGTTTTCTATCAGCTGCATGAGCTTTTCGGCGGCTATCCTTCCTATCCTGTCGCTGTCCTGTCTGTAGGTGGTAAGCTTGGGAGAAAGGAACTGTGAGAGAAAGATCCCGTCAAAGCCCGCTATGGAGATGTCCCCGGGAATGTTCAGGCCCGCCTCGTTTAAGGCGTTGATCCCTCCCAGGCAGGAATAGTCATCTGAATACAGAATACAGGTAGGACGATCCCGAAATGCCAGAAGCTTTTTCGTAAGCTTGAAGGCATTGTCGGGATTTCTGTAATTAGAGGCCAGGACATACTCCTCCCTTACTTCTTCACCGCAGCTCTTCATGGTTTCGCAGAAGCCTTTAAGCCTCATGCGCGTAACTGTCGAATCATTGCCGTGGATATAGGCGATCTTTTTATGCCCCATCGAAATCACATATTTTACAAGCTCGCTTATTCCGCCTTCATTGTCGGAAAGCACGGAGATCCTGTGTTCATAGGGGTGATCTATGGTGACTATGGGTATCTGTGAATCAGCCAGCTCTATCACATTCGGATCATAGAAATTAATACAGGCCATCACGACTCCGTCAAAGCCTCTGTAAAGTGAATGCTTAAGATAGGACATGCTTCCGGGGCTGCTGTTGATAAAGGTGATGTCATAGCCGTGCTTTTCCACGCATACTCTGAAACCGTCAAGCACATGTGAAAAATAGTCGTGGGTAAGGCCGTTTAAGGATTCGTCCACAAAGAGAACACCGATATTATAGGTTCTGTTGGTCTTCAGAGCTCTCGCCGAGGAATTCGGATGGTAGCCCATCTCCTCCGCCGCCTGATGTATCAGCTCCCTGGTCTTTTGGCTTATATCGGTATGTCCGTTCAGCGCCTTGCTTACGGTGGCAACCGAAACACCGCAATGTCCGGCGATATCCTTTATGGAGACCATGCTTTTATACCTCCCGGCACGGGAATACGGGCTGTTGCTGGAAATGTCCGTTTTCCGTTTACTTAAACGTTTTCGTAAATATTATACATCGACGAGGATGATTTTGCAACAATTTGTGCAAAATGCTCAAAGAAGCATAGGATTTTCTACAAAGGTTCTATAGGTTTAGCCCGTGTTTTCGTGTTTCGCAAGGTTGAGAAGACTTTTATCTTTTGATATAATATTTGCGGCTGAGTTACAGTGAACGACAATGAAGGTTTGTCGTGTACTATAGTGCCTCCGGCGGAAATGAAAATCGCGAATATCGCAGAATGGAGAAGAGTATGAAGTTTGGCTATTTTGATGATGAAAACCGGGAATATGTCATTACGACCCCGAAAACACCGCTTCCCTGGATCAATTACCTGGGATGCAGGGATTTTTTCACCCTGCTGTCAAATACCTGCGGAGGGTATACCTTTTACAAGGACGCAAAGCTCTTAAGGCTTACAAGGTACCGTTATAATGATGTACCTATGGACATAAACGGGAAATACTTCTATATAAAAGACGGTGATACCATATGGAACCCGGGATGGCAGCCGGTAAAGACTGAGCTTGATTCCTATGAATGCCGTCACGGCATAGGCTACAGCCGCTTCAATTCCGAAAAGAACGGCGTCGCGGCCTCTCTTCTGACCTTTGTTCCCATGAATGATGCCTGTGAGGTAACAAGGCTTGTACTTACCAATAAATCCTCTTCACAAAAGGATATTTCCCTCTTTTCCTATGTTGAATGGTGCCTCTGGAACGCCGACGATGACAGCAGGAACTTCCAGCGCAACTTCTCAACGGGTGAGGTAGAGGTAGTGGATTCGGTCATTTTCCATAAGACCGAATATCGTGAAAGAAGGAATCATTACGCGATCTATGCGGTTAATGAAAA
>JAEEGL016209258.1_pt1 | contig 13508 bp, 10 predicted proteins | sample 9134231 | NCBI WGS metagenome assembly JAEEGL01 (sample SAMN16246548, study PRJNA631951) | gut metagenome | biome: gut microbiome; feature: rumen; material: fiber-attached | host: Bos | place: Iran: Karaj | collected 2018-10
ATGACGTAAACCGCCTCATCAACATATTTTGCAAGCAACATTGCATCTACCAACATGGCTGAGGGAGGAGTGTCAAGGATGACTATGTCAGCCGTCTTCTTCAGTTCCTCGATAATCTGGCCCGATCTTTCAGAGCCAAGGATCTCAGAATGGCTCGTCGCATTCTCGGGAGAACCAAACAACACTCCCAGACGGATCCCGTAGCTATCAAAACGCACGATGGCTTCTTTCAAGGATACGGTCCTGTTAAAGACTTCCATGAAGCCGGGCCCCTGCTCCTGTACTTTGAAAATATCCTGCAGGGAAGGATTTCGCAGGTCACAGTCGACCAGAATTACGCTCTTGTTTTTTCCTGCCAGAGAAATGGCGAGATTGGCGGCGATCGTAGACTTCCCTTCTCCGGGTACCGAAGAAGTCACCATCAGGGTCTTGTGGGAACTGCTCTCCAGTTTTCTAAGGACCCTTGTCCGGATCAACCGCATGGCTTCCAGATAGTCCTGCTGCACATTGTGCTCCAGGATATTGATACTGGAAGAAGTGTCGTTACGTTTCTTCTTTTTATAGATCGGTAGCGAACCAAGATGATCAACCGCGCTGAATGCCCTGACATCCTTGACGCTTCTTACTGTCTTATACATCAGCATATGGATAAAGACTACGGCCAAACCAAGAATGGCACCATACAATGCACCTTTCATCGCATTGCCTTGTACTGCGACCGTTTTGCCGCTATCAGTAGGAACACCGCTGTCATCAACGATCTCCATGACCGTATAGCCTACGACATATTCTGCGACTTTCGGATAATTCTTAATGATGGAAAGCAGAGTCTTATAGGAGAGATCCGGATCGCCTGAAGAGACGCTGATCGTCAGCAGGTTGGTGCCTTCGACATTAGTGACCTTGATGCTTCCCGGCAAGGAAGTAACACCCATATCTTCCATGACGACATCTTTCAGGACACCACTGGTCAGGATATAAGGAAAGACTGTACCAAGCTGCTGTGCCGAACGAGAATCCGTGCTGGTACCATCGTCCGAGGAATAGACTGCGACCGTCGCTTCTGCCTTGTAGGCTGCCACATAGGAACCGCTGGTCGAGAAAAAACTCACGATTCCAAATAATAAAGTCAATATCAAAACCACGATCCATAACTTCTTAAAGGAATTAAGAAATGCATCGACAAATGCTGTAATATCCAGTTTTTCGTTATCATTCGTGGTTTCTGCCATTTTATTTCCTATTTTCTAAATCTGTCTTCTTGATCGCACTGTTAGTAGGATTCTTTCGTTCCGCATAATGACCATATGCGCCATAACTGCCGTAACGTCCGTAATGACCATAATGACCGTATTTCCCATATTTACCATAGCCGTAATAGCCGCCGACGATCTTCCTGCCAGCACCCGGCAAAGAACGGACCCCATTGAGGATACAGCCGGACATATGACAGCGGTATTTCTTCAGTTCATCGATCGCATCATTAATCACTGCCGCCGTCGTACGGTTATACTGTACTGTCAGGATCGCGATATCTGTTACATTGGCAACCGCTTCCGCATCCGACATCAGCGACATCGGCGGCGTGTCCAGAATGATGATATCCATGCTGTTACGCAGATGATTGATCAGTCTCTTGAACAGGCTGTCTTTTAAATATTCCGACGAATCCCGGCTGCCTTTGCCACACAGCAGCATCGAAAGATCGCTGACCGGATCGCGATAGATATAGCACTGTGCTTCACCATTCAGGAAATCGATCAAAGAGGTACCTTCCTTGACATCGACTCCAAAGATCTTGGCTTGGGTAGGACGACGCAGATCGCAATCCACCAGCAATACTTTCTTTCCCTGTTCCTGAATCGCCAGAGCCAGATTGGCTGCTACCGTCGAGTTTCCTTCATGTTCGGCGACGCTGGTGATCATGATGACCTTGCCTTTGTTACGTTCTGCTGACTTCAAAACAGTAGCGGCGATTTTCTTGTATCGTTCGACAAAAGAAAAGCTTGCTGTCGCATCGCTCAATAATACGCTCTGCTTGCCTTTATCGCTCTTAGTCTTACGCAGGCGCTCATATTCGATGGCGCCTAATGAAGTCGCATCCAGTTTCTCTCTGAGATCTTTTTCCGTCTTGATCGTATCATGACGATAAGACAGGAAAGCAAAGGCTGCTGTCAGTGTGAGAAAAGCCAGAACGAAAGCGCGTTTTGCCATGCCTATCGCAGAAGAACCGGAAACGCTTCGTACCGGGATCTGCGGCTGTGCCAGAATCTCCATGACCATGGTCGTATTGACATATTGGATCAGCCCGGGATAGAGTTTCATGATGGAACGGATGACTTTGAAGGTCTTCTCCGGAGAGTTGCTGACGACGGTGAGTGTCAGCAGGTTGGTGTCTCCGATCACTCTGGCGGTTGCCGTAGCATCGAAAGTTTCCAGTCCCACATCCTCGCAGACCATTTTCTTCATGACATCGCTGTTGATGATGTTGGTAAACGTCGTTGCCATGGAACGGGCAGCGCTGTAGTTGTTGTAGGCATAACCATTCGTCCGTTTGGACATGACTGCCAGCGTAGAATTCGAACTGTAGGTAACCATTGTCCGGGAATTCACCACCAACATCGTGATCATGGCTGCCGCCAAGGAACCTAAAAGGATCGCCCACAGACTACGCAGAACATCCGTGATCATACTGTATGGTTCGATGTTTTCAAACAGTTCGCTGTTTTCCTTCTTCTCGCTCATCAGTAGTCCTCCGTGACGATGACGATCATTCTGGTTTCTGTAGTCACTTTATCAGAAACACGTAAGCTGTATGTTACCGTATATTGTCCCGGATTGTGATAATCAACATAATCCTCGATCCTGATCCAATCTGCGCTAAAATCAGTATCATCAAAATCTAACAATTTGTCACCTTGACGGATGCCGATGATGTACTGTGTAAAATCAATCTGTCCATCAACCGGAACATAAACGATATATTCAGATAATGCCGGGTATTGACGGTTGTATTCGCTGTTGGTCATAAGCTCGATGACAAGATTCAGTTTCTCGACATCGCCATAGTTATTTGTAACTTCCACTTCGACCGGATATTCCGAAGATGATGTAGCCGCATAGGCATCGGAAAGGATCTTGATTTTGTTGGAGATGTCGCCATCCAGAACATCTTCTGCTGAAAAAAAGGAAAAATCATAGGATGCTTCCGAACGCATTGCCAGCGGCTCTTCCGATGCAAAACGTGGGGAATGGTAGTCATCGAAAATGATTTTCCGGCTGTAAGTACCGATATTGTTGTGGGAGTCGAATGCGGCGTAGTCCACCCGGATCACACCTTCTTCGATAAAATTCGATTTTCCTGCAACGGAAAGGGTTAAAGTTACATCGCCATCGACATCATCTACCGCTTTTACTCCCTTTAAAAAATCCTCATCTTTCGCTTTGACGCTGAGGTGTATCGTTTCTTCCGAACTGCTGATGACAGGAGCTTTATTGTCCCTGTCTTTATAGGAACGATATTGGACGATTCCAAAAACAACAGTGGTAATAATGAATACGATCAATAAGATACTACGAAGAAGCCGCACAAAAATTCCTTTCTTAAAGGTCCTTAATAATATTATATTATATTTTTCTATATATTATTAACCTATAATAATTTGTATTTTCTTAGCAGTTCGATTCGTTGTTTTCCTATCTGCATTGTTTTTTGAGGTTTCAAATTCACATTATCACTTTTCAGATAGCCGATGATCCTTTGCAGCCACGCAACAGGAAGCAGGAATGGCGCTTTTCTCAGATATAGGTACTTTCCGGACATATAAGCGCGGGATGGAAACAGCGATGCTCCTAATCCTTTGCTACTCTTTCCTTGCTTTCTGGCAGATACCGCTGAGAGTGTCATATTTGCGCTATGCAGGCGATTTTCATCCTGGGCACCATAGATACCTCCTGTCAGGATATCCTTTAACAGAGTCAATTCATCGACCTCGCAAAGCGAATACAAATGGGAGCAGCCGGCTTTTTCTACATCCATGCCAAGATATTCGACACAGATCTTCAATAATGCCTCTGCAAAGAAAGTGAGACGATGCTGTTCCAGCACTGTCGTGATTCTGTCCCAATCCATATGCTTTCCATAAGTTTCTGCAAATAGAAGCATGTCGCAAACCTGACGTATTCCGAAACCGCTGTAGATCAAATGCTTATATGCATGGCAGATCATATACAGAAGATGATCATTGAAACCCAAAGTTTTTATATCAGTTCCGTAAATTGGAATCATTGCCGATTCTTCGTTGTTTTCAAACGATTGACTCAAGCCACCAAAGATTTCATCTTCCGGATCAAACAAATGTTTGTGTACTTCAAGATACAGATGATTATCTGCGTTCCGATAAGAAATCTCATCGGCGGTTTCTATGGAAATATCCTCTTCGACTAAATGAAATCCATGCTTCAAAAGAAATTCATGGTATTGATGAATCTCTTTAGGATCGATCAGCAGATCTTCATCGACAGAATATCTTGCTTCCGGTTCCTCATACAAGTTTCTGCAGACGATCCCTTTCATTACGATAGGAGATAAGTCTGCTTTCTGCATTTTCTGGTAAAGCAAGAGAAAAGAGGCGGTCCTTCCTGCTTGTTTGACCGTCTGATCGATCGCTCTTTTTTTATATGCTTCCATTCTTTCCGGATAAATGTGATACAAAGCATCAACTACCAGGGGATAAACCATATGAATGGAAGAAAGACGAAGAATTCCTTTCAGACTTTCAAGGACCTCTTCGTCTTTATATGCTACGTTTTTTTTATGTATGATATCTCGCAGGATCATTAAAAATATCTTCTCGACCTGCGAGATGTTTTCTTTTTTAGAAGCCATCAGATTCCTGATCTTCCGGCACTTCAATCGTTATGTCTCCATCATCATCCAAAATGACAATCGGACTTTCAGTAGAATCGTTCTGATCAGCAGAATTTCCGGAAGGATCTATTTCGTTATTCTCCTGATTATTTGTTGTGTTGCCAGAAGAATCTTTTTCCCATGGTCTCCATACACCTAGCAGCACAAGGAGTGCGACCAAAATGACTGAAATCGTTAGAATCATTCTTTTCTGTTTCATGATTCAATTTCCTCCTTATATAATACGTAGCCACTCATATGCAGCTGTTCAATATAATCCGTAATCAATCCCTCAACATCGATATCAGATGGGATATCAAACGTGTTTTTAACCTCTTTGACGATATCGGGAATGTCTTTTTCTTCGATCAGACATCTCCAGATTATTTCCCCGGTTTCATTCAATAACTTGACATATGGGCAATATGCTCTTGCTTCATAGGAAGCAACCAGGAGACTCTGGTCACACACGCGGGTCAGGATGATGCCGGGACGTACTTTCATCATGATTGCTTCTCCTTGTTTTTCAGATGTTTCATTAAAGCATTTCTAAGCACACGTGTAGATTCCTCAGATCCATCATTCATAAATGTCCATATCGGGATCTCTTCGATCATTCTTTGAAGCATTCCGGCTACGAAGTGGATATATTCTTCCTTTCTGGGAATGATCATAAACTGACGGAACAGAGACATGATACTGCTTTTTATCTCTGTATGTTCTATTGTATTATAATCTGCCTGCTTCAAGATCACAATACCGCCCAGTTCTGCAGATATATTGTTTCTTATGCCTTCTTTTCCATTCCATGGCGAAGGATGAACAAGAATCTTATCTCCTCTGAAATCTATAAGAGGCATATCTCCTGATATCATAGCGATCTCACCCGGAAAAATATGATCCCAATTCAGATATTGCGTCGTTTTCCCGATACCGCTTTTCCCTGTGAATAGCCATGCTTTATCATTCCAATATAAAGATACTGCATGAAAGATACAACATTTCTTTGACAGTAGCTTTTCAGCAGTAAGATGAATCAGCCCCTTATATTCGACATATTCATCTGGGATTTCTTCTGAATAAAACTCTTGAAACAATTGAAATTCTTTATCATTCATCCTGATATCATAAGTATCTGAATCAGATAAATGGATATTTCCACTGAAATAAATCGCTGTTCTGCTGTTTCGGAACTGATATCTTATCGGAATGTCATCATATTTTACTTCAAAAATAGCGCTCATACATCTAATTATAAAGATTGCGTGAGTTTTTGTCTCACGCAATCTTCAGTGTTGTTCTGATTATGATCAGGGCCTTGTCGGTGTTTCGTTGAACCACGACTGGTACCAGGCGACATATTCTTCCCAAGAACCCGATCCCAATACATCAGGGAAATCCTTGTATATCTCGAGCCAGTCCTCATAGGACCAGCTGGCATCGGGCTGATCAGGGTTAGGCGTACTCTGGCCGGAACCTTCGGGATCCCATGTCCATTCATCGTCGCCATCGCCGATTACAGAATTGCTGTAGATCATGGGGTTGATCCATTTCTTCTTCATAGATGTGTTCCTCCTTGTCCTAATTCAAAGGCGTAGTCGCCTTGTCGGTCTTACTCAGGCCGTATATCGTGCCGTCGCCGAATGCCAGTTCACGCATCGTCGTGCCCAGCACCTCGATACCGTCGATGGTCTTCCAGTACTGTCTGATCACGAGATTCTCCGTGCCGATATAGCTTGTGATGTCGGTCAGTCCCAGATAGCCGGCAAGAACGCCCTTCAGCTTGTAGACGCTGTCGGCCGTAAGGGTCGTCGTCACGGTGCTGTTGGCCGCCTTGACATGGAGCGTCGTAACTACCTTTTCAACAGACTTGCCTTCCGTGATGAGGTAGAATCCCGCATCGCTATAGTTCTTGTCGTCGACACCCAGGACCGCAAGCAGACCGGAAAGTTTCTTGCTTTCCCTGTAGTACGTGTAGTGCGTATAAGGCTGCAGGTAGCCGGTCGGGACTTCCTTCAGGAAGTAGACCTTGTCTCTTACCGGAACCATCGCCGTACCGATCGTCGTGTAGGCATTGGCATTTGTCCACGCGGCTCTATTGCTGCCCTTGATGAACTGGTAGCTGTAGGCTGTGCCGCCTTCATCGGTCGCCAGGTCTTCGGTATAGGTCAGTTCAGCACCTCCATCTTCTTCGATGGATGAACCTTTGTAAGCGTGGTAGTAGCCGCCATAGAGCGTGTCTTCCGCCGTCTTGGCATAGATGTCAAACGGATGATCGGCAGAATATGCCACACCGGCAGTTGCCATCGGGATGCGCTCAACCGTGTTGTTGGATGAATGGTAGACGTAGAAGACGCCGAGATATTCGTTCGTGTAGGTAACAGTATAGTCGGTGTTGGTCTGGTTAACTGTACCGGTCACCGTTGGCACATTGAAATCGGTTGTCTTAGGATAGCCATCCGCAGGAATTCTTCCGCTTGAATCACGTCCGACATACCATGTCTCAACAGAATTCGAAGATTTAAGAACGTAGCCAGGCTCCATTCCCTGCTGGACTTCGGTGATTGTATACGTAGTTCCGGACGCAAGGTTCAGGAATCGAACGCTCCATCCCGGTTTGATGTAGAGATCGATCTTTGTGCCGCTTGGCATGTAATAGTATGTTCTGCCCGTAGATGTTTCAAGCCACGGTGTTGCGGTAGTATTTACGCCAGACATATAGCTTGTATCCCCAAAGACAGAGAAGAACACATTCGGAACTTCTGCCCCTTCTTCCACAGGCTCTGTGATCGTAATCTCGTATTTGAACAGTGTATTTGCGTAACCTTCAGGAAGATTTTCCCCTGTTACCGCCTTTATCAGGTTCAGCCAACTGACACGCTCGTTGATTGCAACGAGATTTGAATTGGTGTCGCTAGACAAAACATACTTATGTCCATTTACTATAAACGCCGGATTTGTTGCGCTATCGTCACGGATATACAGTTTCATGACGCCGTCTACAACCATCGGATGATAATATTCAGAGTTAACTTCCCAATATTCTGTCTTGTCAACTTCCTGTCCCGGTTTTTCTGTAACATGGTAATCATGTCCGGTTTCGATTATTTCCCCGTTTGCAATCTGACCGCAGGAGATATAAATGTCTTCTTTCTTCCAATCAGTATCTGCAGAGATATCGAATTCAAGGTATTCTTCATCATCACGAGATAATACCATCTGTATACCATCGATATCTGAATTCTCACGGGAGTCAAGCCAGTTATGCCAGAGTTTTTCTACTGAAATCTTTTCGGTCGGCAATGGCATGTCCTCAGCATTGGCTGCATTAACTTGTCTGTACACATTTCCATTCAAATCCGTAAATGTAGTATACAGATGTGTATTTGTTTTTAATGTATAACCTTCCTCTTTTGAGCCTTGAACAGCAGCCTTTTCTTCATCCGATAATTTGTCATAATCCTTTAAACCATTATTCAAGTCAGCAATCAGGTCATAAGCCTTCTGACTAGGCCAAACCTGGAATTCAAGCGAATATATCCAGCCATTCTGCAGTTCACCGGCTTCACCAAGATCCCATGTGACACCATTGCTCTGGCTATAAGTTGCACCAGGAGCATCTTCCCATTCGGTCTTTTCACCGTTTAAAGGTTTGATGTAATATTTAAAACCTCCATCATCAACTTCACCAGAAACATTAGCACTGACGTTAGATAACGTAGGAATGCCATCATCTACAGTTACACCGCCGGCACCCAAATTATTAACAATGGTCTGTGCGATATTAGCGAACGCGGATTCAATGGTAGAAGTGGAGCTTCCATTGATGAATTTGCCTTCATATCTGCTGGCGTCATTATTGTATGCACCTTTAATCAAATCTTCGAGGTGATCAGCACCACTATCATCTCCACAGAAGACACCATAGAACTGACTGACTCCAGGAAGACGGTTTGCCCAATAAACTGCCGCATTATAAGCGTTTGCATTATAGTTCGGCCCTGTCGAAGGGTTCCAGTAACCTGATCCATCATTGTTTCTTGCGTAACAATTTGGATTACCATCTGTTACGAATATGACATATGTTTGATTGTTTTTCAGATTTGCATCAGATCCGGCTGCAGTTGCTAAGTTATAACCACCTCTTAAACCTGCCTGCCAACAAGTTCCATAATCATTAGCCGGTAATCCATTAACATAATCCAGCATGCTGGTTTTATCTGTAGTCCAGGTTTCATCGTCAAAGGTGACTGAATACGGTTGTGCATTATTACCAAAATTAACAGCAGCAAAATTTATTAGATTTGTATCAGGATCTAATGTGTTGACCAGTGCCCTTAATGCGGTCTTAGCGGCATCCATACGTGATCCGGTACCATCAGGCATACTATTCGTCATACTCTGAGTGATGTCCATAACAACAATAACGTTAGCACCGATTTGGGTTGTAGTATGATCTGATTTGCCCTCAATATCCAACCGTATCGTATAAGTGCCATCTTCGTTATCTATAACGGTCTTTACAGTATCTGGAGAAAGAACATCGCCGGAAGGCGCTGCAGGCGGATCATAAGGATGTTCCTCAGAATACGGTGCATAGTGGACATAGATATGGCTGCCATTGGCTACAGTTACTGTACCAGAATCTTCAAGACTTATCTGCCAGGTGCCATCCACTTTATGAAGAACAGTAGATTTTAAGTTTTCGTACTCTTCAGCATCCTCGGTCAATTTGTATTCTGCGCCAATGAAATAATATTTACTTGCATCAATAATAACGTTGATATCTACGCTTGTCGCAGTAGAGTCAATCGTTGTAGGTGTGGCTAGCTCGACAAATTGTCCTTCTAAAACCGTGCCCCAATGAATCGTTGCAGAACCTTCTGACCAAGCGAGCGTATACGTCGAGAACTCATCTGCTTCAAAGACAGCGATCTGTCCTACGACGATCTCTTCCTCTCTGGTCCTGATCTCGCTGTATTCGACTTCCTTGGTGCCGTCCTCGACGGTCTCATAGCCGACCAGCACTTCTTCGGTTCCGACTACAACGGTGACAGTCTCCTCTTCCTCGTAGGTCTCGGTGACCTTGTATGTCTCCCATACGTACTTGTAGCCTAACCAGGTGGTAGGATCCCACCATACGACATCGACCTTGACTTTGACCAGTCTGGTCTTCTCGACCTCTCTGGTCTTGGTGACGAGCTGCGTCTGCTCCTCGGTGATCTCCCTTGTCTCGTAGACAGGGACTTCGACATAGTTGGGCTCGGTCTCCGTCCAGGTGTATTCGTATTCGATCTCGACGGTCTCCGTCACAGGCGTCATGACGGCTTCCACTGTCTCTACGCCATAGACGACGGTACCTTCCTCATCGAGGGTCTCCTTGACGTGGATGGTCTCGAACTCGACATCGCTCAGATCCTCTTCGCCTGCATATTCCAGGGTGACGGTGACCTTCTTTTCGGAGTAGTCCTTAGGTTCGATCTCTTCACCGTTGCATACGAAAGAGATGTCGGCGCCTCTGACAGCGATGTCTTCGTCTTCCTTCTCTGCCCTGATGGCCTCGATCGCTTCTTCCTTCGCTTCCGCGACAAGCACTTCCGTTCCTTCCGGAACCGTGCCCGCCTCGTAGGAAACCGTGACCTTCAGATCAGCAAGGACATATTCCTTCGAAAAGGCTTCCGCATTGAGGACGGTTTCTTCCGCAGATGCTTCTTCTTCGGCAGCTTCTATTGCCTTGACAGCCTTCTCTACGCTTTCTCCGTCTTTTGCAACCTCAACGTAACCAGAGGCTTCCCCTTTCAATATGTCTTCTTGCGGAAGACCTGGCTCCTCTGTCTGTTTATCTTCATCTTCTTCATCTTCTTCCTGTGCCGCCTCAGGTACTTCTGCCGTTTCTGTGACAGGAACCTCGTCATCGGCACAGATGATATTGACCGGCACCATTTCAAGCATCATGGATACGGTCAGTACCAAGGCCAAGAAAATTTTTAGGATTTTATTCATTGGCAAACCTCCTCATACAACAAAAAGCTATTCAAAAATGCTATATCTGCTCATAGCTAATAATATTTTATACTATATTTTATTGTCTAGTAAAGCAATTTAAACCATATTTTGCATGTTTTTTGATGTTTATATTGTTTGCTAAGTATTCTTAATTTTTTATTGAAGATTCAAGTTTTTTTGTTGGATAAAAACAGCTTTTTGACTCGTTTTAGGACAAAATCACAGATTTTGATTCATTGTTTTTTTGCTATGTCGTATGGCTTTTTTCTATTAATTTCACTTGTATTTCGTAAATGAAATAGAAAAAACTTGTTTGCTCAGCGATAAAAGATACTAGAGAAGGATTGCGTGAGATTCTCCCACGCAATCCTTTTATTCTGATATGATCTGGACTCCTGCTAATTGCCGAAGTAACGCTGGTACCAAGCCTGATAGTCGGCTTCGGTGCCCATGTTGCCGTCGCCGTCGAAGTCGAGGATCTCAGGGAAATCGCTGTAGATCTCAAGCCATTCGGCATAGGTCCATTCGGCATCCGGGTCCGGCGTGCTCTGTCCGGAACCGGGAGCCTGCCAGGTGCCGTCGCCGCCATCACCGAGTCCGGCGTTGAAGTGTATCACGGGATCAATCCATGCTCTTTTTTTCATCGTTGCATTCCTCCGTTGCTTAGTTGTTCGGATCGTCCGTCTTGTCCAGTCTGTTGATCGTGCCGTCACCGAATGTCAGCGTACGCTTCGTCGTGCCCTGCACCTCGATGCCGTCGATGGTCTTCCAGTACTGCCTGACCAGAATCGCGGTGTTTGCCTTAATCTTGTCTGTGATATCGGCATATCCGAGGTAGCCGGCGAGGACGCCCTTGGTCTTGTAGACCATGGCGGCATTGATGGTCGTCTGCACGACACCGTTGGTCGCCTTGATCTTCAGGTTCGACACGACTTTGTCGACCTTTCTGCCGACCTCTTCGATGTAGAATCCCGCTTCGCCGTAGTTCAGGTCATCGACGCCCAGGACAGCGATCATGCCGGAAAGCTTCAGGCTATCCTTGTAGTAGGTGTAGTGCGTATAAGGCTGCAGGTAGTTTTCAGGAACTTCCTTCAGGAAGTAGACCGTATCCCTTACCGGAACCATGTCCGTACCGATCGCCGTGTAGGCCAGCGTGTCTTCATCGTATGTGACAGCTGCTTCAATGTTCTGCTTGTGGGATCCGTCGTTCCTGCGGATGAATTCGCCAGTGGCTGTGTAGCCTTTCTCTGTCTCGGTCCAGGTCAAGACAAGTTCAGTTCAGTCCAGTCATGACCGACCTTAGGAAGAACGACTGTCCTGATATCGGTATGTAATTCTCCATCAAGAGACTGAGACGCCGTGACTGCTGCAGTATAGACGATCTATCCGTCAGCTTCGCAGGTTACAGGAATCTCTTCCGATGCGATTGCTGCTTCGATATTCTGCTTATGGATTCATCGTTCCTGCATACATAGTTTGCTGTTGCGGAAGAGTAGTCTTCTTTCCATTCCCAGCCGGTAAGTTTATAGTCATGACCTAAAGCGGGGATTGTTACAGTGTTGGTTTCAGTGTATTCGACATCATTGAATACGACTGATGCTTTATAGATAATCTGACCATCTTCGGTACAGGTTGGATCCTTTTCTGAATCCATTGAGACATTAGCTTTTATCTCCATATCATTTCCAATATCATTTGTGCATATGAAGATCGCTCTTGCACTGTTGTATTCATCCCATATAAATCCAGAGAATTCATACGTTCTTTCTAATTTTGGCAATATCAATGTTTGATTATCAGTATACGGATGATCTTCAAATTCAACAATTGCCTGATATTCAATGTATCCGCTATCATCAAATGTTGCTTCTTTTTTTGAAAGAATACTGACATTAGCTTCAACGTTTTTTATATGTTCATCATTATTGATGCAGACAAATAAAGCAGATGCATTTGAGAAATCTGAGCTCCATGTCCAGCTCTTAAGTATATAATTATGTCCAATAGACGGAATGATGACTTCCTTTGAGTCACTGTAAGTTATCCCATCAATAACAACTGAAGCTGTATAAACGGTCAAACCGTTATCTTCGCAATCCGGATCAGTTGAAGAAATGGCAACTAAAGCTGGATAAACCAGTTGTTCCGATGGATCATGACTGCAAACGAAAACAAGGGAAGCACTGCCATAATCATCTGACCAGATCCAACTATCGAGTTGATAATCATGATTCAATGCAGGAATAGCAACAAAGCGAGACTGCGTAGTGAATAAGGAATTATTAAACGTAGCATAATATGCGCCAATACCGGCTGATTCACATTTCGCAGGATTTATTATATCAAAAATGGTATAAGCAGTTTCAGTAATAATATGAGATGAATCAGAAAGACAGATTGCAGAAGCAGTTACATATGAATAATCATCAGACCATAAGTATACAGGATCATTCCACTCGTGTCCGAGTGCAGGGATCTCGACGCTCTTGTCTTCGCTGTGAGCCTGTCCGTCTAAGGAATCTGCCGCAGCCACGCTTGCCGTGTAGAGCTTCTCGCCTGCCTCTTCGCAGCCCGGATCCTCAGTGATCTGGAC
>JAEEGL010429468.1_pt1 | contig 13507 bp, 10 predicted proteins | sample 9134231 | NCBI WGS metagenome assembly JAEEGL01 (sample SAMN16246548, study PRJNA631951) | gut metagenome | biome: gut microbiome; feature: rumen; material: fiber-attached | host: Bos | place: Iran: Karaj | collected 2018-10
TCCGCATATGGTTTGCGTTTACTACCCAAATACTTTCCAGATACTCAGATGAGAGCTCAAGGACTTCAAAGATCGGCTTCCAGTACACCCCGGTGCTCTCCATGGCAACAGAATAGCAATCATTCTTGGAAAGCCACAAGGTCAGTCGTTTTAGTTCCGGTTTTGTTGTTCCAAAGCTTCCTCTGATGGCAACGGGGTCGAGGCCCTCTCCGCGAAGGATACATGCTTCGATCAGGTCTTTGTGAACGTCCAATCCGCAGCAACAGTACAATAAAGCTTCCATGGTCACCTCCGTAATAAATATTATAGCGGAGGCGGTCACCTGAAAAACTGTAGTTTAATGCACGCGGTTGAACCGCAATTCTGTGTGCTCAAAGGTGACCCGGCCACGTTCTAAGAGACGCACTCATGGTGGCAAACCGTCCCTCGGCCTTCCTCCGCACGTCCATTCTACCATTTTTCATGCATTTTGTGCGCGGCTTTGCGGCATGGTCGTTCTCTGTCTTTGATGCATTCTCTATCCGACAAGACAAAGAACCGTCCCTTGTCTTACATTAAGGTTGATTCTGCCGTCGGTAATCTGCGTCTCCATGGTGATCTTATGAATATCCCATTTGCTCGTGATAGCCGGGGTAATATACTGAAGTTTGATATCCTCTTCGGTCATCTGTTTTTTGTTCAGAACCATATGCAGTTCCTCCTGCTGGACAGATCAAAAAAGCTCAAAATGTGCTCAACTAAAATACTATACAATATTTTTAGTTATTAATACAAACAGTTTCTTTAATTTGTTAAAGTGCATAAAATTGGGGGTAGGAATTTGTGCAGGGTGCTGAATGAAGAAAGATGAACAAACCCGGGGGTTGGCAGTTGAACTCAACCCTCGGGTTTGTTATAGAAAGATGCTTTGATGAGTATTTACAGATTTCTCTGGGCTTCAAGAGACAAGCGCTCATTTCTCAGTTTATATCTTTTACGATAATTGTCATATTGAGCAAGAATATCTTTTTCTGTCCCTGTGAAGCCGCATTTTACACAATGATAAAGGCCGTCGGGATATAGATCAATAATTACATCATTAAGATTAAATAGACAGAGAGGACACCGATATACTACATTTTCTTTAACTTCAGACATGTCACTACCTCCTTGTTTTCCTGAATGTTGTATTGCACAGTCAAAGTATAGAAAGGGGAAAACAAACTTCCGTCAGATACTGTAAGACTGACAGCTGGCGTGATAGCTTCAAACTCAACTATCGTCTGTATCTGAGGGATTATTACGCCGACGGACTTCTTTCCCAATATTGTTGTATCTGAGTAATGATACTCTCCGACAGCCCTCTCATCTGCAAGCAATTTTATACCTTTCATATCTTCCGGATATTCTGTAAATCCGTAGCAGCCTTTGACGTATTCTTTTATTGCAACAGTATGATCAGTTGATTCTGTACCTTTCATGGAAACTATTTCACGGGTAATCTTTATGCATCCGCAGGAACAGAAAGAAAAGTGTGTTTTCAGATTGAACGACAATCCATCAGAAAATTCAATCTTTTCTGATAGGATGGTTAATTCAACTTCTGTGTCGTTTCTCTTGAAGTCGTAAACAGAAGCCGGGTAATGGCATAAGTCCCTGGTTTCCTGATTATGGATTAAAAATGCTGTTGTTCTGGAGCCATCCTTAAAATGGTTTTTCAAACCGGTTCTGAGCTGTGACTGAATAATATATGGATAAGAATTCATATAATAAAAACGTGGATCTGTCGCATCTGTGCCGGTAGAGCAGGGAAATTCTCCGATGTATGGTCTGAGGTCACCGATTGACCCTCCCTGAAACATGTCAATAAGTACCCTGTAAGAAGAATTCAGAATCCAGAAAACTTTTTTCCCTGAACCCATGATAATATCTTTGCCTGCTCCGACCATACAGTCTCTTATTGGACGGATTTTTTTATACTCAGATACAAATTCCGAAAGCGTCAATGACTCTGCGTCACAGTTGTCACATAGCTGTTTTACATAGACGAGAAGTTCTTTATACAGTTGCCTGGAAATACTTTCAGGATCTATAATATTATGGTGCCTGGTCAGCCAGCTTGAGCCAACGTGGATTTGATAGTAAGAAAAACCGTCATTGTAATCCTGCTGGAGACGTGTCAGGTCACAAAGATTATAATCGTAGTTATGCTGCAAGCCTTCATTGATAAGACCTCTCTGGCTGTTGGCAGGATGAGAAGCAAATACATCATCTCTGTTTTCATAAGCCATCAGCAAGTCTCTGGAAAGATGAGGTACGGCAATGATGCCTGACCAGTCGTCTTCATTTTTAGCCGGACGTAAAGAATGGCTTTTTGAAGGATACCAGGGATTCCAGCTTCCTCCCTCAGAGAAAAGATACCATGAATTATTGCATCCGTGAAAAACCTTCACTCCCTCTTCAAAACAGCCGCCGACAATGCCTGTAATTTCCGGATCGTATTTTTTTAGGTACTTAATCAGAGAAGCATCCAGCATATAATTACCGCAGCTCCTGGGAAGAAAACCAAAGCTTCTTTGAAATCTGCTTAAGGATTCACGAACACATTTTTCTTTCTGAGCTTCACTTAGAAGCCATACCATAGTGTCAGGCATATTTTCTAATGGTGTAAGCCAGATAGCCGGTTCATCTCCATAGTTTTCCTGATCATATCTGCACATGCTGACTATCTTATCATCCAGCAATAAAGTGCTGGAGATGAACAGTGTGGCTTTCAGAGATAATGAATGACAGACTTCTCTTTGAAATTCATATTCACGGTTCAATTCCGGACGCTGAAATAAATTGACAAACATTTCATTTCCCTCATGTTATCTTCTTCGCTTGTTCTGTAATCTGCATATGGACTGTTTGCACATAATTATCCATTATATCTTTATCTGAATTTTATAATAATTTGAAAGAAAAAGGAATATGGCACAGCAGTTTTGTCTAATATAAAGCATTTTTTTACAATTGATTGAATTTCTGCGTAATGCTACACTTTCATTACAATAACAGAAAGGAGCATTGAATCATGCTAAAAAATTACAAAAAATTCCTATCAATGTTGCTGGCAATTCTTCTGTTTGTCAGTGTAACGGCAATCGGGCAATCGACTGCAAATGCAGATAACCCAGTTACACTCTCAATAGTCCTCTATGGCTCAGAAGGTGCCGACTCGGCAAAAATCTTTTCTCTTATCAACGAAAAACTAACTAAGGACCTGAATGTTACGCTCGAACCTGTGTGGCTTGGCAGTGCTGACAGCGCAGGGCAGATGTCTTTGCTTTTCTCGGCCGGGGAAAAGATGGATCTCGTCTATATTGCAGGTTGGTTTGCCTACAAGGATTATGCATCAAAAAATGCTTATGCAGAGCTTACCATGGATGAGATCAAGGAATTTGCACCACTCACGTATGAAGCGGTAACAGATGCTGAATGGCTTCAGACTCAGGTGAACGGAAAAATCTTCTGTGTTCCGGAGAAAACAGATATGACGTCCAATGACCGTCTTGTTACTATCAGAGGCGATCTGAGAGAAAAATACGGTCTTGCTCCTCTTGAAACATGGGAAGATTTGGAAGTTTATATTGAGAAGGCCTTGGCTGATGAAGACGAAGCATTTACTTCTTCCGGTGGTATGGAAGGTTTTCAGTCACATCTTCTCCGTGATAAGTACGGGTGGGCAGAATTTGATCGTGCAACGGGAATTTGGTATGATCTGAATGACGTTCAGAACGGCGTTTATAAAATGTTCGATTTCGTCATGACGGATGAGTTCGTCGGGATGTGCAAAACAATGCGCTCGTATTTTGAAAAAGGATACTGGGCATCTGACGAGGTAGCAAATTATTCTTCTGCTAATACTGCAGACAATGTGTCCCGCTTTAATTCTGCAATAGTCCCGATGTTGTCTGCTAACTACAGCACGACACTTTCTTCGGAAAAGACCTTGAATGAAACCCATCCGGAATGGAAAGTTGAAGTATATGGATTAAACGATACTTCTCTCTCAAGTGCTCGTCCGGCAATCAATGACGGTATGGCAGTTGCTATGACATCTGAAAACAAAGAACTCTGCCTTAAAGTCATTGACCTTCTCAGAAATGACCCGGACTATCACCATCTCCTTATGTACGGCGTAGAAGGTGAGAATTGGAAGTATGCAGATGAAGAAAAGACGTCCTTCATTTCGCTTGCTCCCTTCGATTTCGGGTGCAACTGGGGCTTCAAAAACTCTTATGCAGAACTCCAGGATGCAAGTGCTCCCGAAGACATCCTGGCTATCAAGCAGCGCTGGGCAGATAACGGAAGAACGATTCAGAATCCGGTCAACGCATTCACGTTTGATAAGACAGGTTTAGAGACAGAGATGGCACAGATTGCCGATGTTTATACTGAATATTACTGGCCACTTTATTATGGTATGTATGAAGATGTTGACGGCGCGGTAACACAGTTCAGAAAAGCAATGGAAGGTGTTGGACTTAACACCGTTCTTGATGCTCTGAATTCTCAGTTAGATGCTTTCGCCGTTGAAAATGGTCTGAAATAAAATTCATATAAGTGGTGCAGGGCTTATAACGCTTTGCACCACTTTCCTTTAACAGGAGAGAACCATGAAGCACTTTTTAAAAGATATCCGGCAATATAAAATATTGCTTATCATGTTGCTTCCCGCTGTTATCTATTATATTGTTTTTTCTTATGTCCCGATGGTCGGGGCAATTGTTGCTTTTAAGACATATGATTACTCGAAAGGGATTTTCGGAAGCAGCTGGGTCGGCCTGAAGAATTTCAAATACCTGTTTTCATCAGGTAAGGCATGGATGCTGACAAAGAATACATTTACTTATAATCTCTCGTTTATTGTTGTCAGTCTTGTTACGCAGGTCATCTGCGCAATCTTCATATCGGAATTCAAATACAAAGTCGTCAAAAAAACTTTTCAGTCCGTCATGTTTCTGCCGTATTTTGTTTCGTGGGTAGTTGTCGGACTGATTTCATATAATTTGCTGAACTATGATTACGGAATTGCAAACCAGATCATAACAGCTATAGGCGGAAAGAAAATTAACTTTTATACTACACCCAACACCTGGAGAGTCATTCTTGTCATTTTCAATACATGGAAAAGTGTTGGGTATGGTTCTGTCATATATATCGCTACTATCAGTGGGATCAGTACGGAAATCTATGAGGCAGCTGAAATAGACGGAGCCGATATCTGGCAAAGGACACTTTTTATCACGCTGCCGAATATGAAAGCATCAATTATCACAGTGCTGCTTTTGGATGTCAGCAAAATCTTTCGGGGTAATTTCCAACTGTTTTATAATCTGGTCGGGAATAACGGGATGCTGTTTAATTCAACTGATGTTATCGATACTTTTGTGTTCCGCGCTTTGATCAACTCCAATGAATTGGGAATGTCTTCAGCTGCAGGTTTGTTCCAGTCGGTATTGTGTTTTGTCTTTATTATTATCGTCAATGCCATTGTAAAAAAAGTTGATAGAGAAAACGCGCTGTTCTAGGGTGAAAAGATGAAAAAAAGAAAAATAAAATGGGATGAGTTGTGTTTTCGCCTTGTTGGCGGTTTATTTGTAGGAGGGATAGCTACTGTATGTCTGATCCCTTTCATCATGCTTATATCCGGCTCATTTACCAGTGAATCGTACATTTTAAGAAACGGCTATCCGCTCTTCCCGCATAATTTCAGTACAGAAGCGTACAAGTTCCTGATGAAATCATGGAAACAAATTCTGCTTGCCTATAAAAACAGCCTGGTAATAACAGTAGTTGGGACAGCTTTAGGCTTGTTTCTGACCGCGATGACAGGCTATGTGCTTTCAAGGAAAGATTTTAAGTGGAGAAATAAATTCGCATTTTTCTTTTTTTTCACGACACTGTTTTCAGGCGGTTTGGTTCCGTGGTATATTGTTATGACGAAGATCGGTGTCAGAAATACGCTATGGAGCATCATATTGCCGAATTTGCTGACAGTATTCAATATTCTCATTATGAGGAACTTTATGCTTGGGATTCCGAAAGAGATAATTGAATCCGGTAAAATCGACGGGGCGAATGACTTTGTAATTTTTATCAGGCTGGTTCTTCCTATCCTGAAGCCTGCGTTGGCGACAATCGGGCTGTTCCTTGCTCTCGCTTACTGGAATGACTGGTATCACGCTATGCTGTTCATTAACAAAAAGAATTTGTTTCCGCTGCAATACTACTTATATGATATTTTGAACAGCGCCATTTCAATGCAAAAAGCCATGGAAGGCGGAAGCAGTGCCGGATTCACGATAATCCCAACATATTCCGCAAAGCTTGCCATGACTGTAATTGCGACAGGACCTATAGTTCTGCTTTATCCGTTTATACAAAAATATTTCATCAAGGGTATCACTGTCGGTGCAGTGAAAGCATAGATACAATCCACTTCAGTCCGGCGGCTGGATATTATTCCTCAGGAAGCAGGTGAGATAAACGAAATTCTTATCCAATATGTTTCGTAAACTGGAATGGAAAAAGAAACTGTTGTTCGTGTACAGTTTTATGTGTTCTGTATGTTTAATTGCATTCTTTATCACAGTCAATGCCGTAGAGAAAAACTATACTTACGATAATTTTACGTTTTCCTCCAATACAGCATTCGGGCAAATGAAGAATTATATTCAGTACAGAATTGATGAGCTTGTACAGGAATGTTACTCTCTTGCCTATAATAATGTGGTTACGGAAGTCCTGAGCCGGGATCAGACAGACATAAAGACGCAGCTGACAGACCTGAGTGACGTTCGTTCTTTGTATTATAAACGGCTTGGTGAAAACAAGAATCAGATTACCCGTATTACTTTGTATATGGATCGTATGGAAGGTGATGAAAACATCACCAGTTCACATATCCAGTTTAAATCCTTTCAGGCGGCAAAGGAAACTCCATGGTATGCTGCCATGATGAACAGCAAAGCAAGGCTGTTTTGCTGTGGTGAACAATATACCGGTGATGCTGATTCTATTTCCATTTTTCACACAATCAGTTCAGATAAAGATTATACTTTGCTGGTTGCTGCAGTCCAGATAGACGTGCCTAAAGAAAGCTTCTCAGAAATCCTGAGAGGAGGCACAACCACTGAAAATGCCAGCTGCAGCATCCTGAATTCTATGGGTGACTATATATGCTGTTCAGATATTGATAAAGCGGATCTGGATGGTATTTCTCTGCAGGCTCTTTATGATACCGGGAATAAGGAAGCGGAGAGACAGTATCTCAATATTGAAAAAATCAAGTATACCGATTGGTTTCTTGTTCAATCCACGCCGATCAGCGATTTTACAGCTCTAAGCCGGAGTAATACTTTTTCTCTTTTCCTGGTGCTGATTATTACTCTGATTGTCTGCTGGTTTGCTACATCACTCCTGTCAACTTTTATGACAAAGCGTATTCTTGCCTTAAGCAACAGAATGCGGAATTACCGTGCATCAAAAGCGTACCCGCTTGGTTTTCAGAAAGACGGAGATGAGGTCGATCACCTGATTGAAAGCTATGACAACATGATCGGGGAAATTGATGAGCTGACACAGAGAGATGTTGAGAACAACCGGAAAATCATGCAAGGGGAGCTGACTCTTCTGTATGAGCAGATCAATCCGCACTTTTTATTTAATACTCTTGATATTTTAAATTGGTTGATTATCAAGGGAAATAATGAAAAGGCCTCTGAAACACTGGTTGATCTGATACAGTTTTACCGCTTTGGATTAAATAAGGGAAGAAAACTTGTTAAACTGCAGGAAGAACTTAAGCATGTAGAGCACTATATTAGAATTCAGAATACGCGGTTTGAAAATAAGGTGGAATTTGAGGTAGATATTCCGGAAGATTTAATGGAAATACTGATACCGAAAATTACTCTTCAGCCCGTCGTGGAAAATGCCTTAATTCACGGGTTGAGAAACAGCAGCAACGGTAAAATTAAGATATATGCAGAGAAAAAGGATGACGATGTAGTAATAAGAGTCCTGGATAATGGAGTAGGGATTCCTGCATTTGAGCTGAACCAGCTTTATTCTGAGAAATCCGGATATGGCTTACGGAATCTGGACGAACGCCTGAAACTGGAATTTGGAGACAAATACGGTATTACTGTCAGCAGTACAATCCACGAATTTACTTGTGTTGAAATACTTGTCCCTTCAAAGAGAGATGATTGATATGCAGTACCTTTTGTTAGTTGACGACGAGCCGGTTGTGCTCGCAGGGATAAGAGAGATTCTTGCTAAAGAAAATCTGCCGATTAAAATTATATGTTGTGAAAATGGTGCTGAAGCACTGCAGGAGGCGATGCTTCACCGGCCGGATATCCTACTCACAGATGTTAGAATGCCGATTATGGATGGAATCGAATTAGCAGAAGCTGTGAGGAATGCCTATCCGTCGTGCAGCATTGTATTTATGAGCAATTACTCCGATACTGAATATCTGAAAAGTGCTATAAGGCTGCGCGCAGTGGATTATATTGAAAAACCTATCAGTGCAAATGCCTCTTTTTTGCCGTTAGTACGCAAACTCATAGTGCTTTCAGCATCAGTCAGCGAAGAGGAAAAACAGACTGATTCTCTTCGGATTCAAGAATTAGTAAAAATGAGACTCTGTCAGATGCTGACAGAGAAAAAGCCCGATTTGCAGGAGGCTGAGCTTTACCTGCATAAGATGGAGTCACCTTTTACCTGTACCAGTGATGTCAGGTGTGTCATTTTTTCAGATAGTTCAGCAGAAGAATTGCGCGAATTTGCCGAATTGAAGCTGCGAAGTAGAAACGACGTGGTTTTCTACATTAGGTCTCAGAGTATGATTGTCAGCTTCTTTTTTTCAAATAATACTCAGTTGTTATGTGATGATATAATTACTGTCATGTTCAATAAGATGGCAGGGGAATATACAAACCTTAGAATCAGTGCAGGCAGGCTTTATAAACACCTGGAAAATGCACATTTGTCCTATGTTGAAGCGACAGAAATCTCAGAATACTTCTTTTTCTCAGAGGAATTAAAGAAAGTATTATATAAAAAGCAGGATAAGCCGGAGACAGCTGTTTTAAATGATTCACTGATACAGGAATTCGGCCAGCTCCTCTCTACGTTCAATGTAAAAAAATGTACCGGTTTTCTTACAGAAATATATCAGTATATAGGCAGTAAACCTGACACTCCTATACTTGAGGTTAAAACGTTTTATTTTCGATTGATGGAAAAAATAATTCAGTTTTCAAGAGCGAACCGTTTGAAATTCCGAGATTTTGATTCCCGTGAGGCAATGAGGAAACAGATATTTGAGCAGAACAAACTTTTGGAGCTTCATCGTTCTATCGTGGATTGGGTGTATGAGCTTTTCGATCTGTCCAATACAGTTTTTTCGGATGAGCATATGATCCGGTTGGTGCTGATTTATATCCATAATAATCTGGATAAGCCTGAACTGGATATACAGGATATCTGCGATTTTTCAGGCTATTCTTCAAGCTATCTGATGCATCAGTTTAAGTTATCGGTCGGAATGACAATTAATAAGTATATCTCAAAAGAACGCATAGCTGAAGCATGCAGACTCCTTGTGGAAACGAATGATACGCTGGAAACCATCGCTGAGAAAGTCGGTATCAGCAGCACGCAGTATTTTTGCCGTCTGTTCAAGAAGCAGATGCTTCTGTCACCAGGCGAATACAGAGAAATGAAAAGAAATGGTAGCTGATATATGGATAAATACGATATTATCATTATCGGGAGTGGGCCTGCAGGCGTCGCAGCAGCAATCCAGGCTGCTAGAAATAAAGCAAAAGTTCTATTGATTGAAAAAAGCGGAGTCCTTGGCGGTATGTGTACAGCAGGGTTATTAAACTGCTGGTGCGGTACAGCTCGGAGCAGAATCATGAAAGAGATCCGAGAAGCAGGTCAGGATATCTGCCCGGAAGAATCCTTGAGTGATGAGCAGAGGTATTATCCGTATCGGCATGTTTACGACCCTGAAATATTGAAGTCTTTCTTTTTAGATGCAGCGCTTAATGCCGGGGTTCAGGTGCTCTTCCATACTACCTTCTGCGAGATAGATAAAGAGCAAAACAGAATTAAATATGTACGGGTGTTAACGAGAGAAGGCTTCCGGGACTTCAATGCTTCGGTTTTTATTGATGCAACCGGAGACGGCGATCTTTCCGTTATGGCCGGAGTTCCTTATCTCAGCGGCGATGAAAACGGCACATATCAGCCCATGTCGACCATGCTGATGGTTGGAGGCGTTGATGAAAAGAGAGCAGTATATAAACCGTCTCCCAATTTGATGGACAGAATGAAAGAATTCCAGGATTCAGGCAAATTGACAGAGCCGGCTGGTCACATTATTCTTGTTCCGGGTTTTAACCGCGGGACGGCATCTGTAAACATGACAAATGCAATAAGGCTGGATGGCACAAACTCGGGAGATCTGAATTCAGCTGAAATACAAACACAGAAGCAAATACCTGAGATAATAGAATTTCTTAGAAAATATGTGCCCGGCTTTTCAGAATGTTATCTGATAAGCAGAGGGCAGTATGTAGGGGTTAGAGAAACCAGGCATCTGATTGGTGACTATACTCTTACAGCGGAAGATATTTCAGAAGGCAAAACTTTCGATGACTGGCTTGTACAAAAAGCACATTATCACTTTGGAAACCATAGTACAGACGGAGCAAACAGAAACCCGGATACAAGCCTGTCTTTTGGCAGCAGTACCTATACAATCCCGGCGAGATCATTTTATAACTCTTTGATCCCAAATTTGTTGTTTGCTGGGAGATGTATTTCCGGTACACCGGAAGCATCGGCTTCGTTCCGCGTAATGCCCATCTGTTTCGCAATGGGAGAAGGTGTCGGTCAGCTGGCTGCGGAAGCAGCAGAGTCATCTATAGATGTCAATAAAGTCGACATTACAAAAGTACAGAAAAAACTGCTAAAGGATCAATTGTAGTTTTGTTCTATTGCATAGATATAGCCTGGGGGCTGGCAGAGTAGTCTGTCGGTTCCCAGGCTTTTTTTGGGTTTAGTGTAATTTTCTATTTCTTGCTTTTGCTTTCCAATCTATTATAGTGTTCTAAAAGACCACTCCAATATTCTTCTCGCTTACGTTTTTTGATTGCTTCAGCGTGAAGTCTTTTCGCTTCATTTAATTCTCTTACTATTTCAATGTATGGTTTTTCAGTGTATGGTTTGTCGAGTTCAGGATTTTCTGTTGAGTTATACTCTCTAAAAGGTTTAATGCCTCTCATAATATCAAATTCACTCTTCCAAGGCTCCTGTTCTTGCCAGCAGGTTTCAAGAACAAAGAATTCATCAACATTCAGAGCATTTGACATTACAATGTCATGAAGAGAAACAATAACTTTATCTTCATTTATCCTGAGAATTCTATGAAAAATATCCCCTTCAGCCCCTGTATATATACATACGCTATAATTGGGCTGATAAATCTGTGGGCCTTCTTCTAAGAACTTCTTTTTATAAAGCCATTTGTAGCTTTTTAATTGATATGGCCCTTTAGCCCGTTGATATTTAATTTTTATTAATTTGCCATTCTTATAATACTTTTTATTGTATGATTCTTCATCTGCATCTTTCCAACTCTCATCGAATAACCATACTATTCTTCGTCCTTCATTGAGATGAAATGTAGTTCTATCTAAGAATTCTTTCTTTTTAATCGAGCTGTATTGAAACTCTAATACAGTATTTGCCTCTTTAATAAAAACGTCAGCGATATGCTTTTCACCTGTTTTTTTATCAATAAAGATATGCTCTCGCATTTCTTTTGGAAAGTATTCCTGCATTCTAATATGCCATTCGGACATATTAATATAGTCTTTATCAAATTCAAAAGGGCAAGTCGATTCTTTTTTGATATGCGCGAAGTGGTGTCGGTTTGTGTCGCCTCTTCTTTGCCTGACAGGTTTTCCGCAAGCAGGGCAGACGCAATGCTTGAATACACCATCTTCAGCATTGACTCTGATGTTATTTTCATCTAACGCAAAAAACATTTATTTCCCTCTTGATGTTGAATTAATTATACTATACTTTCGGTTTTATTTGCAAATGCTTTGTGTAGTAGTGAGTTCTTAAAGTGTGATCTTACAAGACAGGGGACGGTTCTCTGTCTTTGGCGCATTCTCTATCCAACAAGACAAAGAACCGTCCCTTGTTTTACGCAGGGTGCTGAAGACTGGGCACGGCTCTTTGTCTTTTGTCCGTATTTTATACAATAGGTGTTACTGCAAATTGAATAATAGGGGCTGCAAAATCTGCCTGCAGCTGCCAGAATTCAGCCTCGGAGATGGAAGGTCCGTAAGAACTTCCCAAATTATTATAGTGTTCAGTGGCCTTATAATAATTCCCGGTGTCCATGATAATCCCGTTTACAACATCAAAACTGTTTCCGGTAAACCGATATACATAATAGTCACTGAAAGCGGCACCTCCTGATCCTCTGTGATAGATGAGGTTATCGGAACGCAGCCAGTAAAGTACTCTTTCACTGCTTGCCAGCATACGGCTTGGTACACCATTAATGAGAGTAAACAGGTCATAGATAACTGTTTTGTCGGGATAGTCCTGACTGTCATTATTGCGCGTCAGCCCGATCAGCAGTTCCGGTATACCATCTTTGTTCAGATCCTTCAGATAATAACCGACACTTGTGTCATAACGCATCAGAAGGCTTATACCGTAATACTCATACGGAAAGGTATAATATGTCAGCGGGGTGTCTGCGTAATCAGTCATGAGTTCAGAAGCTGATTCAACTTTATGAATATAATCATTATATGTCTGAATGACAGGGGAATAAGCCGAAAGAAAATCACCGACGTAGATATAGGCAGGGGAGGTGGTTGCGGAATTGCCCTGGCCGTCAAATCTGGCCTGCACACCCCAGCCATTAAGAGACAACGGAACGTTGCTGACAGCGATAGTGTCTCCTTCAAGCACTTCCAGCAGGAGTCCCGGATGCTGTGCCATGGCATCGGAAACGGAGTAGATATTTCCGTAAGGGTCTACTATTTCCCAGGTCAGGCTGTAAGCATTCTCTGCGTGGGCGATAAACCATGTCTTCCCGCCGATTGTCAGAGATTCACTTGACGGATTCTTGGTAATGAGTACTGCCGGGCCGGGAACAGGAGTCGGCGTAAAAGGAGTCGGAGTCGGCTGCTGAGTTGGTGCGGGAGTAGGTTCAGGTGTTGGAACAGGAGTGGGTGCCGGGGTCGGCTCAGAAATCTGCACAATCGTTTCTGCAACCGGTGTTGGTTCTAACGTGGGCATAGGCTCAGCAACAAGATTATTCCCGAGATGGCAGGCACTTAAAACCGCCAGACTGAGCATCATACAGGTTATAATCAGTATTTTTTTATTCATAATGGTATCCTCAGATGGCTTAATGTTTATTTCAGCTTCTGAA
>JAEEGL010794064.1_pt1 | contig 13507 bp, 4 predicted proteins | sample 9134231 | NCBI WGS metagenome assembly JAEEGL01 (sample SAMN16246548, study PRJNA631951) | gut metagenome | biome: gut microbiome; feature: rumen; material: fiber-attached | host: Bos | place: Iran: Karaj | collected 2018-10
AATTATTAAAATTATGGTTTTTGACATTAAAAATTTCATTTCCAAAGTCATTTAATTTTTTGATTTAACTCATTTTAATATAATCATTTTTTGATTGAATTTTTTTGATAAAAAATAATTAAAAAAAATTTAAATGCTTTTTAATATATATTTATTTATCATTTAGTTTTAACAATTAAGATAAAAATGAATTTTAAGTTCTGTTTAAATGAGAAAAAGTTTTATAATTGAATTGATATACTTTTTTATTATAAAATTCTTAATCTTTTTAAAGAATTTTTGTTTGAAAATACAAAAAAATTAAGTAATCAGATTAAAGATAAAATCAAACAAATCAGTAATTTTCCATGTATAAAAAGTGTTTAGCTCAAAGATAGAAAATTTAATTACAATAAATAAATTTATTGAAAAACAATTAATTTCTTAATTTTTTATGTTAGTATTAATATTTTAAATATAAATAAAAAATAATGGGAAAAAAAGAAGCAAAAATATTTTAAATTGAATACTTCAAAATTCCTTTAAATCTATATTTATAAAAAAAAAACAAAAAAATTTCAAAATTAAAACCGAAAATTTTGTTCATAAAAAAGAAAGTAAATGTTAATGATATTTAAAAAAGGGATTATTGTAAATTTCTAAAATATTTAGTCCATTGAACAGCAAATTCAGGAAGAGTTACCTTCGTTACATGTTCATCAACAAATTCTTTAATATTATCATAGAATTTAGTCATTCTACTATCATAAGTAGTAGTATTACTTTTAACATTAACTAAAGCATCAACACTTTTATCATTTAAATAATAGATAGGATTAATTGAAAAAGTAGAAGTAAAAGGAATATTAGAAAGTTGATTTTTATAATCTCCTGCAGTAATATTAAATGATACTTCAATATTCGATGAAGTATTAAATAATACATTAAAATCATATGTATTTACTTTTTGGAAATTATATGAATAATAAAAATCTATATTATTTAAGAATACATCAATTGTTAATATTGTTTCATCTTTATCATTGTATATATATATTGAATCAAATGGTACATTTTTTGATGATAAAAGTACATTATTATTATTTAAAGTTACTAATTGTGAAAAAGCATTTGAAAAAATACTATCAAAACTTTTTGTTATTGAATTATCTATTCCTGATTGGATTTTTTCCCAAGTTTCTATTCTTACTCTTGATTTAATTATATCTATTGTTTTACTTAAATTTCCAGTTGAATTTTGTACCCAAGTTTCTAAATATGTTTTTATTTTATTTCCTTCACTTTCTATTTTTTCTATTGCTACTGTAGCATCAACATAATCAGATATTAAATGTTTATAAGTATAAAAGTATTCATTTAAATGTTTTGTATCTGAATTTATTTTATAATTTAAACTACCCATTTTAGTAGAAATTAAAATGAAATTTTTATTATCTAAAATATTATCTCTAAATTTATAATATTCTTTCTTAATATCATCAATAAGTCCTGTTATTTCTTTTATTTTATAAGTTCTTTCTTCATCTAAATTTCTTCTTCTTGTTAATCTATCTTTTAAAGAAAATCCTGTTAAAGGAGTACTAAATTGGGCTTTTAATTTATTTCCAGTTTCTGTAAAGTTATTTGAAATATAAGTTACTAATTTATCTAAAGTATCATTAATAACTTTTTGAACTGAATTTACTACTTGAGTTATATTTGATGAATTTACTTCTGATTGAACTTGTGCTAAAGCATTTGTAGCTTCGAAATTTTTAATATAATTAGTAATCTCTTTATCTTGTTCTTTTTTCTCTCTTATAAATGTGTCAGATACATTTACTATACATGGTTTAATTTCATTCAAAAAGAAATCAGTTGTATAATTTTTTTTGTTGTCATCTAATTCAATAACTAAAGTTTCTTTATAATTATTAACTACACTTTCTAAATTTTCATAATCTTTTATTGTAAGACTCATATATTTATCTTTTATAGTTTGAGGTATTGTTCCTACTGTAACTTTCATTTTTTTATCATAAACACCTAATTTATTTGTAATTTCTACTAATTTGGAAGTAATTGAATTTTTATATTCTTCTTTATAGTTATCTACATTAAGTCTGGAACTAAAAATAGTTGTTAAATTTGCTTTAAAACCGTCAGTGAAATTTTTTGGAATTAATTTATAAACTACTTCATTGTTTAATGGTTCTCTTAAATTATCTGAATTTATTTTATCGAGCATTGAGGTAATAAAGAATGAAGGAATTAAATATTCAGCATTTTCAGTGAACATAGTTAATTTTTGATTAATAACATTATCTACTTTAGGAGGAATAATTTCATTTAATTTATCTGAAAGTTGATTAAATATATTTTTTAATCTTGAAGCTAAAGATTTACTTATATATTTTAAATCAGAAGTATTTAATAATGAATTCATATAAACATTTGAATCTTCAATAACTTGATTTAAAAATTTAAATTGTGGTTCAACATTATTAACGTTATCATAATCATAAACATCTTTTATATAATCATTCCCAACACCTTCAAGAAAATCTTTTAAAGATTCATTATACAATTTAACTATTATTGATTCAATATTTGAACTAAATTCAATTTTTTCTTGTGTGAATCTATTATCAGCAATCGAAGAAAATTTAGAAATTTTTGTTTGAAGTGAATCCATTAAACCAGAATAAGTTTTTTGAGGGTCAAATTTCTCAAAAACTATATCTTGACTATTTCCTAATTCTTGCATAATACTTTGTTCATTATATATCTCCTTCATTTTTTTAAAGAAATCTTTTATAATGTTAATAGAAGTTTCATAAGTAGCATTATCTAATTTATCAATTCTATTAGGAGCTGAAATTATTGAATTATTGCTGAGAGAAGTAAATGAAGAGTTAAATTCTGCATCAAAATAAGCAATAATATCTGAATATTTACTGCTTATACTGTCTTTAAGTATAATAACTAAATTTTCCAAATAATAATCATAAATAGAATCAATAACAATTCTTATTTCTTCTTTTAAATTATTTCTTTCAGCTTCTAAAATAGCACTAACCATATCATCTAATTTATATTCACTAGATAAAAAGGTAAAATTATAAGTATTATTATCAATTTGACCAATTAAATCATTATAAACTTCATTAATGAATCTATCAATTTTTTCCCCTAAATCATCTTTAAGACCTTTAGGAGTTTCAATTCCTTTCAAGAAATTTTCAACTTCAAATTCTTTTATTGCTTCCATTTCTTTTTTCATATTTTCATAATAATCATTATAACTTTTTGCATCAAATTCGTATTTAAATAAATTTTTATAATAATCAAGTTCTTCATTAAATATTTGTTTTGCTCTGGCAAAAGGACCAGAAGGCATATTCATAAAACTCATTAATTCTCTTTTAAAGGGTTCTGCATCAACAAAAATTTCTCTTGCTACTTTTTCTATCATTTCTTTTATTCCTTCTAAATTTATATTTTTATTAAAAGTTTCTAAAAATTCCCCTTGGATGGATGCAATTGCATTATCCAACAATTTTTTAGTTACTTCATTTATTTCTTCTAAATAAACATTAATTTCATTTAAAAATTCATCTATTTTATTTTTTGAAATATCTTTATATAATTCCAAAAATTCATCTGAATTTAAAGCTTTTAATGTATCTTCCCCAATCATATTTCTTGAATAAGATATTAAGCTTTTTAAATCTGATACTGAATCTCTTACTTTTGCTACTTGAAATTGATATTGTTGAATTGGGGAAAGAATATTTTGTGGTTCTCCATTTTCACATATTTTTTCATTTGCTATACATAAATGGTTATTAAAGAATATTCTGAATTCATTTATTATTTTTCCTAAATTTGAACTTATATCATATTCATAATTATATATTATGTCTTCTATTCCAAATTGATCTCTCTTAGTTCTTTTAAAATTGTCTTTATTTTGTCCTATTGAATTATAAAGGAATTGTTTAGCTTTTTCAATTTCTTTTTCTATATCTTCATAATCTTTTTTAGCATTCCCAGAATATCCATAAAGATCTTTAGGAGCTTCAACATAAAATACATTATTAATTAATTCTATCCAAGTATCATAAACTGCCTGATATGATTCTTTGATTGTTTTATTAATATGATATATAATTAATAAAGTAATTCTTTCAAAAAGCTCTTCTCCTTCAAATTCTTGACTTACTTTAATTTGACGTAATTTAGTTTCTATTTCATTTGGTCTAACAATATATGAATCAATATGTTCTTTAAATGTTTTATCTAAAAATGAATAATTAAAATGATTATAAGCTTCTATTGTTTCATTATAATATTGGTCTAAGATATTTTTCAAAAATGTATAATTTGAATATTTACTGATTACAATGTCTTTAATATCTTCATCTAAATATTGTTTAAGAATTACTTGGAATAAACCTTCATCTTCATCTATTAAATAATGAAATTCATCTTTTGCTTCTTGATAATGTAAATCTTTGATGTATTCTGTTGCTTTATAAATTGGATTTTCTAACATATTTTTGATTGCATTTTTTTTTTCATCTAAATAATCTGAACCAACCGATAATAATTTATCATGAATATTTTTAGTATAACTTTTTGTTTTATTTTCATATACTTTATTATAAACTTCATAAAGTGATTTAATATCTTCTAAATACACACTATAGTTTTGATCAAATTTAACTTGTGTTCTCATTAAATCAATTAAATCACTTCCATTTTTTTTAATTTCTTCTAATTGGTCTTCAAATTTTTTAAAAAGAGAAACAAAAACTGAATTTTCTCCATTAATTGTTTCATTATAAACTGCATTAATTTTTTCAAATATTTGTTGAATCATTCTATTTATTTGATTTCTCAATCCATGAATAAATTCAATATTTTCTTCTCTTTTTAATGTTCCTGTTTCTGCATCTTGATAATATAATTCAAATCCTTTAATAAGAGTCAAATTATTTTTCATTCTATCACCAATAAATTCAACTTTTTTTAAATATTGATCAATAACTCTATCAAATTCACTATTAACAAAAGTATAATAAGTGAAATTTTCATTTGAAATAGCTTCATTGACGGAATTTACAAAATTAGAATAAATATCATAAATATTCTCTAAAATATCTTTAATATCATAAAAAGTATTAATATCAAAATCTAATTCTTCTTTATATTCTTCTTTCATTTTTTCAATTTGATAATTAATATGAAAAGTAATATCTGGGAAAAAGTTTTCTAAAGCATTATAAAAATTAGTAGCAGTAGTATTAATGTTAATAAGGAAAGATTCAATAGCACTTCCACTTATATCTTCAATTGATTTAATATAAGACATTTCTTCATTATCAATTTTTTCAATAACAGTATTCAATGTATTTTTACATTTTTGAGATGATTCATAAATACCAGCAGAAGCAATTACACTTCTTTTAACTACTTCATCAAATAATTCTTGATATGAATCAACCATAACATTTGAAAAATCTTGTATTATATCAATATTAACATATAACTTATTTAATTGAGCATTTATTTCTGATTGAATTTGAGAATAAGTTGAATTAATTTTCATTATAATATCAGTTATTATTATATTTGAAGCTTCATCAATAATGTCATCTATATTTTCTAAAATTTCATTGAAATTAGTATATTTTTCATCTGTCATTATATTTATAACTTCACCATCTCTATTGAAATTTAATTCAAAACTAAAAAGACCTAAAGTAGGAGAAAAAATAATTTTAGCAAAAAGAGCTAATTTTGCACCAAGGAAATTCGCTTGAAATAAAGGATAAGAGAATATAATTGGTTGATAATAAGGATCTAATATATGTGTATCTAAATTTCTAAGACTGTCATTTTTTCTTTTCTTGTTTATGTTTCTACTAATTTGAATATATTCTTGGAATTTTAAGTTTTCTATCAAAGATAATATTTTTTGAGATAAAGTACTATCAAAATATGTTTCTTTAGATGATAAAAATAATTCAGATTCTACTTCTTCAGTATATTGTTTTATTGAACTTGTAACAACTCTACTTATGTCTCCATTGATATCAGCAGTAAAATTTGATTTATCATAATATTGATTAAATTTATTATTTTTAATTATAGATTGTTTATTCATAAACACTGTTTCAATTTTCCCTTCTTTAATATGTACTTTAAAATCTCTTTTTTCATTTGAATCTTCTAATGAAGCAAAAGAACTATTTTTAACAATATTTAAATCAACAGAATCATCATTGTTTTTAACATATTCTCTAGTTAAATTTTCATTCACAAGTTCAAAAGATTGTTTTGTAATATCTGGAATGACTTTTTCTAAAAATTCATATAAATAAGAAATAAGAGTATCATCAGAATCATTAGGAATTTCAACATTTAAAATAATTCCATTTTCATTGAATTTAACTTTAACCATTGGTAATAATTTATTAGATTGAACATCTTTTCTAATATCAACACCTAAATCTTCATTATCATTTTTTTTCATTGAAAGAAGAATAGCATAAGCATTATAAGTTTTTAATCCTTCTGAATCAGTATTTTCTTCATAAATATACAACATATATTTGCTTTTAAAAATTGTTTCTGAATTCATTTCATTAAGAAGACGTGAAGAAGAAGGATTTGAATTAAAAACTATATTTTGTTTTTTAATCATTGAATCTTCATAAATTAATGCTTCGTATAATTTTCTATTAATATCTACTACAATATTATTCTCTTTTGGTTCTTTTTCAGGTTCTTTTTTTGGGTCATTTCCTGTTTCTTTTTCTGGTTCTTTTTCTGTTTCTTTTTCTGGGTCATTCTTTGGGTCATTTTGTATACATTCTACAGAATCTGTTTGATTATCACAATCTAATGTTACTTTTTTATTGTTTCCTTTTTTTTTGAAAACACATACAAGCCCTATAATTACTCCTATTAAAATCAATGCAAATATTATTATTATGAATAGGATTTTTTTCTTTTTGCTTTTTTTATCTTGATACTTTTCTGTGACAATATTACTAGTTGAATCTATCCACATTTTTCTATATAATAATTTTTAATCCACTTTTTATATGATATTTTCAAAATTTAATTTTTGGATTTTTTGACTTGTTTAGAAATTTTGATAGATTTGTGATCTCACCCCCCAAATTGAAAAATAAAAAAGAGTTTTTATGCTTTAAAAAATTTAATGTTTAGTTTTTTTCTTTGTTTAGTGATAGAATTTTTATTTTGGAAAATAGGGATTTAAACTCAAATTTATTGTTATTTTATTTAGATTGAAAAATAAAAATAAAAAAGAGTTTTTTTGTTTTTAAAAATTTAATCTTGAATTTTTTCCTTTTTTTAGTGATAGATTTTTATTTCTAAAAATAGGGATTTAAAATAAAATTTATTGTTATTTTATTTTAGATTGAAAAATAAAAATAAAAAAAGAGTTTTTTTGTTTTAATAAATTTAATCTTTAGTTTTTTCCTTTTTTAAGTGATAGATTTTTTTATTTCGTAAAATAGGGATTTGAACCAAAATTTAATTTTTTAGTCGTTTTTTTTAATTTTTTAATTTAAAAAATAATTAAATAAATTAAATTAAAAAAATAGGGATATTTGAATTTTTATAACATTCAAATAATAATTTGAAAAAGAATAAAAATCTCTTCAAAAATAAATAAAAATAAATATTAAAGCCACTTAATTATTAATTAAAATGAATTTAGTTTTTATTTATATTGTTAATTCTTAAATTACATAAAAATTCAAAATTTAATTTTTATAATTTTTCAGTCATTTTTATTGTTTTTCTTAAGTCTTTAATATTATTTTGTATCTTTGAAATTGAAGAAATTTGTTCTTCATAATTTTTTTCTAAAGATTCATATAAGAAATCAGGACTTTCTTTTAAGTTATTATTTATTGTTTTAATAATCTCTAATTCTTTCTGAAGAAAATTTACCATATTTCCAATATGGATTTTATGTTCAATCAACATTTTATTTCTTTTCAAATTTATTTGATTAATATATTCCTCTTGTTTCTTTTTTATTTCTTCAGGATTTTCAATTGAATTACTTAAATAATGTTTACAATTAGTATATTCATTTAGAAAATTTAAAGAATTTATATTTATATTAGAACTAACTTTAATAGGAGGCTTTTTTAACATAATTGTAGAAACTATTTTATAAGTATTATTATTAGTATCATTATTATTACTATTATAATTATAATTATTATTATCATTATCATTAATATCTATTATATTATTACTTGAATTATTTTTTTTCTTTTTTTTATTTACACTAATATTATTACTATTATTAGAGTGAATAAAATCACTATTATTAAAACTATTTCCCATTTCTAAAGAATTATTAAAGTAATTCCTTGTTAAAACTTTTTTAATTCGTTTTTCTTTTTTATTAATATCATTTTTTTTTGCAAAAGTATTTAAATTAGAAAATGTTCTGTTAGGACTTATTTTATTTGAAATAAAACAATTATCTTTTTTTAAATTATTTCTAGAATTATTACAGTTTCTACTGGTGTTTAAATTATCATTAATTATCTTTTTGTTATTTTTATGTTTCAATTCTTTAACTCTATCAGCATATCTTAAAGTATTTAAAGTAATCTCCGAAGCACTTTGACAAGGATTAATATTTGCAATCATTAAAGTTTTACAATTCCCAATAAAAGAATCTCTTAAAACTAAAGTTAATTTACTTCCTCTAAAAGGAGTATGTTTTTTACAATGATCTAAAGCTCTTATGCATTCTTTTAAAGCAAGTAAACTTTTATTAATTTCAGCTCCATCAAATTTAGTTTGTTTATTTGTATTCAAAGTATCTTTTGCTCTTTCACTTCCAGCTAAATCAATAAAAGATATTTTTCCTTTTAATTTTTTAGTTTTTGAATCCTTTAAACTAATTTGGATAATACCATGAGATCTACTCGAATCATTATTTCCTCCAGTAACACCAACACTTCTTAAATTTATACCATATTTAATAATATTTATTAAAGTAGATAAATCATTAACTTGAAATTCAGTAATTCCAACAATATTAATTTGTCCTTTTGAATCTTCTAATATATTTAAAATCTTTCTAGAGTTTAATAAATCATATATTTTTCCACAATAAATTTCATAGAAAGAAATATATATTGTTATATTATTATATTTAGGTTCAGAAATTAAGGAAAAAATATCATAAGAAGCTAATAAATATAATCCTGGATTTGTATCATTATTTCCTATCATAGTATAAGTTTTACCACTTCCAGTTTGACCATATGCAAAACAAGTAATTTTAGCATTATTTGAAAATGTATATTGTATCAATGGTCTAACTGCTTCTAAATATATTTCTTCATTTGTTTTTTTTTCATCATATACTATATCAAAATTAAATATATGTTCTTCAGTAAATTTTGTTAAATCTACCTTTAATTTTTTCTCTTTTACTATTATACAATTTTTTTCTTTATTTACTGAAATTATGTCTTCTTCTTTATTTAATTTTTCCTTTTGAGAACAAGGTCTTTTTCTTACTATTACACATATTTTTTGAGAGGAGTTTGTTAATTTTTTTTTGATTATTGGTACTGATAAATGTTTAGTTAAATTATTTTTTGAGGGAGAATTGTTTAAAATCATTTTTATTTTTTTTGATTTTTTCACTTATTTGATTAGGTAATTTTAAATTATATTTATTTTAAAATTTAAATTTATTTTTTTTTGATGGGCAATTTATTGGTTTATTTATTTAAAAAATATTATTTATTAAAAATTAAATGGAAATTCCACAAAATAAATTAAAGGATATTGTTTGTGTTATTAAATTTATTATAATATTAGATAATTATGGAAAAAGAATATATTCAAAATATTATACAAAAGAATATGAATTAGATGATGATAATAAACAATTAGAATTTGAAAAAAAATTATCTCAATATGCTGTAGACAATAATGTAGCAAATAATGAAATTGACGTATTTAATTATCTCACATTTAATATTATTTCAAACATAAGTCCTGAAGTAATTATATTTATTGGAGGAGGTGAAGATGATAATGAGTTATTGTTAAATGAATTTTATAATAACTTCGAATCTATTTTATTTAATCTTATTCAAGATTCTCTTACAAGGAAAAGTATATATAAAGTATATGATAAATTAATTATTGTAATCGATGAAATGGTTAATGAAGGATTGTATATAAATTCTGAACAAAAATCAATTGAAAAAATTGTACATTTAGATGAAAGTAAAAAAGAAACTAATACTTCAAGTATTTTAAATATGTTTACTGGAAAAAATCAACAAAGTGAAAATAATTCAAATTCTTTGTTTGGAAATATATTAAGTGGAGCTAAAAGTTATTTAACAAAAACTATGAATTATTAAATAGAAGTTATTTTATAATTAAATGGAATATATTCTTATTTTATATTAAATAAAACAATTAAAATTATAATAATTCAATTCCTGTTTTCTTAATGAAATCAAATAATGATGTTCATAGTTTTTTTTCTACTACTTTCTGACGGCAATTCCTTTTTTAAATAATTTTTAATATTTCCTTCAACCTCTTTTTAACTTTTAATGTTTTATTTGGTAATAATTATATTATTTCTTTATCAATTTGAATAGTTATTTCTTCATCAAATTTTGGAATTAATTATAATTGTTGAAATTTATTTTTTTTATTTTATAAATATTTATTTTCTGGATGTAAATAAATTTATAAATAAAAATTAAAAGTATAAAAACCTTAATGAAAAAAAATGATTGTAGTTTCTATAAGTAAGTAAAATATAGAATGTTTTTCTTTTTTTTGGAAAAAAAAAGATTTTTTAAGAATTGAAGTTATATAAATTAATGACTATTTTCCTTTATTTTATTATTAAAAATTAAATCTTTATATACTATGATTTAATAACATTAATCCATTTAAAATAAGAAATAATAAGTGAGTTTTTGTTTTTTCTATATTTTTATTTGTATTTTAAAAACAATTATTTTTTTGACTCATTTTATGATTAATAAATATTATTTTTTAATTTTATAGATTTTTGAATGTTATTTATATTTATTTTGTTTAAGATTATTTGATTTTCTAATGAAATTTAAATATTTGTTATTTTGTTGTCCTTTATATAGTAATTAAAATGTATATCAATTAGAATCGATCATACTAAGCCTAACGCACCGGATCCCTTCCGACCTCCGAAGTTAAGCGGCTTAAGGTTCGGTTAGTAGTCTTGTGGGTGACCGAAGGCGAACCCCGAATATCGATTTTTGACTTTTTAATTATTTTTTATTTTAAAAATCATTATCTCTGTATAGACACAAAAGTTAATATATTTTTCCGTATTTTAGCCATAAATATCTTTTTTACATTTCTTGTTTTAAAATATAAAGAGAAAAAAATTAATTAAAATTAATTAATTAAATTAAATAAATAAATAATTAATTAATTAATTAATTATTTAATGATTTAATTTTATTAATTATTTAATTAATTATTTTTTTAATAGGAAAAAAATGGAAACTTCTAGATTAAAATTTTTTTTATTCTATGAATAATATCTTCAAAGACTTTCATTATATTCATTTCAAAAAATAGAATTTTCCTTAATTTCTGTTAAAGTTTTATTTTAAATTGAAATTGTTAAATTTCATAAATTATTTTTTTCAAAGAACCTTATTTTCTATTTTAATTTTTTATAATACATAGAATATTTAATTTATATAAATAATGTGAAAATGGTAAATTTTTCAATAAATAAAAATTAAAAAGATGAAAAGTGAACAAATTGAAAATGAAATTAATACTGATTCAAAATCAAAAATAATTGAAGATCAAAATAAAAACATAATAGAAGATGAAATCAATACTGATTCAAAGAAAAATGAAAATCAAAATGAAAAACAAAATGAAGAACAAAAAGAAGAACAAAAAGAAAAACCAAATGAAGAACAAAAAGAAAAACAAAATGAAAAACAAAATGAAAAACAAAATAAAAAACAAAAAGAAAAACAAAACAATAATAAAATAAGTTCATTATTTGATGACTTCTTTGAATTTCCATTAAGAATATCAAATATATTAAAAGATTTATCAATAAAAGAACAATTTGAAGAAGAAAAAAGACTTTCAGTTCCTAATTTAGGAGAATTTTTCAATATGTGTGAAAAGAAAAGAAGTAAATGGGATGAAATTCCAGTAACAAACATTCAAAAATTTTTTGATTTATGTGAAAAAACAACTTTAAATGAAAAGAAAGAAAAAGAAAATAAAAATTCAAAAAAACCAATTAAAGGATTTTCAAAATCATTTGTTCAAAGAACAATATATAGAAATGGTCATAGAATAGATGAAACTCAACAAATTATTAGAAATGAAAAAGGTGAAGAAGAAATAATAAAAGAAAAATTAGTTGATGGAAAAGGAAAGAAAACTATTATTAAAAACGGACAAAATAAAGTCATTAAAGAACAAAAAAAATTATTACCTGAATTTACTTATGTTAAAAGATATAATCCTATTTATAATGCTTTTAATGATTTTGATTTGTTTGAAATGAGACCTAGAAAAATATATAATAATGGATTCTTTGGAGGTTTTCTTCCAATGAGATTACTTTTGTAAATTTTTTTCCAATAAATAAATTAAATTATAAAATTTTTAATATAAATGTATTTATTTTATTTATTTAAAATTGTTTTTTGTTTTTTTTGAAATATATATTTTAAATAATTTACAATCTTTTATGTTGTTATTAACAAAAACAAAATATTTTTGTTAATTTTATATTATGGTTTAGTAATTTTTTCTACTTTAATAAGAAATTTTATTGAGAAAATCTTTTTAAAAATTGATTGCTTTTACTTTTTCAAAGAATAATAATATCTTAAATTATAAAAAAAATAAAGGAAGAATAATGAATAATACAGTTTTACCTCTTATTATAAATTTCTTAGAATAGAATAAATTTTCATTTAATTTCTCCTTTATCATTGATTGTTAAATTAATTATTAAACATTGTATAAATTGAGAAAATGATCAATCAAAAAAATCTAATAATAAAAGAAAGAAAAAAGATTTAAGTATATATTGATTCATATGATAAAAAGTAAAATTAATGAATTATAAATAACCTTCATATATTATATATAAAATTAATTTATTTTTATTTTTTATTACTTTACATTTTTTTATAAATAAATTTTTAATTAAAAATAAATATCAGGACAATAAAATGAAATGTTGTTGTTTTTGTAATAAAGATTATAGTAATTTTAGTATAAATTCAATTCAATCATCAAATTCTCATAGAATAATACCACCTAAAAATAAATCAATTAATTTATTTAATATAATTCCAAAAAATAATGAAGTACAAAATGTTTTATCTTTTAGACCAACATCAATAAATGAAAATAAAGAAAAAGATATTTCTCAAAAATCAATTAT
>JAEEGL011627214.1_pt1 | contig 13507 bp, 9 predicted proteins | sample 9134231 | NCBI WGS metagenome assembly JAEEGL01 (sample SAMN16246548, study PRJNA631951) | gut metagenome | biome: gut microbiome; feature: rumen; material: fiber-attached | host: Bos | place: Iran: Karaj | collected 2018-10
CAGGTCATAAGGGGTCTCCTGATATACATAATAGTTCAGCCAGTTTGCGTATATGAGGCTCGCGTGGGATCTCCATGTCATGTTAGGCAGTCTGGTATCGTCGTCATCAGGGTAATAGTTGAGCGGCGGTTTTATCGGAAGACCTGCGTTCTTATCTCTGAGATACTCTTTCTCAAGAGTGCCGCGGTCATATTCGCTGTGCCCGAAGATGAATATCTGCCTGCCATCCATCGCTGTGACGGCATAGACGCCCGCCTGAGGAGATGACGCTTCTATCGTGAGTGCAGAACATGCCTCTATGTCTTCCCTCAGAACGGAGGTATGTCTTGAATGAGGGGCCATGAACACGTCGTCCATTCCCCTGAACAGTCTGCTGTTTCTCACTTCGGAAGAATGAGGGAAAACACCGAACAGCTTTTCAGGGAGGGGATGCTTTCCTATCCCGTAGTGATAGTAGAGCGCTGCCTGGGCACCCCAGCAGATGTGAAAGGTGCTGAAGACATGTGTCTTTGTCCACTCCATGATGTCGCAGAGTTCGTCCCAGTATTCCACTTCATCAAATTCAAGATGTTCCACAGGAGCTCCGGTTATCACCATTCCGTCAAAGTTCCTGTCCCGGATGTCATCTATCGTCCTGTAGAAATGAGACATGTGCTCGGCTGAGGTGTTCTTTGCGGTATGTGTAGCGGTCTGCAGGAGCTCTATCTCCACCTGAAGGGGAGTGTTGCCAAGCATGCGCAGGAGCTGCGTCTCTGTCTCTACCTTTGTAGGCATCAGATTCAGTATCGCGATCTTGAGAGGGCGTATCCTCTGGGTCGTCGCTCTGTCGAGATCCATCACGAAGATATTCTCGTTAGTGAGGGTCTCGAATGCGGGAAGATCTCTGGAGATCTTTATAGGCATATGGTTCAGGCCTCCCTTGCGGCTTCCAGAGCCTGTTTTATATCAGCGATGATGTCCTCGGCAGCCTCGATGCCGCAGGAGAACCTTATCTGATCGGGCTGAACGCCGGCAGCTATGAGTTCTTCATCGTTCATCTGTCTGTGTGTTGTGCTCGCGGGATGCAGGCAGCTGGTGCGGGAGTCAGCAACATGCGTTTCCAGCATGGCGAGCTTGAGATTCGACATGAAGACTTCGGCTACTTTCCTTCCGCCTTTCACACCGAAGCTGACGACTCCGCAGGAGCCGTTCGGCATGTATTTCTTTGCGCGTTCATAGTATTTGTCTCCGGGAAGCCCGCAGTAGCTGACCCAGGACACCATGTCGCTGGAAGCAAGGAACTCGGCGACAGCCTGCGCATTCTCGCAGTGTCTCTTTACCCTGACGTGAAGGCTCTCAAGCCCGAGGTTCAGATAATAGGCGTTCTGAGGCGACTGAGTCGAACCGAAGTCACGCATTAGCTGAGAAGTGCACTTCGTTATATAGGCTTTTTCCTTCCCGAACTTCTCGGCGTAGACGATCCCGTGATAGCTGGGGTCCGGAGCGGTGAGTCCGGGGAACTTGTCGGCATGTGCCATCCAGTCAAAGTTTCCGGAGTCGACGATCGCTCCGCCGAGAGAGCCGGCATGGCCGTCCATATATTTGGTGGTGCTGTGCGTGACTATGTCAGCTCCCCATTCAAAAGGCCTGCAGTTGATTGGGGTGGCGAATGTGTTGTCGAGGATGAGAGGAACGCCGTGGGCGTGTGCCGCTTTTGCGAAGCGTTCGATGTCAAGGACGACAAGAGCGGGATTGGAGATGGTCTCTCCGAAGACTGCCTTGGTGTTGGGACGGAAGGCAGCTTCCAGTTCCTCATCAGAGCATTCCGGTGACACGAAAGTGAACTCTATTCCCATCTTACGCATCGTATTCGCAAACAGGTTATAGGACCCGCCGTAGATAGCTGAGCAGGATACGACGTGATCTCCGCATTCAGCGATGTTGAATACCGAATAGAAGGTGGCTGCCTGTCCGGAAGAGGTCAGCATGGCTGCGGTGCCGCCTTCCAGTTTGCAGATCTTTTCTGCGACGAGGTCGTTGGTGGGGTTCTGCAGACGGCTGTAGAAATAGCCGCTGGCTTCAAGATCGAACAGCTTTCCCATATCCTCGGCGGATGTGTAGCGGAAAGTCGTGCTCTGGGTGATGGGGAGCTGTACCGGTTCGCCGTTACCGGGGATATAACCTCCCTGGACACACAGTGTGTCGATGTTGTAGTTCATCTTCTCTTTTTCCTTTCGCAAAAAAACGCGGTACCTCTTCGGCACCGCGGGGATTATGGACCTTTTCTGTTTCAGCAGTATCGATCCTCACATCACCTCAGTGCCCATGCGTCGCATGAGCATATACATCATCATTATGAGGATGCGGTTCTGAGAGATCATTGACCTTCCTCCGGAATACTGCTGACTCGTTTATTGTGCATTACCCGGGAAGCCTTTGTCAAGGAACGCGAAATAAAAAAGAGAGTCCCTTCCGGAACTCTCCAGGTATCTCTGATCAGTCATTTCTTCTGGATCTCTGTCCAGTTCAGCCTGTTCAGTGTCTCGTTGTCGGGAGCCGGTCCCGAGACGCCGTAGACGTCGCCGTACTGGTTCTGGTAGACATGGTCGGCAGTGACACTGACCTCGACGTCCTGCCCGTACGAGTTCGTGTAGGTGTCCACGCCTCTTATGGCTTCTGAGCGCGCCTGGGATATCCTGCTGTCGGAGGCCATCTTCCTGTTCCAGCTGTCCATGATGCCTGCGTGCATGGCTTCCGAGTTGGCTGCCAGTGTCTGGGCGAGACGCTGCTGGTTGGCGGCGAGAGAAGCGCGGGACTGCGCCAGCTGCGCCTGAAGCATCGCGTTCTGCGCCTGGATCTCCTGCTGCAGCTGCATCTTTCTGGCTTCCCGGGCATGATAGAATCTCGCGCGGAGATTCGGCTCCATGTGGAAGGTGGAGACGAAATCGATGAAATCGGAGGTAGTCTCCTGCTCATACTGCGCTGGGGTTATGAGAAGGAACTTGTTCACCGCGCCCCAATCGATGGCGTCGCAGGGGGTGCCGTGCCCGAACTGTGTGGAGGACTTCGTCTTCTGCAGCCCCTTGAACAGGGTCCCCAGGGGACCGATCGCCGAAGCCGTGGTGTAGTATTCGACACCCTGATAGTCCATGCCGGCAAGAACGACGCTGTCTACTCCCGCGGCGGATGTGCCGGTATATCTTACCAGCACCGATTTGCATATGGTGTTGTTCGCGTAGGTCGGCGCTCCCTGTGCAGCCTCCATCTCGAAGGCGGCGTTGTACTCCGCCATCATGTTGTTGTAGACGGTGTCGCGGTTCTGCCCCATGTAGCTCGGAAGATCTGCCTGCGCCATGGGGGTGAGTTTCATCTGGGAGAGGGCCTCAGCGAACTGCTGCAGGTAGTCCTCGGGCTCGACGAAGTTCCTGAAGGAGGTAGTGACGACTCCGGGAAGTCCGCTGGCTGTCATCTTGAGGAGCTTGTTCTTGTAGGTGGTGTAGAACTCGTCGGTAAGGGCGTACATCGTGATGCCCCTGGGTATGTCCATCGCGTAGGTCGTGATGAAGAACGGGACCTTTTCCGACTGCATCTTGTCCACGAGGGCTCCGCCGATCATGTACTTGTCATCCGCGGCGGCCAGTGCGAGGGTGTTGCCCTGACGGTCATTGAAATTCTTGATCTCAGACATTTTCTTTCTCCTGATAGTTCAAAGTCCGCGCCGGAAAGCGCGGACTTATGCCTTGTTATCTGTTCAACTGTACTGTCTCTTGATCTTGTTCGTAGAGGTCTTCGGGAACGGTTCGCTGCGGACCGTGAGCTTGGAGACGTTCTTGTAGGACGGGAGAATAGAGAGTTTCTTCTGTATAGCCGCCATTACTTCTGAATCGTCATGAGGCTCATTCAGATAGACTTCAGCCTCCAGAGATGTCTCATCACCTTTGTCGTTCTTAAGACCTTTGACGAGGACTTCCTCCACGAAGGGTATGGACTGGATGTATCCTTCTATCTCTTCAGGATAGATGTTCTTTCCGTTACTGAGAACGATGATGTTCTTCTTCCTTCCGGTGATGACCAGACGTTCCTGCTTGTTGACATATCCGTAGTCTCCGGTGTAGAACCATCCGTCTTCCGTTAGGACTTCCGCGGTCTTTTCAGGCTGTTTGTAATAGCCCAGCATGACGGTGTCGCCCTTGACGAGGATCTCGCCTATGCCTTCTTCGTTGGGCTGGTCGATCCTGATCTGGGTGCAGGGCAGGGCATAACCGACAGTATCATATGTAAGGGATTTTTCGTCATTGACCGAGACCAGAGGCGAGCATTCGGTAATGCCGTAACCGCCGATCAGGTTGATGCCTATATCGTCAAAGAATTTGCCGATCTCAGGTCTTATGGGGGCTCCGCCGCAGATTATCTTGACGAGCTTGCCGCCGAACACGTTGCGCAGCGTCTTGAACAGAACAGGACGCAGATCGATGCCGATCTTTCTCATGGATCTCGCCAGAAGCACAGCGCCGTTGAAGGATTTCTCCTTGCCCTGCTGCTTTATGTTCTTGAGGATACTGGAATACATGAATTCAGCAATGGCTGGAACGATGAATATCTGTGTCGGCTGATATTCCTGCAGATCCTTTACGATCCTCTTGAGAGAGTTGTTTATGCACAGCGTATTGGCTTCAAATATGCATCCTACGACGTCAAGAACACCTTCATAGGTGTGGTGATAAGGCAGGATGGAAAGGCTCTTTCCGAAGATCTGTGTCACGTAAAGCGCATTGACTATGACCGAAACGAGGTTGTGCTCGCTGAGCATGACGCCTTTGGCTATTCCGGTGGTGCCGGACGTGTAGACCATGAGCTTCAGATCATACTCGTCAGAATGCATCGAGTCGTATTCGCTCCTGTCCAGGGAAGAGCCTTTTTCCAGGAGCTTCTTATAGGACTTGATCTTCTTGTCATCTTCCTCCACAGAGAAGCCGATGAAGCATTTGATGTTCTTGAGGTGTTTCATGTTGTCCCTGACCCAGGATTCATATTTGTCAGAGAAGAACAGGACTTCAGCGTCGCTCTCAGTCAGAACATGGATCTTATCGTCTGTGGGAAGGTCCTTGTCAACAGGAATGAATACGCCTGCTCCCTGGATGACGGATATGTAAGCGCAGATCCAGTCGAAGCTGTTCTCGCCGACGCAGGCGATGTGGGATCTTCCGTATCCCATGTCATTGAGGGCTGCACCGAGATTCTCAATGATGTCATAGAATTCACGGAAAGTGACGGAAGTGACCTCGTCTGAGCGTCCTGTCTTGAACATATGGCTGATGTCGTCGCCGTGGGCGCTGACGGTACTCTCTACCATCTCCCTTATTGATGAAGCCATCTTGGGGACATATCTGTATTTCTTACTCATATCTTTTTCCTTTTCAACAGGTCTTCCTTCTGATCATTCGTTATACACGTCTGTGTCGGCGATGTATTCTACGTCAAGAAGGGATTTGCAGTAAACTGCTGTGAGAACGGCGATCGTAAGCGCCGCGACGGCTACGCCGGATGAGACAGCTACAGCCACAGCGGTAGCGACTTTGTTGTCTTTGTTGTTTTTTCCGTTACGGAATGATCTTTTCACGGTTATCCGCTCCTTTCTGTAATGGGACTTAATTTTCTCATATTAGGCTGAAAAAGGCAAGTTCAGCGGCCTTCGGGAGGAAGACGGGGAGCTGCAGTATGACATATAATTAAAGAAAAAGATACAGGAGGGTCATGATGGCTTTCATATACGGAAACGGAAAGACTGCGATGAGATTCGCAGAGACGGAATACGGAACAGTAAGAGGAACGGAGGGCAACAACCCGAAATTCACCGTATTCAAAGGCATTCCCTATGCGGCACCGCCTGTCGGAGATCTCCGGTGGAGATTCCCTCAGCCTCATGAGAAGTGGGAAGGGGTCAGGGACTGCGTGGAATTCGGAAATGCCTGCTATCAGTTCATGGGACGAAGCGACGATCTGAGAGACGGCGAAGACTGCCTTTACCTTAATGTATACACGCCGGCCTCACACCCGGGAGAGGATCTGCCTGTCCTGATGTTCATACCCGGCGGGGCTTTCATGGGAGGCGCGTCAAACCGCCCACAGTATGACGGAGAAGGCTTCTGCAAGAGAGGCGTCGTCACGGTCATCATAAATTACCGTACAGGTCCTCTCGGCATGCTGGTGCACCGTGACATGGAGAAGGAGAATCCGTACGGCAGTGCGGGGAATATCTACTATCTGGACCAGATCTTCGCGCTGAAGTGGGTCAGGAACAATATCAGGAACTTTGGAGGGGATCCGGATAAGATCACACTTATGGGACATTCTTCCGGTGCTGTCGCAGCTACCGCGCTTGCCTGTACTCCCCTTACTAAGGGAGATCTGGCCGGCTGTATCATAGAGAGCGCTCCGGTGACTCATGATATGATGGACCCTAACGACGGACCCGAATCTTCACCGTTCTGGATGCCGAAAGAGGAGGCGTTTAGAAGGGGAGACATGTTTGCCGAAGCGGCAGGATGCAGCTCTCTCGATGAACTCAGAAAACTTTCCTGCGAAGAACTCGGGGAAGTGTACAGAAAGATGCCCGGCTGGCTCTGTTTCTTCCGCGGAGTCATCGACGGATATGTGTTCCCGGAGGATCCATGCGACATCTACATCAGCGGACGTCATCACGACATCCCCTATCTGGTCGGAGGAGCCGGGGACGAAGGAGCAATAGTAACGACATTTGCTCCAAGCGCCATACTCACCAGAGAGAAAGTCGCTGAGTACTCAAAGAAGTTCGGTGACAAAGCAGATGAGTTCGTAAAGTTCTGCGACGGCATAAGCGATACCGATATCGCCGTGGCAATGACGGACAGCAATATCTACAGGGCAAGGATGTTCGCAGAGACACAGCTTCACAATCACATGAAGCCGGCATTCCTGTACTGCAATATCAGACGGGCCCCCGGCGATTTCCAGGGAGCGTATCACGGGTTTGAACATTACTATGTGTTCCAGACTCTGGACCGTGACTGGAGACAGTATGCCGCGAGCGACTACGAGCTCTCCAACACGATGGCGGAGTACTGGGCCAACTTCGTAAAGAACGGAGACCCGAACGGCCCCGGACTGGCGGCATGGACTCCGTACACGGAAGAAGACAAGAGAAGCATGATGTTCGATACCTCGCCCTGGATGGGAGAGAGGAAGCTCCCGAAGTTCCAGCAGTACAAACTGGATTACTTCCTTGACAAGTACAAAGAAGGGTTTAGGAAAGAGTGAGGCACATTGCTATCGGAAGATGCCGGACTTATAATTTAATCATGGTAAAGCGTTCCCGGACTGCCGGGAAAATCATAAAAATACTAGAGAAGACAGGAGAAAGAATATGGCAAACGTAGCGCATGCATTCCTGGGACTTACAGGACAGGAGATCGACTGGCTGGAGATCCCGTGGGACGGTGAAGCTCCCGCACTGGATCAGGTCCGTCTGGAAGGACCCGCAGTATCAACAGAGCATATCGAATACCTCAAGGAGACCAGAGGTGTTGCCCCCGGAGACGTCAAGAGCGTCGAAGTAAGGGACGGAGTGCTCCACATCGAAGTAGTGCCATCCACCAATAAAGCCGTCTGGACCCTCGTAGTAGGGGACGAAAAGATCGGCCAGAGCGAATTCGAAGTCAGGACCCGCACGATGGATGACAAGTTCGCCAAGGTGGTCGAGGGACGTCTCATGTACCGTCTCTATTCACCTGAGAACGCGACTGAGCCCCGCCCGATGATTCTCTTCCTGCACGGCGGCGGAAACGGCGGATATGAAGACGGAGAAGGCGCCAGGGATAACGAGAAGCAGCTCACTGCCGACTACGGCCCGGTCAACTTCGCGGAAGACTATCCGGACCTCTATGTTCTCGCCCCGATGTGCGTCGAGGAGCGCCGCGACTTTTCCAATATCAGCGCGCGCAGTCTGAACAACAGATTCGAGAACAGCGACTTCTCCAAGGATCCCAGATACGGCTGGTCAAGATATTATCTGGGACTCGTATGCGATCTCATCAGAAGGATGATCAGAGAAGGAAAGGTGGATCCCAAGAGGATCTATGTCACCGGAATGTCCATGGGCGGAGCCGGAACTGTCCGCGCGATGTCCGTAGGCTCCGACCTGTTCGCGGCAGCCGTACCGGTATGCCCGTCAATGACTCCCGAGACTTTCACGATCCTCAAGTCCATCAGACGTCCGATCTGGGTAACCTCCGCATACATCGACCATACCCTCTACCGTCATAAATATCTCGTAGACGCCGTCATGAACATGAGAGACAACGGCAATGACAACGCTCACCTGACTCTCTTCTCACCGGAAGACCTCGAGAAGTATGACGTTTCCATCACCCCCAGCCTGATGCAGCCCGAAAACTACGGAAAACTCTTCCGCCAGAACCACTGGAGCTGGGTGCCGACCTACAAGAACGAATACGGCATCATGTCCTGGCTGCTCAACCAGACAAAAGAAGACTGATCCTAAAAGCTGACAGTAAGATAAGCGCCGCAGGCTGACCTGCGGCGCTCTTTCTTTTGTGTATGGATCTCTTATTATAGATCAGCCCGGGATCCGTTCTCCCACAGCATCCCGATCATCTTTTCATGAGCTTCATAGTATGTCCGGTTATAATCTTCATCGGTTCCGGAACGCTTGGAAGACCGGTACTCGTGTTTGGAACCGGCTATCTCAGGATCGGCTCTGACTATGACGGAGATACCTATGTTGTCGCAGGAAGACATGATGCGGTCCATTATGTCTAGTATCTCATAGAAGCGAAGGCCTGCCTGTATCGTGCATTCGCCGGCGGAGAGCCTTCCCATATGATTGTCTTTGAGAATGTCGATCAGTTCGTCGCCGACATCGGTCAGAGGATCGATGGATCCGGCAGAGTGCACATTGTTGTTCCTGAAAGCATCATCAACTGTATCAAGTATCCCGTCTACGAGAGTGCGGCATATCTGCAGTTCGCCCAGAGCGTCGGCAGAGAATGAGATCCCTTCTGCGCTCATGGCGCCTGCGAGATCCGAGAGAGCCTTGGCGTGATCACCCAGATGCTCGGTCTCAGTGACGACCTTGTAGTACTGGTTCAGTATGCCTACATGCTGCTCCTGGGTCATATGAGGAGAGAGGTCAATGATATAGCTGCTGGCAGCATCTGCAAGTGTGTTTATATCGTTCTCGGTGCTCTCTATAGCGGCGGCAGTTTTCTCGCTGTATTCCTGCAGTATGGAGTAGGCATTGCCGAGATTCTCCCTGGACAGGTCGAACATCGTAAGAAGCACATCATTGATGCTGTTGAGAGCGATAGCCGGAACGCTGTAGAAGGAAGGAGAAAGGGCTTCCAGCAGTCCGCTGAATCTGCTTCTTGGCTGTTCGGAATCCTTAATAACTGATCTCACTGTTTTTTCGATCAGCTTCATGCACGGCAGCAGAAGGGCAGCAGCTGCGAGATTGAATACTGTATGCAGGTTCGCGATATCGCCTGATGATACAGGCAGATCCCAAGAGGAACCGAGAGGAGTGAAGAGCCTGCTTATATTGATTCCCGCAAAGCAGAGCACGCTCTTGAAAAGAGTGTATATCACATGAGAGAATCCCACCCGTCTCACGTCCGGGTCGCGGTCGGATCGCATCACAAGATAGGTGGTTATGCTGTCTCCGAGATATATCCCGAGTATGACTATGTACACAGCTCCTAGCGTCAGCCTGTCTGTCGCAGCGAATGCCTGCAGTATGCCGATGGAAGCGGAAGAACTCTGCAGCAGGAATGCCGTGAGCACACCTCCGATATAGCCTGCTACCGGATTGGATTCCAGTACTCCGAGCAGAGGCTCAAGAGCGCCGGAGCCGGCGATGATGTCGACTGCGGCGGTCATATTCAGAAGACCTGTAAAAAGGATGCCGAAACCGGTGATGACTCCGCCTATGGCTTTCGACTTTCCGGTCTTTATAAAAAGAACGAGAACGACGCCAATGATCAGGGCTATTGGAGCGAAGTTGGATGGCTGCAGGAGCTGCAGGGCTCCACCGGTCTCCTCCAGATCCAGAAGACGGAATATCTGGCTGGTCACAGTGGTACCGACATTGGCTCCGACCACGATGCCCAGGGACTGGCTGTATGTGAGAACGCCCGCTCCTACGAGACCTGATGTGATCACTATCGCCGCTTTGGAAGACTGAATGAGAGATGTCACCACAAGACCAAGGAAGAATGCCTTAAGGGGACTTCCGGCTACTTTTTCCAGGATGGCCTTGAGAGTGCCGGAAGCGTTCTCTTTTATAGTGGAAGACATGAGCTGCATGCCGTACATGAACAGCGCAAGGCCTCCGAGAAGAGAGATCACTACGAAAATATCCATTGGCATAAGAGCAGCATGACCGGCTTTGGAACACCTGCCCGCGTCCTTTCTTTTTCTTATTTTAAATTATAGCATCAGCTTTCAGGCGTATTCTGGCTGAAAACCGCATCTGCAGCGGGATAGCTGCTGAAAAGCGGTATCAGCAGAGGAATTTTAAGGCGCTAAATCACCATATCCGTCCTTTTCCGGATGCCTTGCGTGAAGTATAATGGCTATGGTACCGGAAGGATATCCGGGATCCCCCGAAAGGAGGCATAAAAGATGAAAGTCAGATGCGATTATTGCGGAAGCTATATCTCCGACGCTGAGTCCCATTGCCCCAACTGCGGAGCTCCTAATTCTAATGCCGGCAGAAGCGCCAGCGGAGTTCCCCGCACCATTGAAGAACTCAAGGCCTTCATCGCAAGATACAATATCCCCGCCGAGAAGATGAGATTCTATATAGGGGAAGACTACAGGCAGCCCAAGGCTTTCGGCATCTACCGGAACATGGACGGCGATTATGTCGTATACAAGAACAAGGCTGACGGTTCAAGGTCGGTCAGATATAAGGGATCCGACCAGGAATACGCTGTAAACGAGATCTACCAGAAACTCAAGACTGAGTTTGCAAACAGACGCAACGCCCAGGCGAGAGCTGCTGCCCAGAGAACTTCCGGAAGATCGGCATCGTCGATGCCCTCAGGAAGGAAGAATCTCAGGGGATGCGGGACCATCGTCACCATATTTGCTGTCATCGTCACGATCTGGATCGTACTCGGTGCGGTCGGGCTGATGTTCAGCAACTTCAGCAGCCATACTCCTTCCACAGGTTATTACAGCTACGGCGGCGATACATACTACAACTATCATGACGACTGGTACTATTACAGCCCCGGATACGGCTGGTATCCAGTAGATGTCGACAGTTATTTCAGCGACAATTATGACGATTATTACGAATCATATTCATATGATCCCGATTACGGTGTAGAGGATTTCTACGACAGTGATTATTACGATCCCTACGACTACGACTATGACTGGGATGATGACTGGGACAGTGATTCCGACTGGAGCTCGGACGATGACTGGGACTGGGATTCCGGCTCAGACTGGGATTCCGGCTCAGACTGGGACAGCGGCTCGGATTGGGACAGCGGGACCGACTGGGACAGTGACTGGTGATCTGAACGATATATAATGAGAAAAGGTCTGCAGAGCGATCTGCAGACCTTGCTTGTAATATCCGGGAACCGCAGTTCACACTGCGGCTTTTTCTTCAAAGTGAGTAGCCTTGCCGGAACTTCCGTATCCGTAAACGTTCCTGTATTTCATGTAGAGGAACAGACACACGAGGAATGTAAGGCACTCCTGCGTGGCGAAAGTCCACCAGTATCCGTTGAGACCGAACATCTTCGTCATCACGATGACTGTCAGGTTGGCAAACACGATGTTCTCGGTGACAGAGATAAGAGCAGATACCCTGGTGTTCTGCACGCCTGTGAAAAGATCCTGGATGACTATGACCAGCCCGAAGAAAGGGAAGGTAGGAGCGGCTGCGCTGAGGCCTTTGAGGACCATTGCCTTGAGAACAGGATCCGCATCTTCCTTGAGGTACAGCTTTACCAGCTGGCCTTTTCCCAGGAGATACAGGGATACCGTGATCGCTGCGAGGCTCAGCACCAGCGCAGCATACTGCTTCATTATCCGTTTGATCCTTTCGGGTTTTCTCTCGCCGTATGCGAAGCTGAGCATCGGGCTGACGGAAGACGATACTCCGAAGAAAGCAGACATGAATATGAACTGCATGCTGTTCACGATGCTGTTGGCGGAGAGCGCCATCTCACCGGCTTCAGCTATGAGCACTCTGTTGATGACAAGACCGTTTATGCCGAGAGCAAGCGAAGTCACCATGTGAGGGAAGCCAAGCTTGACGGTCATGGCAAGAAGGGATGCGAAGTGATGAGTGGGCTTTCCGAAGCCTATCTCGCATCTCTTCCCTGAATAGAACAGGAAACCGAAGATGAGGACTGCGATCGTTCCGCAGAAGTTGGCCAATGCGGGGCCTCTCATGCCAAACCCGAGCTTTACGATGAACAGCCAGTCGAACAGTATATTGAAGAGGGCAGACATCAGGGTGGTGATCATATTGAAAGAAGGCTTTCCTGCAGGTACGTAGAAGAAGGAGAAAAGCCTGCTGAGCATAGAGAAGGGGAACGACCACACCATTATGGAGAAGAACTGTCTGCACAGAGGCATGAGCAGATCGGTCGCTCCGCAGAATCTGAGGACAGGATCCATGAACATGCGCAGTATGAGGCTTCCGCACGTTCCGAAGATTATGCAGAAGATGCCGATAGCGGAAAAATCACCCGCGGCTTCCTCTGTTTTGCCTTCTCCCATCTTTGAGGAACAGAGCGATGCGCACCCTCCGAGTATCGAAGACACGGCGCCGTAGATCATGAATAGAGGGGAGCTTACGCTGAACGCAGCCAGTGCCGTAGGGCCGAGATATCTTGAGATGAACAGGCTGTCGTCAAGAGTCATAAGCAGCGAGAACATCATCTGAGTGAATACGGCAGTAGAGCAGAACTTGGCGAGTCCTGCCAGAGTGTAATCCTTTCCGATGGTCTTCTGTTGGTTATTATCCATAAATATACAAACTCTCCTGTGTGCAGAATGCACAGGAAATGGTATCAGTTTTAAATACATCAGTCAAGCGCAGAGAGACTTGTGCCGGACATTAAGGAAAACTCTGTATATTCCGGCTTGCATTATGCAATATACTGAATATAGATAAACATATATTCATCAGCCGGATGTCTGCTGTGTTCTTCTCTTAAGAACGGAGAAGGAAGGACAGACTGACAGAAGACAAGATGCAGCATTATGACAGGAGAATGATATGGAGAAAAACAGGTTTTTTCCTGAAGTGAACGGGAACTTCGGATTCGGATGCATGAGACTTCCGATGAACGGCGACGAGGTGGATCTCGCCGAATTCTCAAGGATGACCGATGCGTTCATCGATGCGGGGTTCAACTACTTCGACACGGCCCATGGTTACATAAGAGGCAAATCGGAGCTTGCGATCAGGGAATGCGTCTCAAAAAGACATGACAGGAGCAGC
>JAEEGL012455824.1_pt1 | contig 13507 bp, 1 predicted proteins | sample 9134231 | NCBI WGS metagenome assembly JAEEGL01 (sample SAMN16246548, study PRJNA631951) | gut metagenome | biome: gut microbiome; feature: rumen; material: fiber-attached | host: Bos | place: Iran: Karaj | collected 2018-10
GACCTTGACAACCCAACGGTGACCATTGAACATTGAACGTTGAACATTGAACATTGACATGAAGATGACTGATATATTGCACGACATAAGGAGACGAATGGCATTGATGCGCCTGCTGCTATTAGCAGTAATGGCGGGTGGCCAATGGTCAATGGTCAATGGTCAAATTACTATTGACGGTAACGTCTATGGCGGCGGCAATGAAGGCAACGTGAAGGGCAATGCTACCGTCACGGTGTATGCCGGCGACCTGAACAACGTCTTCGGCGGTGCACGTGTTGCCAACGTTGGCGGACGCACTTTCGTCAACGTCGACGGAAAGCATGCTTCTGACGACATCCTCATCAAAGCCGTCTATGGCGGTAACGACATATCGGGAACCATCGGAAAGTCGGAAGATGTAGTGACTACCGTCCCCGAAGAACTGGAAAACACCACGACTGATCCAAATAATACGGTCAGGACCAAGAACTACATCGACACTTCATGGAAGACCTTCGTCCGCACCAGCGCAAACGATTATACCAAACATGCGATGGTGATTGGCAGACTGTTCGGCGGCGGCAACGGCGACTATGAATACGTAGAGCCAGTTCTGTCTTCAGGAAAGATCTATTACGATATCTACAGTTTGCCACGAAAGGACAACGACAACCCTATTCTCTCCAAAGTGACCGATGAAGACGACACCAGTTTCACCGGCTTCAAGCTCCCCGAACTCCCCAAAACCTATTTAGAGCTGAAGGGCGGCTGCATCGCTCATGTCTACGGCGGTGGCAATAATGCCACGGTGACCGAAGAGACAGTCATCAACATTGACAACGAAAGTGCTGAATTGCAGACTCAGGCCGCCGCGTTCGCCTCCAGAAATAGCGAATCTATAACTGATGTATTAAGCTATTTACAAACGAAGGTATCACTCACTACCTTCCAGAGCAACCTCACCAGTTATGCCTTCAACTTCGCCCGTGTGTTCGGTGGCAACAACAAGGCCACGATGAACATCATGCCTACCTGGAACCTGCAGAAGGGAATCATCCGCGACCTGTACTCTGGCGGTAACGAAGGCAACATGACCAATCCTATAGGACTGCTGTTAGATATAGACCCTGTAGATAAGACCGCGTTAACCATCAACAACGTCTATGGCGGTTGCCGCAGGGCCGATGTCTACCCGCTCCAAGCTGACGGGACGCCGTCACTCTCCGAACAGATTCAGTTGCCGAATACCATGCTTGACAACTACGGCAATGGCTATCGCTTCCCCAGTGGTCTGCCGGCCCGCACTTTGGTACGTGGCGGCATCATTACCAATGTTTATGGCGGTAACGATATCTCCGGCCGTGTCTTCGGCGGCAATGCCATAGGTATCTACTCAAGCATCCTCGGCGATGTCTATGGCGGTGGCAACGGTTCGTATGCCTATACCGACAATTCTACCTTAGGCGCGATGGATGAGTATAAGGACTTTTACTACAACATCGCTGAGGTAAAAGAAAAAGAGAAACTGTATAATAAAGACTTTGACGATACCCAGACTCTTACCTCTGTCGATGCCCTGAACATTTTCCGCCCCAATGCCGAGCAGGTGTCTCTCCGCCTGTGGGGAGAAAGTGCAACCAATCCCACCATCATCGGCGGCAGCGTCTTCGTGGGCGGCAACAGTGCCACGCTGAGACCCAAACTTAACTTAAGCGAAGGCGAAGAGCCCTTGGTGGAGCTGAAGATTGGCTCCCACGTCTATGCCGACAAAGTGTTCCTCGGCAATAATGGTGAAAACATGGTGAATCCTTCTAATAAAGGCATACTCAGTCTTTTCGCTGGTAATATCACCGTAGATAATAGTGACTACGACTTCAGTCAGATAGACCTGACTAATCCCAACCAGTTCGCCACCTACATGGACGGCTGTGCCATGACGGTACGCCCCAAAGTAGTGTTCGACCTGAAGATTAACGATACCACCGGCGACCCCGACAGCTACATAGACTATACCAGCTACTTCGGTTCCTTCTATTGCGGCGGTAATGTAGGAAGCATGAAATATACTGGCAGCAACACCATCGACTTCACCCACAAAGTCATCATCTTCGACAAGTTGGTGGGTGGCAGTAACAATGCATACGTGCCTCTACACGATAATTTAAATGCCGCCTACGAGGGCGGTGTACTCCTCACACCTGACGATAACGGCAACAAGATAATCCTCAACCTCTCAAACTTGAAGCTTCAGCCCAAGCGGTGGGTTGATGAAGCAGATAAATCATTAGGACTGGTGTGGAATACATGGATGAACGGTGAACAGGTGGAAGTTCCATCAGGCGGTTTCACTGACGACGACCTCAAACGTCGCCTCGTTGGCGGCAACGTCTACGGCGGCTGCTGTGAGAGCGGCCATGTGGAGGGCAATGTGGTCATCAACATCAACGGTACCATCGTGGACCACGAGGGCGAATACGGTGTGTTTGACTCTGCCACCCCGATAAAAACGGATTTAGACCCTGATCCCGACCCCGACATTCTGTACGGTCACAATGCCTACGACATCTCTGAGCGACGTTCAGGCGTCATTCTTGGCGAGCAGGGCATGGACGTGCTCGGCGAGGCTCTCACCGTCTACGGTGGTGGCAAGGGTAAAGACACAGAGATATGGGGCAGCGCCACTGTAAATATCAACAGAGGCTACTGCTTCCAGGTGTTCGGCGGCAGCGAGAGCGGCGTCATCGGCAAACCAACGGAGGGTGGAACTTACGGGTTCAACAACAAGCACTATACCTACAACCCTGCCTACAGCACCTACGTGAATCTAAACTGCGAGCGGGCAGGTGCCTCACGCACTGACGATCCTTCCGAGGAGATGGCCGACGTGGAGTTTATCTACGGCGGCAGCTTCGAGGGTCCGATTATCGGAAATACCAACGTACACTTAGACAACGGACGTCTCTTCAACCTCTTTGCCGGCTCGTGTAACGCCGACATCCTGGGCCATACCGAGACCTACGTAGGCCTGAACGGCTTCCCCTACCTGCGCGACCATATCTACGGCGGCAACGACCTGGGTGGTGAAATCAAGAGCCTCGTAGACTTCAGTGAGAAAGTCAGGGACTATAACCATGACAAGAGCATGATGCACGGCTACAATCCAGCCAACGCCTCTGCAAGTCTCGATGTGCTTCAGGCCAATTCATACGTAGAATACCAACAGGGCAGCATGAAGAGTATCTTCGGCGGCTGCTTCGGTGACTATGACTACCATAAAGAATTCAAAGCGCCAAACTACAGCATACCCTACCTGCGCAATGCCTTTGTCAACATCCGCCCCGTCAGCAACACAAAGAACCAAATCGAGAAGGTTTTCGGAGCCGGTGAGGGATGTCCAGGCATCCGTGAAGGCGACAAGATGCAGGACCGCAGTTATGTGCTGATTGATATTGACGACAGTTTCAACGAGTTCAAGACGACCGAGGTGTTCGGCTCTGGCAGCTACAATGGTCTGGGTATGAAATTTACCAAGGACGAGACTATCACTGAAGGCTTCGACCTTGACCAAGCCTCAGCCATCATCGACCTGCTGCGTGGCAAGATTGGCAACGTCTTTGGCGGCAGCCACAACGAAGGTGTCACCCGCCGCACGGTGGTGAACGTACCCGAGGAATCCACCATCTGGCTGTACTCGGAAGAGCCCGACCAGGATGAAGAGCAGGATGGCACCAAGACCAAACATCAAAAGGAATTCGGCAACATCTTCGGCGGGGCCTACGGTACGCAGATTCTTCCGCCCTGTGATGTCTATGAGTCGAATGTCAACTATCGTAGCGACAAAGCCATCGTGAATGGCTCCATCTTCGGTGGAAACAACAAAGTACGCCGCACACTCTATACCAACGTGAACATCTACACGCCAGTATGGTCGCACAAGGACAAGGAGGCTAAAGGCTATCTTTCTACCGTCTATGGAGCCGGTCAGGGTAAGGAGACCTGGTCGGAGCACACTGAGGTGAACTTGTGGGACGGTGCCCAGGTTTATGAAGTCTATGGTGGTGGCATGATGGGACATGTGCTCAATGCCGAGAGCGTGCAGAAGTATATGCAGTTGTACCAAAATGGTCCGTCGAATGAGATTGCTTCGAAAGACCCTGTCTGGAGTGATTCAAATAAATGGACTATAGATGACCAAGGCAATAGAACTGCGAAGGATTTAGCTGCGTGGCAACATGACTGGGCAGACGCATGGACGCTGGGCGATTACTACGCTCCAGATGTTGATAGTGATAACGACGGAGTGGCAGACAGCTACGATTTCACCCAATATGTATACAACGCGGCCACCACTCTCAGCCGGATCAGCGACAGGTCTGAATTGGAGTCGGATACCAAGGCAGCCTCCCAACTGCCGGGTATGAAGTACAACGCCAATGTTATTATCAACGAAGGTGCATACGTGGCAAACTATGCTTACGGCGGAGGATACGGTAAAAAGAAAGAACCGCTTAGCGGCGACGTCTATGGCACTACCTATATCGCCCTGCTCGGTGGCACTGTGCAGAAAGACATCTATGCCGCAGGTACTTCCGGCAGCATTCACGACCTCTTTGGCGTTGGTGCCCTAAGCAGCAGCAACCCCACAGGTTTTACCGCCAGTAGCAATGCCTTCATCAAGGGCGGAACTTGCCGCAATGTCTATGGCGGCGGTTGGGAAGGCAACGTAGGTGCGCATACCGGTAGCATCAGCGATTTACCTAATAACGATATACCCGGCGAGACAAATGTGGTCATTGGCTCCCAGTCAGTCAGTTATTTCACCGAGGGTATTCCCGCCATCCAGCGCAACGCTTACGGCGGTGGTGAGGGTGGTGCCGTCTATGGCACGGCCAACCTGACCCTCAACAATGGCTACATCGGATACCAGTTTGACCCCACAATGGAAGACGACTCGGAAACGACAGATATTAGTGAACAATATGTAGAGAAGATAGAAGACGACACCTATAAAAAGGACAATGTACTTATCCCCAATGAACGACTGAAAAGAGCCGGCTGTATCTTTGGCGGTGGCTATGTGGATAACAGCAGCGTGGACAAGACCCATGTGACACTATATGGCGGCCATGTGCGCAACAGTGTTTTCGGCGGCGGTGAAATAGCAGCTGTCGGTCGTGGTACTATCTCTAAGACCACTACTGGGGGCAAGACCTCATATACGTTGTCAGGTCTGCACCGTCCCGGCAAGACGATGGTCGAGATGTTTGGCGGCCATGTGCATCACAACGTGTTTGGCGGCGGCCGAGGCTACGACAATCTGAACAATCATGGTTCGCTCAACTGTGACGGTTATGTGTTCGGTCAGACCGAGGTACACATCCACGGTGGTGAGATTGGCACCAAGGCCGAACTGTCTGATAGCGTTGGCAACGTCTTCGGCGGTGGTGATGTCGGTTACGTGTATAGTGCCTACGAAAATACTGACGGTACTTTTGGCAGAGGTGTGAAGCCAGCAGGCAGCGAGCGCTACAAAGATGAATACCAAGGTTATTACTTCAAGCATCAGTGGGAGGGCGACACCTCTACCGGCAATAACATTGATGCCGATGGATTCTATACCGAAAATGTTACAGTAGGTGAAGGTGAGTCAGCCACTACTACAACAGAACGAATGTTAACCGAGGACTGCAAGGTGCTTATTGAGCCGCAGTGCAAGGTATTAACGGCAGTTAACATCAATGGCCACGACTACTCGGCTGGCGACTATGTAGATATTGACGCCCTCAATACCCTGAAGAATAAAGATGCTGATGCAAAATGGGGCAATCTTGACGCCACGGGCATCATCATCCACAACGCCGTGTTTGCCGGCGGTAACACCTCAACCACCTCAACCGCCAGTTCTGCTGGCATCAACACCCCCTCCGTATTCGGCAATGCCACCGCTTCTATCCACGATGTGTACCATCGCGACCTGATTACCCTTGGAACGGGCCATACCGGCGGTCTGTACGGCGATGGTAACCTGACGCTGGTTGATGGCTACCGCGAGCTGAACATCACCAACTACGGTACGGACTTCTATTCCATACCCAAGGAAATCAACAATACGACATACCACTCCCTACCCGAACGAGAACGTGCTTATTACGAACTGAAATATACCTGTGACAAGGACTGTACGGACAAGGACGGAACAAAATACAAAAAAGCCACGACCGATGCTAACGGATTCACCACCAAAGCCTCTACCCTTACTGCCGACGAACTGCAGAACCTGTTCCTCATTTTTGATGAGACCACGAATAAATACACATCTGTCTTGGACGGCACCACTCCTATCATGGAATATTCAGAAACAGATCATGAATGGAAACCAAGTACGACTTACTGGAAGGAAAGCGGTGTGCTGCCAGTCTATGCCGGTCGATTGATGAACTCCATCCAGCGAGCCGACTTCTGCGGTGTCTGGGGCAGCCGTATGGTGATGCAGGGAGCCCGCGACCGTGTGCCCAAGGAGCCTGACTACACCAACTATACCATCAACCGTGTGCGCGAGGTGTCGCTCAACAAGGTGGACTCCCCGGCTGGCGACACGGATGACACCAACAAAATGCACGGCAACTACTTCGGCATCTACAACATCGTGAACTACCTTGGCGCGCTGACCAGCGACGTGGACTTCGGTGACGACAACACCAGAACAGACAAACGTAGCACAGACAACACAGATGCCAGTACTTATAAGTGTGAAGCTAATGGCCAGGCCTACGGCGAAGCGAGCTTCTATGACTGGAAGAAAGCCTTCCACTCCGAACGCAAGCGCAACAACGGCAACAGCCACAACAAGGTGGCTCTTGCCTCAGGCGTTTACTTGGAGCTGACCACCGAGGAAAGCACGGGAACTGGTCTGTTCGAGAAGGTCTGGGGACCTATTACGGGTGTCGTCGAGCTTGACCTCATCAATGTGTCGACGGGCATCGGCGGCGGCTTTGTCTATGCCAAGAACGTCCATGGTGTACGAAGCGCGACTGGGCATAAGAACACCACGCTGACGGCGCTGAACAATGATGCCGTCACAAAATGGGACTTTGACTACGACGCAACTACAGACGCCAGCAAAGAGGAGTGGCAGACCTCCGGCAACTTCGTCCACAGCACGCAAACCATCATCGACGACTGCTACAACATCAGCAACCGCTACAAAGGCACAGAGGGGCCTGACGGAGCCATGCCCGCCCACTACTGGTATATCAAGGGTTCCGTCTATGTCTATCCGCAGCTCATTTCGGCCCACACGGGTATGCCCAATGCCTATAGTGAGACGGTAGACATTCCGCTCACCATCTCGGCAGCCTCACACGGCACCTTGAAACTGCTCGACGTACGGCCCAACCTCTATGCTTTCTATTCATCGCCTGGTGTGCCATTGGAGAATGGCAAGAAAGTGGTCATCAACGACAAGGAATACTACAAGAACGACCCCATCAGCTACTGGGACTGGTACCTGCTGAGTAACTCGGAAAAGGGTCTGTTCGTGGAAGACACCTACGTCAACTGCGTGGCCTGTACCATTGACGGCACTGCATACGCAGCTGGTGAGTACATCATGACCGCCAGCCAGTTCAATACGTTCAAGGGCAGCAGCCATACCTACAAGGATGCTGACGGCAACGATGTGCTCGATGGTGACAATAATGTGGCTACCACCACCTACATCTTCCGTCCTTCCAACGACATCAGCCACGACACAGGCTATATCCTGACTTACAACGTGACCAACCCCGAGAATTGGGACACCTGGTACACACCCAAGACTGGTAGTAGCCAAAGCAACAAGATTGACACCAAGGGCTACGAGGGAAAGAGTACAGAAGAAAAGAAGTCATACGAAGACGGTCCTACCTACAGACTCAAGGCAACCACCGGTGAAGAGGTGCTCGGACAAAGCCCATACAAGGTAGGAGAACTCATCTCGCAAGATGTAGAGACGAACTATCCCTACGCTACTGGCAACAAGCCTGATGGCCAGGCCGACTTTGAGAAAGCCTACATCGTAACCAAGGAACAGACGATTAGTGTGACGGTTAATAATACAACAACAGAGCGTCATCTCTATCCTGGCGTGGCAGTATCTGAGACTGACAAGGCAAAGCTTGCCGCTGACAGTTATGACGAGGCCTATATCTGCACCAGAACCATCAAGCTCAGCGATACGGAGTTCATTTACAAGGATTCCAAGATGACGAAAGCGGAATGGACTACATATTATAATAGGTATAATGGCGGCACCGAGGCCCAGCAGAAGATTGCTGATGAGATTTACGCGAATGTCGTTCCAGCCTACTATTGTACGAAGGAAGGTCTCTATGGCGGAAGGAACTACCAGAGCGGCAGAAACTATCGTGGCTTGGAAGCCTGGAGTTCTATGAGCCAATCTGACCGTGATAAGTTTGATTTCAACTACGACGCCCTCGACCTGCTCATCGACCCGACTTACGGCAAGCAGACTGACGGCACGCAGCAGCCACAGGGCCAGAAGTACCAGTATGATGGCAAGGACTTCACTACTGAGACGCAGGCTAAGGGCAACAAGGCCGGCTACTCCGTCACCCAGAGTGTGGACTACACCGCGTCTTACAACGGTACCGGAAGCTTGACCTTGAGTGAGGAAATCACTGTCAAGCGTCTCAATGAAGCAACTGGGAAAATAGAGCCTACTCAGACAAATGAGATTAAAAAGGACGACGAGCTGAGCCGTGACGACTTTGAGGCCCTGCCCAATGAGAAGCGCCACTATGCACCCATCGTGGCGAAAGAAGCCGGTACGTACTATGTCGTCAAAACGCCGTTCCAGATTGGCAGCACGCCCTACGCCATAGGTAACACCATCAGTAAATCCACCTACGACGGATTGCCCGATACCGAACAAGGCTACATCGACGAACTCACCTTCGATGAATATGGTGAAGATGTTGTTTACTATTACTGCCGTGAGCCATACGATAATGTGGCGATAGGAGACATCATCAGCCAGTCGCAATACGCAAGTCTTCCCAATGACCAGAAGGACTTCGTCATCCACGGCATCTCTCCCACCGAGACCAGTACGTTGTTCGTAAGCCGCGAGAGCGACATCAACAACCTCTCGAAGGACAAGATTATCACGGTGATTTATCAGTACGACTACGAAGAGACTGATGCTTCGGGTAACATTACTCCCGTCAGCGAGCGCCATGTATTGAACATCCAAATCCAGTTCAAGAGCGGTGTACCCATCATAGAAGATATAGAGGCACCCAACATCATCCTGCCTGGCCAATTCGTCAGTCTGGCAGAGCCTCACGTCATCTTCGACACCAACGCCCTGTTGGAGCCTGGCTGGGAGCTGTATGAGACGGAACGCGATGCCCAGAGCCATACCAACGCCGTGAAATTCGACGGACAAGACTTCAATCCGCTAAACAATCCGCTCTACTGGTATCAGAACGATTGGTATGTAGCCTATTATATTAGTACGATGGAGTCGGGACGCAACTATTCGAACTACGTACCTGTAAGTGTAGCCAACTACCACGACCTGAAGAAGGTGATGACAGACAAGGATCACCACTACTATATTGACCAACCCAACGTGCTGCGTGACCCGAAGATCTACATCAACAACTACAGCGCCGACACCGAGGGCAGCAAGAACGGACTCGACCTGTTCAAGGACCTCTATGACCTGAGCTTAGTGAAGGGAACAGAAGATGGCTATACTTTCACTAACGGTAAGATTACAACTGTACCCGAAGGAGCCAACACCAATGTGAAGGACCACAGCCTGCTCGACAGCCAAGTCCGTGCAGGCCGCAACCTGGAGTTCTTCCTGCGCACCGACATTGACCGTCCGAGCACAGCAGAAAACCCGTGGATACCCATCGGCTACGATGGCATCAGCGATGATCCTGCCACTACCGGTACTGACGAGGGCCTTACCGGCCAGTGCTTCGACGGTGTGCTGCACGGCGACGGCCATACCATCAGCGGCCTCAACAACTCACTGTTCGACCACCTCTGCGGCGAGGTCTATAACCTCGGCGTGATGGGTTCGTTCACTGGCGGCGGTATTGCAAATACCGGCGACGGCTACGTAGAAAGCTGTTGGGTGAAGACCAGTGCGACCAGCGGTATCCCCGCTGGCACCAAGGCTGTCTTCGGCAACCCGACCGCCTCCACAGGCCACAAGCAGGTCGTCAACTGCTACTACCCTGAGAGCAACAACGGTTACACGACGGGCGACGCTATCATGAAGCCCGACCGCGCCTTCTACAACGGTGAGGTGGCCTACGACCTGAACAACTTCTACCTCTACAAGCGCTACAACGACAACGCCAAGCCCACCGGCACCACTACCTATAAATATTGGAAGGCTGGCGAGACGGAACCCGTGACTGGCACATACGCACAGAACGAGAACCTTTGCTCGTCGGGCTACAACGGCCTGAAGTATGTGGAGAACCGCTTCGCCGACGGCGACTTCATCTATGCCAAGGGCGAACTTCCTGACCCCAACAGCCAAGACGTGCGCTACCACCTTGAGACCATCACCGAAACGGTTGATGAAGCACAGGTGACGAAGACAGAGACGCACTACTACCCCATCTGGCCCGACGACTATCTGTTCTTCGGCCAGAAGCTGACCTACGGTCACACTGATGAGGCTCACCAGGATGTGCCTACGGCCATAAAGAAGACCGACGGATGGCTGTCACAGTTGGCAGATGCCAACCGCGTTTACCGTGCTCCGGCCTACTACCGCTCCAGCACGATGAGCGTGGCACACTTCAACCCCAACGCCGTGTTTGCCCAGACGAAGAAAGACGATGCCACCACCATAGCCTACAAGAACATGACGGCTATCGACTTCACGGGCTACAACGACACCCATGAGCCTAATGGGGCCAATAAGCCTTATTTGAAGGGAACAAACGATGGAAAGTTCTACCCGCCGCTGCTCGATGATGACGGCCTGACAGGCTTCCTCAACGTTGACCTGACTAAGAACCTGCTGGTCTACACGGCTGTCACTGGCGAGAACACCACAGCTGCTGAGAAGACGGCCAATGTCGTGGGCGACTACCTCTCGGAGCCTGTCTATACCGAGAGCAACGAGGGCTATCGCAGGGTGGCCGGCCAGCCGACCAGCGACATACACGGCCACTGGGTGGAGGACGGAACGGCCACACGTGACCATCTGCTGGTAGATGAAAATGACTTCTACGCACCCATCAGCTACACGTTTGCCTCCGACAAGCGGATGTGGCACCAGCGTACTCCGACCAACTACGCTGGTCAGAAGACGGTGATAGTGGATGGCAAAGAAAAGACAGTGCCCGACCGCAACGCCGGCTGGGAAGCCATCAGCCTGCCGTTCTCAGCTGAGCTTGTTACTACCGACCAGAAGGGCGAGATTACCCACTTCTTCAGCGGCAGCGAGTCGAGCAAGAACGGAACCGACACGAAGATTGGCCACGAGTACTGGCTGCGCAAACTCGTTAACGGCAGCACTTTGACACCGAAGCCTACTAACGAGACGGGGAATGACCAGACAAGTATTGTCCTGACCGCTAACTTCACCTACCCCTCCACCACCGATGGTTCGGCACTGTTCAGTAAGGCAAAGGACGACAAGGTGACCAACACCTTCCTGTGGGACTATTATTACCAGGGTGTCACTGGCGGCCACGACCAGAAAGACATGAACGGTGACAAATACTTAAAGTACTACAGCGACTCGCGCACCTATGATCCCTACGCCATGCTGACCAACGGCATACCTTATCTGATAGGACTGCCCGGCATCACTTATTACGAGTTCGATCTGAGCGGCAAATGGGAAGCACTGACCACTGGCAACACCAAGCCTGCGATACTTCGCAAGCAGGTCATCACGTTTGCCTCCGTGCCGGGAACCACCATCCAAGCCAGTGACAGCGAGATGGGCGGTAGTACAGCCACTTACGACAACAAGAGCTACATCTTCAAGCCCAACTACCTGAACACTCCCGAACTGGAAACCGGCAAGCACGCCTTCCTGCTGAACAGCGACGGCGACCGCTACCTGGAGGACAAGACTTCAACAACGGCTAACGTCAATGCCTTCCGTCCCTACTTCATGGCAACAGCTTCGACCGGCTCCCGCGAGATTACCCGCAGCATTGTGTTCTCGGGCGATGGGGCTGACATGCCTCATGAGGCCAGCAAGGCCGATGACCCGAGTACGCTCAGCGTCCATGCCGCCAAGCACAAGATTGTGGTCACCTCGACGCTGAAGTACACTACCGACGTGCGCATCGTGAACACGGCCGGACAGGTGCTCGACAAGTTCGCCATCAAGCCGGGCGAGACCATCGAGACGCGCATCCAGAATGCCGGCGTATTCATCGTCCAGGACGAGGAGGGTAAGTACATCAAGAAACTTGCAGTAGAATAAAGCCAGGTGAGGCAATAATAAAGGAACAAAAATCTCCACAAATCGCACAAAAATAACGGCATCGAGCTTATTTGTGTCTGATTTGTGGGGATTTTTGTTTGATTCCTATCTGCGTAACACAGAAAAGAGGGCACCCCCGCGCCCCCTTTTCTTATAACACGCTGTAATGTAGGTTATTAGAGGGGGCTACATTGGCGTAAAAGTGTGCCCCTACCCTGCCCCCAGGTTGCCCCCCCCAAAAAATAATGCTTCATTCTGAGTTAGCTATCAGCTTCAGGTAATACCCACGTATACCTTTGGTCTTGAAGCGCTGCCAGCGCAGTTTCTTGATAGCATTACCGAGATTGACCAGATTGGGCACGTCGGCAGCTTTCAGGTGCTTGCCGAGCTCGTGCTGGATGTCGGTAGCCGTCCAGAAGAACTCCTTCTTGTGCTGCTTGGCTGGCTGAAAGAGCTGCGTGAGCACCAGTTCGGGTGCCGACTCCTGCTGATACTGGCGGTTGTGCTGCTGAATGAGCCGTTCGTCGTCGTCGGTGAACCAGTAGATGCAGTCGGGGTCGTCCAGCTCGGTCACGGCCTGCGCGTACATTTGCTTGTAGGGTATCTGTCCGTCCATGTCCACCTTGCCCGTCACCTCGATGCAGAGGTAGCGGCGGGTGCCGTCGCCCGAGGGCAGCGGCGTCAGGTCGTTGGTGGTGGCTATGAACGAGCATAGGCGCGGGGTCATGGTGTACTGGTCGCTGCGCATGCGGCGCACCTGGACGTCCTTCTCGGTAAGCAGCCGCTTGATTTTCGCCTGCTCGCGCTGCGTCTTCGAGTCGTACTCGTCGATGTTCACCAGCCACATGCGGCCCAGCACGCGCTCCACCTGCTCGGCATTGTCCATCTTGATGTCCTTCATGTAGTATTCGCGCATCGAGGGCGGCAGTATGTGGTTGCAGAACTGGGTCTTCAGGTAGCCCTGCTCGCCGATGAGCAGCGGCACCATCGAGTTGCCGTAGTCGCGGTTCACGTTCAGGGCCTGTGCCACCATGGCCAAGAACCAGC
>JAEEGL013213646.1_pt1 | contig 13507 bp, 9 predicted proteins | sample 9134231 | NCBI WGS metagenome assembly JAEEGL01 (sample SAMN16246548, study PRJNA631951) | gut metagenome | biome: gut microbiome; feature: rumen; material: fiber-attached | host: Bos | place: Iran: Karaj | collected 2018-10
CAGGTCTTGCAATTTCCGAAAAGATGAGACGTCAGGTAAGAGGTCTTACACAGGCTTCTGCTAACGCTCAGGATGGTATTTCAGCAGTTCAGACAGCTGAGGGTGCTCTCAACGAAGTACACGATATGCTTCAGAGAATGAACGAGCTTGCAACAAAGGCTGCAAACGATACTCTGACAACAGATGATCGTACTTATATCCAGTCTGAGATTGATGCTCTTTCATCTGAAATCGATCGTACAGCTGAGGCTACAGAGTTCAATAACCAGAAACTTCTGGATGGATCATTCACATCAAAGAAGCTTCAGGTTGGTTCTGAGACAGAGACAAAGAACCAGATCGAAGTATCTATTGACAAGATGAGCGCAACCAAGATTGGTGTATCAGGAAACAATGTTAAGGTTGATTCACACTCTAACGCTCTTAGCACAATTAAGAACGTTAAGGCCGCTCTTGTTAAGGTATCAACACAGAGATCTAATCTCGGTGCTATGCAGAACAGACTTGAGCACACCATCAAGAACCTCGACAACGTTGTTGAGAATACAACAGCTGCTGAATCACAGATCCGTGACACAGATATGGCTACCGAGATGGTTAAGTATTCGAATAACAACATCCTCGCACAGGCTGGACAGTCAATGCTGGCTCAGGCTAACCAGAGCAACCAGGGTGTTCTTTCACTTCTCGGATAATAATTGCACTAATGTTTTGAAACGTCTGTTGAAAACATTGCAACTACCAAAAAGAGCTTCGGTTTACCGAAGCTCTTTTTCTTGCGGCTGTTATCGGTATTTTGTATAATTATATTACCTTATTTATGTTTAAGGCGCCTCCGGAGAAAGGATGAATGGATAAGAAAATATCAATTGTGATTCCATGTTTTAATGTAGCTGATTATTTGGACAGAAGCTGGAATTCACTTAAAAATCAGACCATTGGAATAGAAAATCTTCAATGTATTTTTGTCAATGATATGTCGACAGATGATGGTGCAACATGGGCTAAGCTTTGTGAAATTGAAAAGCAGGCACCGGCTTCTGTAGTCTTGGTTGATATTCAGGAAAAAGGTGGCCCCGGTGGATGCAGAAATGTAGGACTTGAATATGCCACGGGAGAATTTTTGGAGTTTTTTGACTCAGACGATGAATTGATGTTGCATACATGTGACAGACTATATAAGATCGCGAAAGAGCAGTCGGCAGATATAGTCCAATTTAATCATCTTAACATTAGCGGAGATGAAAGGTGGTCATCTGGCAGAAGTGAAGAGACCAAGTTATACTCGATAAACAGTAAGATCGACAGAGTTCCATTTCTGCTTGGAAGTATTGTGTCCTATGGAATTACCAATAAATTGTATTCTATGAAACTTATCAGAGAAGCAAATGTGGCTTTTCCGGTTAATTTGAGATACGAGGAACCATTATTTGTCTATCCGCTTTTTCTCTATGCGAAAAGAGTATATTTGCTAAAAGAAGACTTGTATATTTACTATCGAAGACCAGGCTCAATAGTGACTTCCGAAGTTGGACACAAGCTACTAAATCACCCGACTGTTCAACTTATGCTGTTAGAAAACCTTTTGGCGAGAGAGGATTTGTTCTACGAATATAAGGATGCAATTGAGCTACATTTCTTATGGTCATTTTACTGTGAGACTTTAATATTTGCTGGAAAACATGGATCGATGCTCCCGTTAGACTATTTCAATGGTATGCAAAGGACTTGCCGTGGAATTTTTCCGAACTGGAGAAATAATAAATACATTGTCAAGAACGGAAATCCGGCATGGCCTGTACTTGAGACTATAGATAAAGACATTTTATCACAAGTTGAACTTGATAGGCTTATAGAAGAAGTGTGTGCGTTGCTTGGATAGATTTGCATAAGCACATTCTGCTGACAAGGGAGGGGAAGATGCATATTGTTGTGTTCAAGGGTAGGCTTCAGACATTAGATTTCTTCGTGGATAAATTTATTGATTATTGCTATAAGAATGAAATTGATTATTATCTTGTGGATACGAATAAGCCTGAGACGTACAATGACTCAAAATTTGATGAGTATGTGGCGCAGCCTGACTGTGTCATGTTTACATTCAACAATGTTGGTATAAATCTGGATGTTAGTGCTGGTAATATCTGGAAGGTGTTCAATGTTCCGGTATATGATTTTATTGTTGATCCGCCTAGGGCATTTAAAAATATTTTGTTACATCCTGTTTGCGATATCAGAGCTATTTCTCTGGATAAAAATAGAGATGAATTCATTGGAGAGTTTTTTCCTGAGATAAAGAAACACTATTTTTTTCCGGCCGCTGGAGCAGAGGTGGATTCTTCTAAACAGCTAAAAGACAGAAAATATGATGTTATCTATATGGGAAGCTGTCAGGCTAAAGATCAGGAATATCCTGCATTCTCATTTTTTGAGGATCGCGGAGTAGATATGTATAATAGTGTGATTTCAAGTATGCTTATAGATCCGTCTCAGACTACTGAGGCTGCGATCAGAAAGTATTTGGAAGATAATGGGTTATATTTAACTGGTGAGCAATTGTTGGATATTATGACATTGGCTGCTAAGCCCATAGAACATACTGTTAGAAGGGCCTTTAAGCTGGATGGGATTAAGGCACTTGATGATGCGGGAATAAGAGTCGATATTTGGGGAAATAATTGGGAGGATGATGAAATTGTTTTCTCAGACAACATAACAGTACATGATTTTATTCCGCCTGAAGAAGTTATGAAAAAGTGCGGTGATGCTAAAATTTCTCTTGTTTTTATCGGATGGCAAAAGAGAGGTTGCAGCGAAAAGAACTTCGACTCATTTTTGAGTCGCACAGTCTGCGTTTCAGATTCAACAGAATACTTGTTGGAACACTATAAAGACGGAGAGAACATAGTTTTTTTTGAACTTCACAATATGGCGCAGATGGCGGCAGATATAAAATATCTTCTGGAACATCTTGATGTGGCACAAGAGATAGCTGACAGAGGTTATGCTACAGCTAAAAAATATGATGAGTGGAATGTGCGATACGACCAGATTTATAAAATGATTTTGGATGAGGAGTTGTCTTCTGGTGATTAGATAAACAGGAGGAATTATGAATTACAGGAGCCTCAATGATCTCAATGAATTGATTCGCAATAAGATTACTATTATTCCGAGAAATATAGATCTTGTGGTCGGTATACCAAGAAGTGGGATGATACCAGCTACTTTGATTGCCATTTTATTGAACAAGCCACTAAAGACAATTACAGAAATTGAAAAAACAAGTTATCATTCCTTTTCAACAAGATTGCTGGATTCTTCAAACATTCCAAAAAAAATACTTGTTGTCGATGATAGTTGTATGACCGGGGGGAGCATAACAAAAGCCAAGAGTTTTATTGGTGGGATTATTGATTCTAATGTTGAAGTCATATATTGTTGTATTTTTGTTACTGAAGAAGCTAAACAGTATGTGGATATTTATTTTGAAATATGTGAAGCCCCTCGGATGTTTGAGTGGAATATTATGAACCATACATATATTCAGGTGGCTTGCATGGACTTGGATGGAGTTTTGTGCGTTGACCCAACTGAGGAAGAGAATGATGATGGGCCTAGGTATATTGAATTCATCAGGACGGCAAAGCCTTTGTTTCCAGCACCAAAATACAAGATAGGAGCTATTGTAACAAGTAGGTTAGAAAAGTATAGAGGAGATACGGAATACTGGCTAAAGAAAAATAATATTCTTTATTCCCAGCTTATTATGCTGAATGTGCCCGATAAAGAGACACGACAAAAATTGGGACTACATGCCATATTTAAGGCACAGATGTACAACAAGTTGAATGGAAGTCTTTTTATAGAGAGTGATGATGGACAGGCAAGATATATATCTGAGTACACAAACAGACCAGTGTATTGCACAGGAAGTAACCAGTTTTATGATCGAGATAGCAGCTTTGACAGATATGAAAAAGTATTTGATGTTGGAAAGAGTATAGAAAAGAAGGCATATGATGCGCTGGGATTAATGTATGAATTCGAGCAACGCATAGCGTCAATAGTCCAGACGGTTTCGGAAGCCGACGCTAAAAAGTTTATTAAAGAGTATTGTAATTCTCTGAACAAGATATTTTCTGATGTTAACGAATTTATCAAGATGGACCAGAAAGTCGCTACTTGGATTGAAAACTATACGGATTCAATAATTGGGGCGTTGGATCATGTGTCAGATATCCCCGAAATTGCAACTTCATTTGATCTTCAGGATATAGAGTATTTAATAGATACTGCAATATATGGCGTGGTGTGTTCTTTTGCACAAAGGGTAACAATGGCAGCGTGGCAAGAAGAGCATAATAGAGTAAAGAGGGAGCTGACTGAAAAACTGATTGATGCTGAACAGACTGATTTGGAAGGGTTTGATGAAGAGATAGCTTTTCTTAAGAAATATGGTCAACTGGTGCTTTATCCATATGATTTTATTCAGAGATACGATGAGAATAACGTGGTAGTTAATTATGACGCGGATAAAGGCTTGAACTATGTGAATCACAATGGAGCTTTATTATATTTTCCGCCAAGAGAGATTGCACAGATTAAGCATGAGTATAATCAGCTTATAATGGAACAGGATAAAGATAGTCCGCATACGTATTTCTCTGATAAATGCAGTTTTGAAGAGGGGATGATCTTTGTTGATGTGGGTGCAGCTGAAGGAATCATATCGCTTGATGTGGTGGAGAGAGCTAAGGAAATATACCTCATTGAGTGTTCTGATGAATGGATAAAAGCGTTGACGGAAACATTTGCAACATATATGGATAAGGTGCATATAATCCCAAAGTATGCAGGCAGGTCTGACACGGAGCAGTCAATTACACTAGATTCATTACTTCAGGAATATGTGAACGAAAAACTCTTTATAAAAATGGATGTAGAGGGAATGGAACTTGACATTTTAAAGAGTGGAGTAAATACGCTTCTAAATAATGATTGCAGATTATCCTGTGCTACATATCATGTTCAAAATGCTGAAGAGGAAATTGGAATCTTTTTTGATAATCTTGGGTATGAACATCAGCCAAGTGACAGATATATGCTTTTTTACTTTGGGAAAATGACTCTTGATAATGGGAAATATGAGCATATTAAAAAGCCATATTTCAGGAAGGCACTAATGAGAGCGTGGAAACGGTAAGGTGAGATGGGGAATAATGAAATGCTAGAGCAGATAAAAATAGCTGCCGTAGAACTGAAAAAAAGGCGAGAACAGATAAATAACCTTCTTGAGTCATTTGATAATCTTGATACAGTAAGAGAAATATACCACATGCGTTATCCTGGAGAAGGGAAGAGGTTTGAAGGAAGAGGTGTTGTTTACACGGCTATAACAGGGGGATATGATTCTTTGAATGAACCTGCTGTTATTGCTTCGGGCGTGGATTATGTCCTTCTAACAGATAGAACAGATGAAAAGTATGATGGGGATTGGGAGGTAAGAATCCTTGATAATCCACTTGGCTATAGCCCACAGAGATTAGCCAGATGGGCAAAAATGCATCCGTTTTCTCTGTTCCCTGAGTATGATTGGTCAATATGGGTGGATGGAAAGTTAAGGATAAAAGGAGATGTACAAGAATATATAGACACATATAAAAAAGAAGCCGGAATGATCTGCTTTCCTCATTATAGTGCTGATAGCATCGCTGCGGAAGCACAAGCAATCGTAGCTCATGGTAAAGCTGATGTCAGGGAATTATCCAGACAAATCGAGACTTATGATAAGGCTGGATATGTGGGGAAAGGATATATTGTCGAAACCGGTGTGTTGCTTAGAGACCATCATGATGAGCTATTGAAGTTGGTAATGTCAGATTGGTGGGATGAGTTATGCTCTTTTAACCACAATAGGGACCAGATGAGCATTGATTATGTCTGTTGGAAGCGTGGGTATGAATATGATTTAAATGATTTGTTGATATATGGGAATCCATGGTTTGAGGCAACAGCGGTTCATTAGAATGAGCGTTTAATTGCTTATTGATATGTTAAGCTATTGACCAGGATTTGAGCAAGGTTAGAGAAATAATTTTCCTTAAGATATTTTGAAACGGATTTCTTGCAGATTTCGGTGTCAGGAATCTGCTTTTGGTTACTAGCAATATCATCCAGCACATTGGCTAAGCTTTGAGCGTTGTCGAAGTCAAAATAATAACCGTTTTTTGAATCAACAAGATAATCTCGTACTCCTTGAGTAGGCGTACTTATAACCATTTTGCCTACGGCGAGAGCCTCTGCGGCGGATACCATAAAACCCTCATAATCGGAAGCAGAAACCAAGGCAATACAATCTTTTATATAATCTAAAGGATTGTCCTTCCATCCAAGGACGCTGACCTGATCTTTTAGTTTGAGAAGTTCTACCCAACCCTCGACATCTTTTTTGATTTCGCCATCGCCAATAATCTTAAGGCTCCATTTTGACTTTGCTCTATAAAGTGCTTCAAGAATAATATCCAGTCGCTTTTCTTCGACTAAACGACCAACAAAACACAGTTTTTTATTGTTTAAAGAATGGTCATTAACCATGGGGATATCGTGAATAATTGGGTTGCCCAGGTTAAAGACAATGGCATTAGGATTCGCGTTGTGTATTTCCTGTGACATACTGCTGTTGATTACAAGGTGACGATCTGCGTAAAGCATTTCGTTGACACCACCATGACCGTTGTCTTCATATCTTTTTATTTCACTATGTACCCAAGAGAATATTGGGAAATTGAGTTTATTGTAGTTTCTTACGGTATCACAAACAAGGGACATTACTGGAGAAAGGGTTGCGATGCATATATCTGGAGGACCTAGTTGCTCGATTAGTAAAGAATATCCGCTGGCACAGTAGCTTGGGTCAGCATACTCCTTGTATTCAGTAAGGAAATATGCTTTTTCATAACCATTTAAGTAAGCGGTTCCTGGAGTCATATGCATTATTCGCAAATCAAATATATCTTTATTTAAATACTTTGTCCATGCAACAATCACATCTTCAACACCGCCTTGTTTACCTCCTGATGGTAGTACTATATCAACTATGATTTTCTTGTTATGCATATGTAAACCTTTCTTAGGTGGTTGTGAGCATTAGCGCAAGGTTAAGAGGCTAGGGAGCTATGTTAATCCAATTTTTCGTAAATTATCTGCGAAGGATTCAAATTCATCTTTATTCATAATGTTTAAGCAGCTTTTTAAGATCAGCATATGTAATTCGTTAAGAGAGCCACTTTGAATATAGGGGTTATTCATGATGTTTGGAATATGCTCCTGAACAATGGCACAAAGTAAGCGGTAAAGAGAATAAGGAGGGGTGTCATACCTATAGATTAACATTTTCCAGAATACTAAGGCGCAGGAATAAACGTGCTCAATTTCAATTTCATATTTGAAATCCAGCATAAATCCTCTTCGTATGAGTTCGTTCCATATTGATATCTGATTTGTGAGGAGATCCACGTGGTACAATTCGTTTTTTGAAAGCACTGTGGATTTTTGGTTAATGTAGTAGTGATATAAAGGTCGCTTCAATAGATAGGCACTGTTAACATACATATTAAGCAGGATTCCCCAGTAGGAATCTTCATATGCAATTCCCTCTGAGAATAGGATGTTGTGATCCATAAGCAATCTTCTGCTTATAAGTTTTAATGGAGGGGTATTTGTGATAATTTTCTGGTGAAAGATGTGTTTCCTATCTTCGATGGTGTTTATTTTTATGGAGATATCTTTTTCCTGGTCAAAATGAGAGACTGTTGGAGCGTTGTATACAAGTGACTCGGATGAATCCCGCACATATTCGCATTGCACGAGATCATAATTTCCATTGTTTGCTATATCATACATTGTCTTGAAATAATCTTTTTCAAGCCAGTCGTCAGAATCAATAAATCCCACATAGTCACATGTTGCATACTTCAGACCAATATTTCTGGCCGCTCCTTGTCTTCCGTTTTTGTCTAGAGCCACTAATGTGATGGTATTTGAATACTCTTTTTCCCAAGCTTTTAGATGAGCAAGTGTATTGTCTGTTGAGCAATCATCCACACATATTATTTCAAGTTGCTCAAAGCCAATAGTTTGGGATTTGAGGGATTCCAGTGTTCTGTCTATGAATTTTTCTACGTTGTAACATGGAATTATGACACTAATGATTCTCAATCAAATATCTCCTGTCAATTGCTTATCAGCCATGTAGGCCGCCAAAAGTTCTTTTACGTCGCAATCTTCTTTTGTGGCAAGAATTGTAAGAAGTTTGTTGTGCTGAATAATATTGGGAGTGATTTTATTACATATTTCTACCCAATCAGGAAAATAATGTACTATAACGTTTCTGATATCAGAATAAACTTCAGGGATATATGTGAAACGGGTGAAAAGAATATGATAAGTATTTAGATAGTATCTCTGTAAGAAATCCAGCATTATTTTATCGTAAAAAGTATTAAACGCACCTAATTCTTTATATTTTTTCAAAAGGGCAACTTCAATATCGAGTCGATCGAAGTGATGCTCCTGATTCTTTGAGTGTGTAGTAGAATTCGTGTTTATGCAGTAATGGTAATGGATTCTGTCAACTAAACATATGCGTCCGGCATAAAGCCGTATTATAGAGGACCAGTAATTGTCTTCGTAAGCGGTTTTTTCTGGAAACCATATGTTGTGTGAATATATTAGCTCACGTTTAAAGAGTTTTGTTACTATTCCTCCGAAAACACCGTTGTTGGAGTTGCGTTCCGAGTAGTCACCCCAATAGAAGCCATCTGTATTCATGAATTCAAGTATAGAGCGATTGCCAGATCCATAATCGATTATTTGTAGGTTGCCATCGTCTCTTATAAACTTGCATTGGCTATAGTCGGCATTGCTTTCTGTAATAGCTTTGTATAGTTCTTCATACATTTGGGGTTCAATCCAATCATCAGAATCGACGAATCCAATATAGTCGCCACTAGCATATTGAAGACCTGTATTTCGCGCACCTCCTTGTCTGAGATTTTTGTTATAAGTTATCACCATTATGTTATCGGGATAGCGCTTTTCCCAATTGTATAAATTGCTCAATGTGCTGTCTGTTGAAGCGTCATTAATAAGGATGATTTCTAAGCTATCGAGGCCAATAGTCTGTGAAACAATTGATTCTAGGCACCGGTTTACCTGTTTTTCAACATTATAGCAGGGGATTATAAGACTAATTTTCTTCATATAAGCTACACTCCAATTCCATTATACACTATAAATCACTCAATATCTGTTATAATATTGATATCAGGATACTGAAAAAACATAAAAGGAGCGAAAAATATGAGCAAAATGCTTGAGCTTATTCAGATGGATAGATGGGATGAGGCGTATGATGCTTTTTGCGAATTGCTGGATAAAGAGAAGCTGGATGACGAAGCGTGTGTGTGTGGTGCAACTATACTTGAACACTTTGGAAATTCTGAAGGAGTATACGAGACAATTTGTTTTGGTTTAGGTATTAATCCAAGAAATTATGAGTTGTATTTAATGTTGGGGAATTACTATTCAGAGAAAAATCCTGATCAAGCATATCTGTCATATGAAAATGCTTTGTACTTTGCAAAGAAGCAGGGAGAAAGCGCTGATAATGATGTGAGAACAATAATGGCAATAATGGATGACTATGTGAATTCACATCAGATTTCAGTAAGGAAAGTCTCTTTTATTCTTCTGTCATACAATACATTAGAATATACCAAGCTGTGCATCCAGAGTATAAGAGATACGTGCTGCAAAGATAGCTATGAAATTGTTGTTGTGGATAATGCTTCAGAGGATGGCAGTGTGCAATGGTTACGAGATCAGGAGGACATTGTACTCAGTGAGAATGTTGAGAATGTTGGATTTCCTGCGGGATGCAATCAGGGAGTAAGATTAGCAAATAAGGATAATGATATCTTTTTATTAAATACCGATACTTTAATGATGAATAATTCATTGTACTTGTTACGTATGGGGTTGTATGAGTCTAGTGAACATGGAGCAACAGGGGCAGTTACAAATTACGCAGGAAATAGACAGGTGGCTTACGAAAAAGGCCAAAACATTGAGGATTACTATAAATATGCTTATAAAAATAATGTTCCCAAGGCGTCTCCCTATGAACTTAAAAGCATGCTAATAATGTTTGCTGTGTTGATAAGACGCGAGACATTTGACAAGGTTGGAGAATTGGATGAGAGATTTAGCCCCGGAAATTATGAGGATAATGACTACGGAGTAAGAATTCTGGAAGCGGGATTTAAAATCATATTGTGTTGGAATTGCTTTATTTATCACTATGGTAGTAAGAGTTTTCGAAAAAATGATAGGGAGTATTATGAACTACTGGGGAGAAATAAAGCGAAGTTTAAAGAAAAATGGGGATTTGCACCTCAATACTATATGTTTTCCAGAAAAGAGATAGTCGAATTGGTTGATGCTGATTCTGATGCCAAAATCAGGGTTCTTGAGATAGGGTGTGGATTGGGTGATACTTTGGCTTCGATAAAGTACAAGTTTCCAAATGCAGATGTTCATGGAATTGAGCTTGAGGAAAAGATTGCAAAACTGGGAAGAGTAAAACTGGATATAAGATGCGGAAATATAGAAACAACGGAGTTCTCACCTGAAGACAAATATGATTACATAATCTTTGCAGATGTTCTTGAGCATCTTTATGATCCATACTCTGTTATTCGAAGGATGAAAAAACAGTTAAAAGAAAATGGATGTATTTTAACAAGTATCCCCAATTTGATGAATGCAGGGGTTGTATACAGGCTTTTAAATGGTGATTTTACATACCATGATGCAGGAATACTTGATAGAACACATATCAGATTTTTTACTAAAAACGAGATACTCCGGATGTTCGAAAAGGAAGGATATACAATTGACGATATTACTGGTGTAATAGATCATACTGAGTCAACGGAGAGCCATAAAGAGTTTTTTGAAAAGATATTGGATTTGGTTGGACATGAGAACAAGGTACTATTTGATGTTTACCAGTTTATTGTAAGGGCCAGAGTGTGATTCGAGGTGGAGACGTGATAAAACTAAAAGGTATAATTCTTAGATTAAACTGGGAGTGCCAGTTTTGCATCGTTTCAATAAAGCTTGATTATAACGATAGTGCATGGAAAAGCTTAGCGACAATTATTACATATATTTCGGAATTGCTGACTACATCTCAGGAAGAATGCGGTGCTGACAGAGTTGTTAAAATGGTTGCGGATATTGCCAATTTTTTACCGGCCCTTATGACAGCTCAAAAGAGCAGAGATTTATGTTGTGTGGCTGATGTCATAGAGAATGATGTGATTTCTTGCATAGGACGTATAGGAGAGGATGTAGTTGGAATAAATCAAGGCACCCTTGCTGTGGGGAGGATGCTATTTGAATACAATAAAGTGGGTGATGTGGTACTAAGTTATCAAGAAGATGATGGATTGCATTCATTGACCGGCAGATTACATCCATTTATGGATGCGGTACAGTATTTTTACGAATATCGCGAAGCTTTCAAAACTAATTATGCTTTGGCTGGTGGGTGTATGATATACGATGCCTTGGCTATCATGAGGCTTCAGCTAGATACGAAAGTTTATATAATTGAAGAAAATAAAGATGTAATAAAGGCACTGAAGGAGCTTTTCGACATCGAAGACTATATTTCCAGCGGTCGTATTACGTTTGTGTCTGAGAATGCCCTTAAAGAGGTGGCTGAATTTATTAGGAGACAAGCTTTGCTTGTAAAACCCTCGTCTATAATAAGTGCCGCTTCAGAAGAACTGAAATATGCATACAGTCAATACCGTATGATTCAGCTTTCGCATAAGGAAGAAGGATACTTGTTGTACAAGAATTACCATGAAAACTGTATTGAATCTGAATGGAAGCATATTTCAGAAAACGAAAATGCATTTTGGGGGAAAAAAGTATATTTTGTTGCAGGTGGACCGTCGCTGGGGAAATGCTTTGATCTGTTAAGAGACAGAGATAAAGACGAAACTTCGATTCTATGCGTAGGTACTTCAGCCGGAAAGCTCCTGAAGGAATTCATAAATCCAGATTTTGTTATTATAAGTGATCCGCTTCCGACGATGGAAAAGCAACTTGCTCAGCCGTTTGATTACGACAAGACGAGCCTCATATATGCATGCTCTGCATATGGCGGTGCAGTTAAGAAATTTGCTGGGGAAAAGTATGTTGTATTTCAAAAGGACTTCGACATGGCAGAAAATGTAGCAAAACAGCATGGATTGCCATTGCATGAGACCGGAGGATCAGTTTCAACTCTTGCGCTTGATATTTTACTAAACTCTGGGGCAAAAGAAATAATATGCCTGGGATTGGATTTGGCATACACTGGCAATCAGATGCATGTTTCCGGGGGTGATGATATTAACGATGCGGATGAAAATGTGAAAATGGAAATGGTGAGAAGTGTAGACGGAGATTGCGTTCCAACCGTGCAGAATCTTAACAGCTATCGTAAATGGATAGAAAAGAGAATGCAACGGTATCAGGGAGATATTAAAGTAATAAATCTATCTGACGGCGCATTTATAGAAGGTATGGAAAATGTACCAACTGAATGTGCCAATAGTATCTGATCATGAGGAGATAATCCTGGCAAAATGAAAAAAGTCAGCATAATCGTACCAGCATATAATTCACACGCAACTCTTGCAAGATGTCTTGGAAGCCTTGTTGATCAGACCCTTGAGGATGTCGAGATCATCGTGATTAATGATGCCTCCACAGACGATACCTGGCAGATAATGCTTCGGTGTGAGGCGCAGTTTCCTGACAAGGTTATTGTTGTAGATGGAGGGGTTAACAGAGGGAGCGGTGGTGCAAGGAATCAAGGCTTTGACATTGCTTCGGGAGAGTATATTGGTCTTGTAGATAGCGATGACTACGTGGCACCGAATATGTTTGAACTGCTTTATAACAAGGCAAAAGAGGGCGACTATGACATCGTAGACTGTGGATTTTATATGGAGAAGACAGATAAGGCCACGATTTATACGGGAGATAATGTCGCAGGAAATCTGGATGATGCCAAGAGGAACATTCTCATTGCAAACGGAGGATACCTGGTAACTAAGATATTCAAGCGAGAACTCTTTAACGAGCCTGCCATTCGGATGCGCGAGAAGGTTAGATGCCTCGAGGATACTGAAATCCTGATATATATGTTCCTTAGGGCCAGAAATATAGGTAATGTTAAGGAGGTCCTTTATAACTACTGTAACAATGAGGGCTCAGCAACAAAGACCATGGAATTTGAGAGTTACTATCAGTCAATCTATGGTGCGATGAAGGCAATTCATGATGCATGCCACGAACTTCCGGCATATGAAGGCGCAAGGCAATCCGTAGAGTACGCTATTATCAACTTATATTCATATGGTGTTAACAGATGCCTTTATGA
>JAEEGL014716935.1_pt1 | contig 13507 bp, 14 predicted proteins | sample 9134231 | NCBI WGS metagenome assembly JAEEGL01 (sample SAMN16246548, study PRJNA631951) | gut metagenome | biome: gut microbiome; feature: rumen; material: fiber-attached | host: Bos | place: Iran: Karaj | collected 2018-10
CAGCATCAACAGGTGCAATGGGAAAACTAGATGAAATCAAGACTAAAGTTGCTGAAATAACTACAAATGTAGGAGATTTAACTCAAGGTTATAAAGATCTAGAAGGCATGTATGATGAATTCACTAACTTTAATGAAACAATGGATGCGAATATCTATAGATTTGAAACAGCAATTTCAAATATTGAGTTAAGATATAATGAATTAAAAACTGCAATAGAAGAAAGAATTGGAGATCAAGTAAAAGCTGACCAAGAATTAATGCAAGATATGGAAGATAATACTTCTCAAATGGAAAATGGTGAAACAACACCTGAAGATGGAACAGGAACTGGGACTACACCAACAGGAGGAGAAACACCAGCACCAAGTGAAGAAACACCATCTACAATACCTACTAAATCTGATGCTGAAATAGCAGATGAAGTAATTCAAGGTAAATGGGGAACAGGAGATGCAAGAAAGGCGGCTTTAGAAGCTGCCGGATATGATCCTAATAAGATTCAAGATATTGTTAACAAAAAAATGAACGGAACATACACTGGCGATGAAGGAACTTCAGGTGGTGGTTCAACAGGTGGGACTTCAGGAGATACTCCAACTCCAGGTACTGGAGAACAAGAAAGTCCATTAAGTCCAGGTGAGACACCAGCACCAGAACCAACAAGTCCAACATTTAGAGGTGATGGATCAGGTATTCCTGCTGTAGGATCAGATGGATTAATAATTAGACAACAAAGTCAAGCAGGACAAGATGTTATTAATAGATTATATTCTGAAATACCATCTCATGCTAATGGATCTCATAGCGCTCAATTAGATGCTATGATTGATAACTTATCTCCAGAAGAATGCGCTTGGGTATTATCTCGTATAGAAAATGAAGGATTTGGACAAAAAGGAGCTGGATACAGTACAGCTACACCAGAATCACATGCAAACTTTATTCAAGAACAACTTATTGAAAGATATGGTGGTGATATCCACAATTTATTAAAACATTGGGGAACATACTCATATTCTGGGTATTAGAATATTGTATAATGAATGTATAGAACATCTTTGGATGTTCTTTTTATTTTAATTATCTTTCTTCATAATGATATAATTATCATAGGGTGATAGTATGAATGAAGAACAAGTAACATTTTTCGATACAGCAGAAGCGTCTGCTGAGAAAAAAGCAAAGACTTTTAGTGATACATCATATGACGATTCAACTGCATCAACAGGTGCATTTGGAAAACTAGATGAAATCAAGACTAAAGTTGCTGAAATAACTTCAAATGTAGGAGATTTAACTCAAGGATATAAAGACCTAGAAGGAATGTATAATGAATTCACTGGATTTAATGAGTTAATGGATGCAAATATTTATAGATTTGAAACAGCAATAAACAATATTGAATTAAAATATAATGATTTAAAAACTGCAATTGAAGATAGAGTAAATGCTCAAGTTAAAGCTGACCAAGAATTAATGCAAGATATGGAAACAAATACAAATCAGATGGCAAATGGTGAAGAAGGAGATCCAGCTAGTGGAGAAACACCAGCACCAACAGGTGGAGATACAACACCAACAGGAGGAGAAACACCAACAGGTGGTGAAAATCCAACTCCAACAGAACCAACTAAATCCCCATCAGATATAGCAGATGAAGTAATTCAAGGAAAATGGGGAACAGGTGAAGAGAGAAAGAAAGCTTTAACAGATGCAGGATATAATGCAGACGAAATTCAAAAATTAGTTAATGATAAAATTAAAGGAACACCAAGCCCTGGAACAGGTGGTGGAAGTGGATCAACTACTCCAACAGGAGGAGATACAACTCCTACAGGTGGAACTACAGCACCAACAGGTGGCGAAACACCAGCACCAGAACCAACAAGTCCAACATTCCAAGGTGGTGGAGGAGTATCCGCAAGTGATGAAGCTACAGCTGCAGCATTAGGTATTACACCAGCTCAATTAGATATAGTTAAAGCAACAATTAGACATGAAGCTGGAAATGATCCTAAAGCAATGGCAGATGTTGCATCATGTGTTAAGACAAGAATGAATACTAAAGGTGCAGATGCATATTCAATAATTACAGCATCTGGACAATTTGCTTCATACTATAATGGATATTATAGAGATTATACAAATGGAAACTATTATCAAGGAGATCCAGCAACAGGTCAATCAGTTGATGAAATGTTAAATGGTATCCTTTTAGGTACAACACCTACAACACATAACCATTACTACTTCTATGGTGATGGAAAGAAAAATCATTTCTATGATTAAAAATTAAAGAATATCGTATGATATTCTTTTTTTTTAGGTGAAAAAATGATAAAATTATTATAGGGTGGATAAAATGAATCTAAAAGTAGTATTAAATGATTATTTAGATTTTTTAGAATCAAAGGGTATTAAATTTCCAAACAATTATTCTTATAAAATGAATGACGAAATGTTTGCTAAAATGAAACTTATCCTTGAGGATGTCGACTATGACTTTATTCTAGAAGTAATAGACGAGTTTTATGATGCCTTAAAACAAGATATCGAAGAAGCAAAGAATAACAAAGTATGTGTTAAATTTGCTAATAGAGCAGTTGTTGGAGAAATAAAGAAAATTAATTATATTTCACCTGATAAAATTGGTTCTATTGATTTATTAGATAAGAGAAAAGAATCTATGAATATTAGATTCCAACTTATTTATAGTGTTGAAGAACCAAGAAGACCAGAGGAGATTAAAAAAGAAAAAATTCAACAACCTAAGAAAAATCCTGAAAAACATATTATTAAAGATAAACATAAATATGATGATTTTATTGAGCCAGATTTATTATCTAAACAAGTTAATATAGTTGATAGACCTGAATATTTAGAAGATTTAAGACCATCATTAGTTGAAATATTATTCTCAAAAGCAGCAATAATTACTGTTATATGTATTGCTTTAGGAATCGTTGCTATATATGCTGTTAATACTAGTATAGCTTCTACAACAATCTCAAATCCAGACGATGTTGTTTGTATAGAAGGGTATACTAATGTAAATGGTGAATGTTTAAAAGTAACTAAACAAGCTAATGGAGAAACAACAACTGTAGTAGCTGAAACTACTACTACTCAATCTGATAATAAATCTACTAAATCAGCAGCAGTTTCCCTATATGATGCAGTTAGATCAATACATGAAGAAGATTAATTTAATCTTCTTTTTTTATGTATTTTTAATAGCATATTTGTTATAATGTTTTAAGACAGCGAGGAGGACTTATATGAAACATTTAATAGACATAAAAGATTTAAGTGTAGAAGAAATTAATGATTTAATAAAAGTAGCTAAAAATATCATCAAATCACCGGATAAATATTCTCATAAATGTGATGGTAAAATCTTAGCTACTTTATTTTTTGAACCAAGTACTAGAACAAGACTTTCATTCGAATCAGCAATGTTAAGACTTGGAGGTAATGTATTAGGCTTTTCAGAAGCATCAAGTTCATCAGTATCTAAAGGTGAATCAGTTGCTGATACTATTAAAGTAGTAGGTGGCTATTCAGACGTAATAGCAATGAGACACCCAAAGGAAGGCGCTCCATTTGTAGCATCTGTTAAATCAAGTGTGCCAATTATAAATGCAGGTGATGGAGGACATAACCATCCAACACAAACCTTAACAGATCTTTTAACTATATCTCAAGAAAAAGGTAAGTTAGATAATCTTACTATTGGATTATGTGGAGACTTAAAGTTTGGTAGAACAGTTCATTCTCTAATAAATGCAATGTTAAGATATAAAAATATTAAATTTGTACTTATATCACCAGATGAGTTAAAATTACCCGAATATATGGTTAAAGTATTAGAATCATCTGGAGTAGAATATATTGAAACAAATGATATCGAAGAATATATGAGTGATTTAGATATTTTATATATGACTAGAGTTCAAAAAGAAAGATTTTTCAACGAACAAGATTATATTAGATTAAAAGATTATTATATTTTAAATAAAGATAAATTGAAGAATGCTAAAGAAGATTTAACTATAATGCATCCACTTCCTAGAGTTAATGAAATATCAACAGATGTGGATGATGATCCAAGAGCAGCATATTTTAGACAAGCTGAATATGGAGTATACATAAGAATGGCATTAATCATGTATATGATAGGAGTTAAATAGTATGAATATAGACAGTATAAAAAATGGATATGTATTAGATCATATTAAAGCTGGCAAAGCAATGGAAATATATGAACAATTGAACCTAGCAAACTTAGATTGCCAAGTTGCTTTAATAACTAATGCAAAATCAAAAAAGATGGGTAAGAAAGATATTATAAAGATTGATAGATTAATAGATATTGATTTAGATAAATTAGGATTTATTGATCCAAATATCACTGTAGATATTGTTAAAAATGAAAAACTTATCGAAAAAAAGAAAATTGACCTACCTGAAAAGATAATTAATGTAGCTAAATGTAAGAATCCAAGATGTATAACATCCGTAGAAAAGGATTTGGATCAAATATTTATATTAACAGATAGAGACAACCAAATATACAGATGTCATTACTGTGAAACATCTTTAAAAGACTAAAAAACAATATGAAAATATTGTTTTTTATTTTATAATATTTAAGAAGGATAGATTGATATGGATATAACATTAATTATAGTAATTATTGCTCAAATATTTGGTATTATTTCTTGGTTATTACTATTATATAGTTATACTAGAGAAGATATTGATGAATTATTATATATACAAATAGGTGTATGTTTATTTGATGTAATATCATATGCTATGTTAGGCGCAGATGCAGGTTTACTAATTTGTCTAGTAGAATTAATTAAAACAGTATTATATTATAAAACTGATCAGGATAGATTAATATTTAGAATATCTATTTTAGTGTATGGTCTAATTGGATTATTAACCATAAGAGAATGGTATGCTTGCTTACCAGTATTAGGAAGTATTCTAGATTCATATGGAGCGTCAAGAGATTCTAAGATGGCTAATATATGTTCAATTATTTCTAATACTTTATGGACTATATATGATTTAATAATTTTATCATTTGTAGGAGCATTCAATGATATTGTTGTTGTTGCATGTAATATAAGTGTATTATTCTTAGGTTATTCAAGATTAATGCATATATCTAAGTTTAGAATAGTTAAATATTCTTATTTAACCAAAAAGACAATAAAGAAAATATATGATTTAGATCTTAAAAATTATGGTGCTGATAATACTTGGGATGTAGACTATCAAAAAGAAGTATATAAAAGAAATGAAGATTCTTTATATGTTATTAAATATAAACATGAATTAGCAGGATATATTAATTATATTAATATACTACCAGAAGAATATGAGCGTTTAAGAAGAGTTAAAAAGATGCCTAATAGAATTGACTTAGATAAAATAATAAAGTTTAAACCTAATAGAAAATCATATTTGATATTTGAAAGTATAAATGTAAAAAAAGAATATGAAAAAGAACAAACAGTTAATTTGATATGTAGAAAGATAGCATCTTTTATAAAACAAAAACAAAGACAAAGAATATATATACATGGAATAATAGGATTTGCTATTACTGAATTTGAAGAAGATGTATATGTATCACTTGGTTTTAGAAAACTAAAACAATTAGATGAAAGAATTATATTATATGAATTACCAGAAGAAGATATTAAGGAGTATTATTTAAATGAAGATAATGTTCGTTTGTTTAGGTAATATATGTAGATCACCAATGGCTGAATATATATTTAAATCATTAGATATTAATAATAAATATATTATTAAATCATCTGGTATATCTAATGAAGAATATGGTAATGATATATATCCACCTGCTTTAGAGGTTTTAAAGAATCATAACATAAAGACTAATAGTCATTTTGCTCATAAAATAACTAAAGAAGAATTTGAAGAATCAGATTATATAGTAGTTATGGAAGACTTTCATAAAGAAAGGTTACAAAGTATATTTGGTAATACAGATAAAATAATTAAATTATTAGACAAAGATATAGAAGATCCTTGGTATACAGGACAATTCGAAAAAGTATATAATGAAATATACGAAGGATGTAAAGATTTATATAATAAAATAGGCTAGTTAGCCTATTTTTATTTGCTTTTTAATAATAAAAGTTATATTATAAACACAATTAAATTAAGGGGGCGATGTTGTTTGCCAGAAGATATTATTAATATTTTAAACAAGGTCACCAAATCGTGTTTACCAAAAAAGAAACATTTAAAATTAAATGAATATGAAGCTATTCTTGATAGCAGTGAAAAACTAAGTGAATTATTTGGTGAATTAATTGAACCATTAGAAGAAATTGATAAAGATAAAAAAACAATAAAAATAGATTTCGATAAATTAAGTGATAAAACTGAAAATTTATCAGATCATGCAAGTAAATTGTTAGATTTATATTTATCAAAAAATAAAATAGAACTTATATATACATTTAATGATGAAGAATATATAGAAGAAGATCCTGTAAAACAATATATGAGGGAAATAAGTGAAATACCATTATTAAAAGTGGAACAGGAAATTGAACTAGGAACAATAATAAAAAAATGCGATCCTGACTCACAAATATATAAAGATGCAGCTCAAAAATTAACTGAATCTAATTTAAGATTAGTCGTTTCAATTGCAAAAAGATATGTTGGTAGAGGATTACATTTTTTAGATTTAATACAAGAGGGAAATCTTGGTTTAATGAAAGCTGTAGAAAGATTTGATTATGAAAAAGGATTCAAATTTTCAACATATGCAACATGGTGGATTAGACAAGGAATCACAAGAGGATTAGCTGATAAAGGAAGAACAATTCGTTTGCCAGTTCATATGAATGATAGGGTTATTAAACTAAGAAAATTTACTGAGCGATTTGTTGCAGTTAATCAAAGAGAACCAGATCTTGAAGAAATAGCAGATGGATTAGGATGGTCTATTGAAGATACCAGAAAAGTTCAAAAAAATGCAGCTGACACATTAAGTTTAAGTAATCCGATAGGTGAAGATGAACACGGTGAACAAACTGTTTTAGGTGATTTTATCGAGGATGATAAAGTTGATGTAGAATCTGATGCTATGAGGTCTAGTATTGATTTTCAGATTAATAGTATTGTTGAAAGTAGATTAACTGAAAGAGAACTAGAAGTCATACATAGAAGATTTGGATTTCCACCATATCCAAGAGCACAAACATTGGAAGAAGTTGGAAAAGAATTTGGAGTTACAAGAGAACGTATTAGACAAATCGAGGCGAAAGCCTTAAGAAAATTAAGAGTAAATAAAGAAATCAAAGCATATAGGGGAGTATAACAATGGACAAGAATTTTTTAAGCAATATCACATCAGGTGGTATATTAGGTAAAGTATTTTATAAAGAATTAGGAATTAATGAAGAATTAGGATTATATTATAAAACTAATGGAAAAGACTATTTAGTAGAAAATGACTATGGTATTAAATATACATTAACTGGTAAAACAGTAGATGCATTATCTGAAAAAACAGGATATGAACCAGAAGAAATCATGGATATATTATACATAGTTTATTCTGCATATGATAACTATGCTTCATATTTAGATTCAGATGATACTAAAACTAGTGAAGAAACAAAATTATTAAAGAAAGTACAAAGTAAAATGGTAGATGTTATATCTGAATTAATTTATAAGTATGGATATGAAGAAGTATATTCATATTTCTCTACAATGAGAGATTTAGATATCATGACATTATTCAATGGTCAAAATGCTACTGAGGTTTTAGATAAAATAGATTATGATTTATCATCAGATAATATTAAAAAATTAACAGAAGAAACAGATGAACCTGAAGAAATAGTATCAATACAATTTAGATAAAAGGTATTAAAATGGAAATAATTGATCAAAGAACAATTTTTAACAATGAATTTAATTATTATATTCAAAATGATAGATCCGATTATTTAAATAAACTAATAAAATTTTTATCTGAAGAAAATCATATTGAATTACCATTAACACAAAGAATTGAAGAATTTCAAAAAGGAATATTAGAATATATCTTATCTATTGAAACTGAAGATGATTATGAAGAAGATATAGATGATATAAGAAAAAATAGAGTAAGTGGAATATTATTTAATATTAATAATTATTTAATATCATTATCACCAGCAGATGCTGTAGATAAATTTATGAATGGTGACTTTAAATCATTAATTATAGAATCAGATTTATATATTGAAATGTATAAAAAAAGATTAGTTGATAAATTAAAAATAATAAATGAAAATAATTCTCATGAGATTAATGGCTTAAAAATATTTAAAACTATGATTGAACAATTATATAGTTTTATTGAAGGTCCTACAACGGACACTATTAGATATGGTTCTATGAGAAAAAATATATTGAATATAAATGAAAATACACCATTTATAGAAATAGAATCTTATATAGATGATATATTATGTGAATCATATATTATAAGCAAATTTCCTATAGATGGAAGAAGATATATCGCTAAAAAATTAGAGAATGCTAATTCGTCTCATGATAAAAAAATAATTAATAGTATTGATGCAAATATATGTGAATCAATTCTTATTAATTATACACTTTTATCATTATATTCTGATAATCCAGAAAGATTAAGAGTATCTGAAAATATGTTAAAAATATTAATGTATGAAATAACAAGTGGTACAATTTCTAGAGGAGACATTTTAGATGCAATAATACATGGTAATATAAAGTTTAATTCTGATGAATTTGATTATATTAAAGCCAATTTTGTAAATAAATTATTCTCTAATGGAGAAAAAACAATATTGCCAAAAGATACACTAATAAAACTAGTTAAATAAAAAAGAACTCAATTGAGTTCTTTTTTTATTTGTTTAAATCTTCAGTTCCAAATGGATATGGAGTTAAATCTCTAACAGTATATTCTTTAAATTCTCCTGTATTAGAATAACATCTTACGATTGCATCTTGATCAAATAATTCTAATAACATTTGTCTACAAACAAAGCATGGAGTGGAAATACTACCATTATTAACCATAATGTTTATTTCTTTAAAATCACCTTTTTTATATCCGTTTGATATAGCACTGAATATTGCAGATCTTTCTGCACATGAGCCAGCTCTTGTAGAAGCATCTTCTACATTTACTCCTTTGAACTTTGTACCATCCTTAGTAATTAAAATACTAGCTACTGGAAACTTTGAATAAGGACTATATGAATTATTTAATAATTCACGCAATTCATTTACCATTTTTATCACCTAATATAATTATATCATTTCATATTAGTAGTTATGCTAAATAATATAAATTTTGTGTAAATAAGAATAGAATAAATATGCACTTTTATATGTATTAATACGTTATTTGTTATAATTTATAATAGGTGAGAGTATATGAAAAGGGTAGCACTTGTAATGAGTTTGTTTTTTATGTCATTTTTTGTATCAGGTTATACTTTTGAAAGTGAAATGATTATTAGTAATGATAATAAAGTAACATTTAATAAAACATTTACTTTTGAAAGAGCAGAAATAACTAAGGAAGTATGTGGACCAACAACAGAATGCGAATACGGAGAAACAGAAATAAGAAATGCTATTAGCAAATATGTTAATGGAGATATAGTTAATTCTGATGTTAAGAAAACTCAAAAAATATCAATAGAAGATAATTACGTATCAATTAATACAGTATATGAATTTGGAGATATAGATGATCATGTAGGTCCAGCTAAAGAAAAATTTGATATTGTATATTCTAAATTAAATAATGATTTATTTACTATAGATGGTTATAACTATACATCTAATTTAGTATTTACTAAAGATCAAAATCTAACATTAGGTACATTTAAATTAATATTACCTAATACACTCAAATCATCTAATGCTAGCAAAAAAGATGATAATAATCATTCATATGAATGGCAATTAGAAAAAACGCCAAATATTAATTTTGTATATAAAGCAGAATCTAATAAAGAAATAACTGGTGACAGTGAATATGGAAAAATAGAATTTAATAAATATATGTATATTGCAGTAGGTGTAATATGCGGATTAATAATAATACTTGCATTTGTTAATATCATAAAAAAGAATAAAAATGATAAAAAAAATGAAGTAATACCAGCTACTGCAACAACAGTATTTAATTCAGAAACTAATAATACTATAACAAATAGTCCAATTCCTACATCATCTGCTGATGATAATGGTTTTATTCCTTTAGATGCGTCACAACATGAAGATGTTATAAGTAACAAATTTATGGATGACTCATTTGCTGGAGGAGCAGTTGTTGAGCCTATAACTGAGCCTGAAATAAAGGAACAATCAGTGGATTCTAACAACAATTTATTTGATGAACAACAAAATAATCAAGAAAGTATTAATGAAGGAGAAGTTAAAGCCGAACCTATTGGAAATGACATGTCATCTTTAGCATTTGGAGGAACTCCAATAGAAGATAAAAATATTCATGAAATCGAGTAAAAACCTTTAAAAATATATTATATTATGATATGATATAAATTAAGATAGAGGGGAATTGACATGGAAGAAATTAATCTAAAGGAATTATTCGATTTTTTCATTTCTAAATTTTATGTAGTTATTATTTCTTTCCTAGTTGTGTTGATACTAGGTGATATATATTCTGCTAATTTTAGAACACCTATGTATCACAGTACAACAACTATTGTGTTAGTAAGTGAATCTGAACAAGTTACTTCTAGTGATGTATCTTTGAATAATAGTCTTGTTGCTACATATTCAAACATAATTACATCAAGAAAAGTATTATCTCAGGTAATATTCAATTTAAATTCTGATTTATCGGTAACTGATTTACAAAATAGTATTAAAGTATCTCAAGTTACTGGAACACAAATTATTACTATAGTTGTTTCAAACAAAGATAATAAGATGGCTCAAAAGTTAGCTGAAGAGATTACTAAAGTATTTATTGAAGAAATACCAAACTTCTATGATTTAAAGAATGTATCAGTACTTGATGAAGCTTCATTTGAAACAGCACCATATAACATTAACATTATGAAAGAAAACTTAATTTATGGTGGAATTGGTATTATATTAGGATGTGTAGTATTATTTATGATATTCTACATGGATACATCAATTAAAGATACTGAAGTGATTGAAGAAAAATTAGGATTATCTGTACTTGGAACTGTACCAAAGGTAGGTGGAAAACGTGGAAAACGAAAATAGTGAATTATATATAACTACCAATCCAAAATCAGGTTTTTCAGAAGCAATTAAAAGTATAAGAACAAACTTACACTTTGCATCAGTTAATTCTAAAGTTAAAGTAATACTTGTTACATCACCAACTCCTGGTGATGGTAAAAGTTTTATAAGTTCAAACTTAGCTGGTGCATATGCACAAGAAAACAAGAAAGTACTTATAATTGACTGTGACCTTCGTAAGGGTAGACAAGATAGAATTTTTGATATAGAAAAAGATAATTCAAAAGGATTCACAAATTTAATATTAAATTTTAAAAATCCATTAGAGGTTGTAGATACACATACAAAGCAAGTTGATATTAGAGAATATATTTGCCGAACAAAATATAAAAATATTGATTTAATACCAAATGGACCTGTACCTCCAAACCCTATCGAATTATTATCAAGTTCAAAAAACAAAAATTTATTAAGCTTATTAAAAGAAAAATATGACATTATTATATTAGATTGTCCTCCAGTAATTGGACTATCTGATACATTAATTCTTACAAAGTTCAGTGATGCTAATGTATTAGTAGTATCTGATCATAAAACAAGAATTGAAAATATAAGTGAAGTAAAAAAAGCATTCGAAAAAGCAGGAGCATCTATTACAGGTGTTGTAGTAAATAAGACAAAATCTAGACATAATGGATACTATGGATACTATGGATACTATGGTTATTATGGAGAAGGAGAACAAAAATAAATATGAAGGACATGCATAATCATATCCTGTTCTCCATAGATGATGGTTCTAAAACAATTGAATCATCAATCAAAATGTTGAAGAATGCAGAACAAAGCGGTATTGATGAAATGATTCTTACACCACATTATATTTATAATTCAAGATATAATGCTAATAATAAAAAGAAAAATGAATTATTAGAAGAATTAAAGAAAAAATGTGAAGAAGAAGGAATAAACATTAAGCTACACTTAGGAAATGAAGTATGGGCTGATGAAGGAATACCAGCATTAATAAAAAAAGGGGAAATTAGTACATTAAATAATTCTAGATATATTCTTATTGAGTTCCCATTACATAATGAAGATAAAAGAGCAAAAAATATTATTTTTGAACTTATATCTCATAACTATGTGCCAATTATTGCACATCCTGAAAGATATGATTATTTAAAAAAAGAACCAGATTTAGTTGAAAGTTATTTAGAACTTGGTGCATTATTACAAGGTAATTACTTAAGCTTATTTGGTAAATATGGAAGACATGCCAAGAAGACCCTTAAATATTATATTAAAAAAGGGTATATCACTTGTTTTGGATCTGATATACATCGTGATGTAGATGATTTCAAAGGTGATAAATTTAAGAAGGTATTATGGAAGTTAGTTAAAAAAGATCAAGAAGCATTTGATGCTTTATACTTTGGTAACATAACTAAAATAATAAATAATGAAGAAATAAAAAAGGAAGGAAATTAATATGAACGAAAATTTTGAAAATCAAAATGTTCAACCAGTTGAACAACCAGTACAACCAATTCAACCTGAAGCAACTCCAGTTCAACCTGTTGCTCCAACAGAACCAATGGCTCAACCAGAAATGCAACCATTTATGCAACAACCTGCTGTACAATCAATTGAACCAGAAGTTAAAAAGAAAAAGAATATTGTTCCTATCATTATACTAATTGCATTTATAGTATTAGTTGGTGGTGGTGTAGCAGCTTACTTCTTATTCTTTGGAAAGGTAACTGGAAAACAAGTTATTGATGGAACTATTGGAAACTTATTTAGTAAAGCAGTATCTGCTGGTACATCAATTCAAGATCGTTTTGTAGTAGATTACAAAAACGATATTGTTAATGCTAAAGGTAATTTAGTAGTTAACGGAGATATTAAGTATCAAGGATCAAATATTTCTTATAAAGATATAGCATTTACCTATGATACTAAAGTTAATTTAAAAGATTTAGAAGGATCATTTAAATTATCTACATCTCAAGAAGGAAATAAGATTCTTAACTTAGATGGATTTATCCAAAATAAGAAAGCATATGTTAATTCATCATTATTTGAAGTTCCTTATTTAGTTGATTTAACTGATCAATTAGATTGGAAGGAGATCGAAAATGCAATTAAAGATATGCCAGAATTTAAATCTGATGGATATAAGAAACTATCAAATAAAACTGCTAAA
>JAEEGL015044625.1_pt1 | contig 13507 bp, 12 predicted proteins | sample 9134231 | NCBI WGS metagenome assembly JAEEGL01 (sample SAMN16246548, study PRJNA631951) | gut metagenome | biome: gut microbiome; feature: rumen; material: fiber-attached | host: Bos | place: Iran: Karaj | collected 2018-10
GTACCACACACAATACCCGACCTTCAAGCGGTTTATAAACCACTTGGCATAAAAGGCAGGAATGTCAGTAGAACGGCTGGCGGAAATAATAACCGGGGCTATACCTTCAACTACTTCTCCATTTTGACGAACTATGCGTATCTGGTTATCCATTTAAATGATAGACTCTAAACAAAAAATCCTTTGTAGCAAGATAGCGTTGTTCTTTTAAATAAATGAACTGAATAACAACGGTTCTATTATCACGAGGTTTTCCCTTATAATACTCTTCAGAACTATCTGGCCTATGAGCATCGATAAACCATGTTAAATCTTTAAGCCAATCTTTGTGTGCAGATGAGGCAAGACGCTGAAATTCAGAGTTATTCGAGAGAAACTCCAGGTCGGATAAAAAAGCGCCTGTGGACGGGAAATGGTTATCAAAAACTGTCGGGGAAATCGCTTTGTTCTTTTTTGAAGGTCCCGAAGGCTTAAGCTTCTTTTCAATATACTGAAGAACGTTCTTTTGTGGGCCTTTTCCCTTATTCAAGGATTGTTCAACAACAACAGCAGAATAGAAATCTCTCGTTAGTCCTGAATACTGGGTAAACAAGCGATGATAAATCATCCGATCTCTTTCAGCCGCAGGGCATTTTTCCGCAAAAGGAATGAAAAACTGAGCAAAGGCATCCTCAATAGCTTCTGGTACGACATTCTCCTGCCGCTTAGTCCCCAAACTAGTCGAAACAACAACACCATCCTCGCTTGCACATGATCCTTCTTTCGCAGTTTCTTTTCTTCTTCTCTCACTCGTTTGAGCGGAACTGAAAGGTCTGGGCACATGAACGTCAGCCGGGAAAGGCCTACTCATCTCCTGAATGCCAAGTAAAATGTTAACTCGGCACACATTTTCGGCGCTAAGGACCGCTGACAAAAGGGTCTTATGAATGGATGCATACCCTTCAAGAGCCCCCCAAAGGCAAAATACGAGCCTGTAATTGGCCACGCTATTATCTTCCAAATAACGGGCTAAAGCATCAAAATCCTCTCCTTTAAGCAAGAACGCCGCAATAGCCTTAAGCTCATCATTATCAACACCATTTAAATTGAACGGCTCAAAATCAGAGACATTCTTGTATAACTGGTTAATATAAATCCTTTCTTTAGGATGCTGATTCCATGTCTCTTGACCAAGTCTCCTTTGCAGTATTGCCGACACTTCGCTTAAAACCAGCTTCATTGAGGTTTCACGATTAATGCGAATCTGTTCCTTATTCAACTTACCCTGGCCGATCTTCTCAAGTACACAATTAATCAATTCGCAGTCGTTGAGCATAAGGTGACCATCTTGGAGTGAAACATCACCCCATAAAATAGAAGAAGAATTCTGACGTTCTTTACTAACAAATGCTTCTGTATATGCATTAAGGGCATCACGATATGACACCCACGCATCCTTTGAATCATGGGAATACGGGAGTTCTGGAGCCATTGACAGATGCCTAATTCTAAGGAACTTGAGTAATGCTTCCTTCCAGACCTGGAATTTATCCAGGATGCTCTTTTCTTCAGGCGAACATGACTGATTCCATTGTTCATTTGTCTCTTTATCAGCAATGCCGCGATATGCCTTGTCTAATTCCTTCAATTCTGCGTAGAATGCATCCCCGCATACTCCGGAATTGCTGATGGCATTAGAGACAATATTCCGCATACGATTGGAAATAGACACTAGTTGGGCAACTTTGTCGGAAATAGTTCGAGAACAGCCCAAAACAAATCCCCAGATAGCCCCCTTATCGACATTAAAAGCAAGGTCATCCGGTCTTTCAATAACAAGATCTTCCACACATTTTGCACTCATGTCATTTAGAAGAACTCCTTCATCGCAATACACCCATGGATATCTAAGACCAATTTTACTATTACGACTAGCCTCTATCATCAAGCGGGACTGACGATACGCCCTTTCATCAAAATAAACAATCCGGCAGTTCCAAGGTGTCAACACAATGGTTTTAGGGCAAGATAGAATTGAGAACACTTCCCCTTCAAAGACCAACATAGTGTCTAACTTCCCCAGTTGAACGTCATCGTCAATCTCTATAGCAATTGCATATTGCTCAACTTCCGATTCGGGAATGGTAAAGATGGGCAATTTGCTAAAAAGATACAGAAAATTGTCCATATTGACTCCCGAAATCCCTTGGAAGAACTTCGAGCCAAATGGCCTTCTAGCATAGTATGAGATTGGAGATATTGATTCCGTGGACAATATGCTCTCAATATTCAGGCTTGTGGTTGGAATATAATACTTCATGACAATTGCGAATTAAAAAGGAAGATCGTCGTCCAAACTAACAGTTGCAACTAATCTATCCTGCGGATTAATGTAGAGATCCGAGGTCGTAGGAGGAAAACGGTCAGATAATTCTCCTGTATAACAAATATACAAGCGTTCGCTCGTTCGACTTAAAGCCACATACCAAGCAGAAGCACAAGTACGCTCATCTTTTGTTGTCTGACAATGAGCGACATAGTCGTAATCACAATCAACCACGAATACATCTTTGAACTGAAGACCTTTGGCACACCACCAAGTAAGGATTTTCGGATTTGAAGACTGGAAATCCAAATCCATATCGGTAGATTGGTTGATATTGTATTTGTATTCAACAGTAATACCCTTCTGTTGAAAATAATCCTTAACATACTGAACAGACCGCCATCCCACGCCCGACTGGTAATTTGCTGTTCCTGTATGATTAAAACGTAACAGAATACCGACATTAGTTAACGCCCTGTTACGAATAATATCTATTATCCTATCAAGTTGCCCATCGAAAGAACTCGCCTTAATTAAACGAGGCTTCTCTCCGTGTCTAACACATGAATCACTAACGTCGGTATTCACTAGAGGACGAGGGACTTGTTCAACCACTTTTGCAGTTTCAATGGTTAATCGATAATTGCGATACAACTTATCTACCACAACACCTAGGCTCTGGGCCGTTTGCTGCGGATCCATTGTGACTGTGCTGCCAAAATCCATAATAGTTTGGTCGGCATCACCAAAAAGGAAACAGATTCTGCCAAAAGCCAGCATTTCATTGATTTGCCCAGCAGTAAAGTCTTGGCATTCGTCAATAATGAGATGATTGACGACAATACCTGGATGCTGTTGACGCCATCTTACCCATTCTTGATAGTAAAAAATACGATCGCTTCTAAGACTAATAGTTTCTCCATAATTATCTCTCCTATCCCTGACCATAGCCTTGATTCCGTCAACAAAGTACTTCTTAAGGCTCTTTGTATAAACAATAATGGCATAAGAACCTTGCGTGCTCACTTGACGGAGTTTATGAAGTGCTATAACCGATTTACCACTTCCGGCAGTCCCAGTCACGACCATATGACGGTCAGTTCTTCTGTTAATGTATGCCCTCTGGATATCATCCATATCGGCATAATCAATATAAAAATCTTCCATCTTTGAGTTTATGCTCGCTTAATTACTCTCCAACAAACTTTACTGACATCAGTTGCACCCCTTGTACCCCGATGCGAAAGATAGAATGATTGGTTATATCCATCATTTCTAGATAAAATGACACGATCTTCTCCTATTATTCCTCTATCCATCATATTGGGCAACCAATCTTTCGATACACTACTAAATGAAGTCACATCGACAAGAATCATCAGGCCATTTTCATTTATCCGTGGTAAATATGTATCAACGATGGTCTTATAGGGATTATGTCCTTCAAACTGATCTTTCGTAACAAACTCACAAATAGCCTTAAAAGATAAAAATAAATCAAATGTCCCCGTTATTATTTCATCTAAAACAGAAAGGTCAAAAGAATCATCAATTGTAATGGGGGCAATACTGTATGAAATCTTAAGATGAGAGTGCTTTTTGAACTCGCCTAGGACCTTCTCAAGTAAGCGTAGAGCATGGTGATTTCCGTCAAGTGCGACAATCTTAACATCCTTGACCAGAGGAAGATACTCTTCAATATTCGTTAAAAGACCAATTATCTCGCCTCCAGTTCCACATCCAAAATCAAAGATGGAAAGAGTACTTTTATTTGAAAAAGAAGATAGAATCTCACGTGTCGCAATGAATCTAGACTCAACATAACTCCTCGGGAAATACGTCCCTAAATAATTGAGAATCTCACCCCTGTCCCAATCAATAACTGTCATATCCGCATTCGATTTGCAAAAACGACCGCCTAACTGGTCGAAGATAAAAGTGTCCAACCAGTTTGGAAGAGTAGCTATAGGGACATATCTATTCATTTAATGAGACTTGCTTCATATTATACAAACATACACAAAAAAGGGAACAATTCAGTCAAAGGGAGGGAAACTCATGATAAAAAAGGACAAGATAGCTTTATCTATTTCATAAAGCCAATAATTAATCGATTCCGACTTGTCATTTTTGCATGCTCAAGCGCCACTTTTGCATCTTTAATCAAATTCTCATATGCATCATCCACTTTGCGTATGTTCGGAGTAGCAAAATAAGGATAAACTATTTCCAGCGTTGTAGTCCTCTTTGCTACTATTGATCGGGATGTCGAATCCCACCGGGTTAAATCAAATCCAGCACCGGAAGAAAACCAAAGATTATTTGTAATGATAGCCCGATCATGGAAGTCGGTTTTGGATACCATAGGTACCAATTCCAATTCAAGGCTATTCACGAGATTCGGTTTTGTTTTTCTAATCATCTCAATAATGTCTTCTTTCGTAACAGACATCCCAACCTCTGGAAGGAAAAACACAGTTAAGTGATAATCCACTTCACAAGACTCAGGAAGAAGCAAGTTGAGCAACTCGGGAAGATCTCTTTTCCCATTCTTTAGTATATAATTGTCAACAATAATCATCGAGTTCGAGGCTCGTTCGGGGAAACATTTCTCAAACTGTTTCCAGTCCCACTCCTCATCTACCCTAACAGCTTTACCGTTGTCTATGAAGAGATGGTCTTTCGTCAGACAATTACCACCATTGAGACTGATGATTCCGTATTTCTTTGCTATTGGTCCCTTACCAGTCCCAGAAAGAAGCGAAGAAAACGGATGACTAGCCAATAGTCCTTCTAAATCACCAAAGCCATCTGAGAAGTCCAGCTTTGATACTCCTTCTGTTGATTTTTTCCATAACAAAAGAAGGTTGGGGTCTTGCTGAGCTGCTTCTACAAAACTCTGCGGAGTGCAATCCAGTTGCTTATCCGACCTAGACAAAAACCCATAAAGATCAATCCAAGTCTTTATCTTCTGTTGAATCTTCTCATCAGGGGGAGGCGTAAATGCAGGATAGCATTCCCGGAATTTTCCTAGGAATGCCATTTCACATAAGACCGTTCTCTTTGTCATACGAGCCCTCCTTTTATCATAAGAAGGTTCATCGCCAACGAATCCGCTTCATCGAAGAATCCCGGCCCGAAGGCAGAGGTCAAACGACCGTCTTCTGCAATACCTATCTCGCGTACCTTCTGGTCGCTCCCGTTGCCGTCCTCGACATACAAGAATGATAATGCATCAGGTTTGATGGTTCCTTTCCCTACATGGTTTTGTAGCTTCCGGATTAAGTATTCGCTGTGGGTCTCCACAACGAAATGGATGCCGTAGTTGAGGTATGCGTCCACGAACATGTCAGCCAAGAGCGACTGGTACCGGGGGTGGAGATGGATTTCCGGTTCCTCAATTGCAATGCAGATAGGAATGAAGCGTTGTCCCCCTACATAAAAGAGATTCTCGAGGTTAATGATCTGTTTCTCATAATCCACGACCTTCGGATCCAATACTTGCCGAACTTTTAGAATGGCGGTCTCAATCTCAAGAAGGATGGAGACTAACTGGGAGATTCCATACCCATAATCAGCGAGTATACGCCCTTCGGTGTCATCCTTGTCCTGGTAGATTTTAAGAACCAGTCCGACTCCATTGGAAATGGATTCAATACTAAATCGTTGTCCAATTCCGAAACACTGAATCCATTTGTTTATGAAGTCTCCAGGCTTGTGCTCATCCTTATTATTCTTTGAGAGTCTCAATGCTTCGAAGTACTCGGATACGGTACGACCAAAGTTGTCCTGGTTCTCAAAAGAATACAACCTCTTAATCTCAATACGGTTAGACCCGACATAACGGAAACTGTCGCAAACGTCAATGGTAAAGATATCCTTCATGGCCGAGTGCCTGAAAGCCATATAGTCCCTGAGAATCCTGTGATCCCTACTCTCTTCTCCGGAAAGAGCATCGTTGAAGCAGATGATATAATCATCATCACTGGGCCGATTCTTGATACTTGTCAACAAATAGAATAGTTGCTCCAAGGTGACTCTACCCCTAAAATCATAGTCAACGGCTGCCGCTTTAGGGCTAGGTGTAACAATGGGCAAATCATCGCCAAGAGAGATGACCTTACCGCCCTCAAAAAAGAGTCTGTACACCTCTTCATCAGGAATTGCCAATTTAGTACTCGTCGACCCGTCGCTGGATACCATCATCCTTCCTTCCTCAAGGAAAGTATTTTCAATGCTTCGATAATAATCGGAGAATGTACGATAGTCTCCCTTGATGAAGTCATCGATGATACTGTCCACCAATCCTTTCCTGTACAAGAAATACTTGTCATCTGTGCTCAGCCCTTCAACTACGCACATAGTCCGGAAACAATCTCCGAACTCCTCTTTGGAGATGGAGTCCAAAACATCAAGAATAGGCAAATAGGTAATGATGTCGGCCTCCATCGCGCGTTCCACATACTCCCCATCGGTTTTCATCATTTCCCGGAAACCGTCTTTCCAACGCTTGTTCGAATAACAGTCAATAGCATGCAGGACAAGATCCTTGCTTGTTTCGCTTGCCATCTCGTGGAGAAAGTCGGAAATCTTGTTCTTCAGATCTTCCAGGTCCTTTTCAGTTGTCTTTCCAGTAAACTCATGGTCAGATACAGCGGCATTATAACGGGCAATCGCATTGCATATCAGATGATAGGCAAAGAAACGCTTTTTCAGTGGAACGACAGGGGTCGTATCATTCGGGTATAAACCTTTGAAAAAAGGCGCTGGAATTGGGAGATCAGAGGTGTTCGTACTAGGAAAGAATCGTTTGATCCCCTGGTAACCAGTTCCGTGGTAAAGCAGGTTTCCGTCAATGTCCTTTATGGCGACCTCCTTGAGGAAACCGTCCTTTCGGATGTCGTTGTCCTGGGTGCCGAAGGTTAACTCAACGGTTGTCCCGCTCCCCAAATACAGGGAGTCGACTGTGTATGATAGAGTAATCCGCTTGTCACCATTGGCGTTCTTGTTTACGATCGACTCGAAGTTTCCTAATAGAGACAAGGGCTTCCTGTCAAATTCGAGACGAGGCTCTGCCCCAGGGGCAGATGACCTCACGCCCTTGAGAAACTCATTAAGAAGAATGAGCGCTTTTACGATGGAACTTTTCCCAGAACTATTGCATCCGGTAAGAATCGTTAATGGATTGATACGGACTACGGCTCCTTTCTCGTCGAAGATGCGGAAGTTTTTCAGTCCCAAAGTCGTTTTCATATTCTTTCCTTTTTTTGCAAAGATATACGGTAATCGCGAAATGGTTATTCGTGGAATGCTGTTTTTAATGTTCCGACAACCTGGGAATAATCCGAAATCATTTGATTACAGACATCCTCTGGTGAGATAATAATGACATCTGGGCAAAGACGATAGACAGTGCTATAGAACTCCCTGTTTAGACGGAGGTTGAGCTTATAGAACGAATACTCCCCCAAAAATGTGTATTTGGCATGCATGCTTGACTGCTCATCTATTCGCAACCTTGTCTGTGACCCATGAAGAGGCCGGGTCTCTATATACCCACAAAACGATTCTTTGACCGCAAGCACTATCTCCCGAACTGGTTCTGTTTCATAATAAGTGACTCCGATGATATCCTCAAACCTTTCCTCGAAGTTTTCCTCACATTCAATGTACTCTATACCTTCAACCGGCTGGATAGCGTTCATCCTATCCAGAGGGAGATTTACATAAAAGTCTTTCCTATATTCATTCCGATCATCACCTACAGGCGTGCCTATCAGGTACCAGCGGTCATTGTACTGCTTAATAAGGTAAGGGTGCAGCCGAATAGTTCTTTCCTCCTGACCGAAGGGCTGGTAAGAGACATCCACTACCTTTTTGTTGGAGATAAGCGAAAACAGTAAGCCCAGATAATCTTTTCCCACGAGGTAATCGTTAGCACTGAAGGAGATTATTTTTCTGCGTTGCTGGTCATCTTGATCATATAATCCCCTCCCAAAGGATTGCTTGTCGCTCAGTCTTTCCTGTAGGTCTTGGAGCCATTCGAAGTTATCCAGACCGGAGAACTGTCCCAACGTATTCAGGACCTCCTGGAGCAGCCTTTTTTCGTCGTCAGAAATCTGCTTCGAGAATAAGGACTGGGTTTGATCCGCATACCTGTAGACTGGAGCGCCGTCGACTCTCTCGCGACTGTCAATCTCCATGTTGAACGGGGCATCTTGAAGGGCTTGGATATCTAGTTGGATAACTCTTTTTCCACTCCGGATATAACGGTCATAATCGTTTCTATCACCACCAATCGTAGGATACCCTGCAAACTCAAGCTTCTCATTCACCTTCAGTAATAAGTCCTCACATGTATATTTATGATATCGGTCAGACAACATCTGATCGAGAAACATATATCGGATGACGGCGTTTTTATTTGAGGGCATATGTTATGGTTAGCAAGCAAATATACTCAAAATAGCGAAATCTTTATTCGCGAATATGATAATTAAGCCGGATTTCTCATTTCACTTCTTACCTCATTAGGCTTTACACAAAGATGAATTACTCCCTCAGAAAGATCGATGATCACCCTATGGAAGAGCATGAAAGAAGTTCCTACAAGTCCTTTTATTTTAACACCGTACTCTTCTTCAATCACTTGAAATGTACAGTCCGGAACAACACTGAATTGATCGGAAAACCGCCGTCCTCCTAAGACATAAGGCAGCATATAAACTGCCCCTTCCTCCGCATGCCCTCCAAGTCCAGAAGTAGATAATGAACCCACAGAGATAAGAGTCTTCCCAAACTCACACATCAGGCCAGAGCTAATCAGGTTAACATTGGATCCAGTGTCAACGATAAACCAGTAATTCTTGCCTTGAATTTCAAGCTCGACCATAGGTAAGCCGGTCATATTAAGGCTCTCACGCAGGGACTTTTTCATCTCGATCTTCGTTTCGTTACAGCAAAAATATACACTTGTCGCGAATTGTATCTTCGCAGACAAATTGATTAAAGAATTTCTCAACAAAACCATGTCACGAATATCTACTTCGCAAACAATAAATATCTTTGTAGAAATAAAAGTACGATGGACATCTCTTTTACTTATAAGCGAATAACGTATACCTTTGAAGCGGGCATTCTTATCTTAGATATTAATGGTCGATTTGTTTCTGCCTGCTATCCCATCAACCTCCCTCCCGAATGGTATCTCATTTGGGGGAATCATCATTCTCCTCTTTTCTATTCCGAAGACCAAACTCCCATTTTAGGTGAGTATTCATCGAGATCAGGAGATGTCTTTAATTATCAAGCATTCATTGATACAGAGACGAAAAAGATAGTTGAGAGTCTCGTTATTAAGCCGGGTAGAAAAACACTCCGGTATTATGAATTCAAAGGGTTTTCTTCTGTCCGCAGAGCTGATAATACCCTTGCCTTCGTTTGATACCTTCAACGAGTTCAAATAGGACTTGCTATCTCTGAAATTGCGATCCTAACAAAACTGATACGAATCCACACTATTATATTTATCTACATCCTTGCAGTTTCCTGTGGTCAAAACACAAAGAAGATGGCCACTCAAACTTGCGGCAAACTCCACCAGGAGTTCTTGGGTGTCATGCTTGACTCCACTGCTTCCTGGAAGCAAGTAAAAGATGTAGTTTATCCTTTTGTGGATAGCTTGTGTGCCGCTGCCTCAGACGAAATCAGCCTCGAGAATAGAATGTATGGTCAGGAATGGGGCTATGTGACCATCGAGGCTTTGAGCGAGAAATACGTAGAGCTCAAAGATGCTGGGAAGAACCCCGATTATGACGATGTGTCAAAGATTCTTGAACAGATTGCCGGTGCGATGATGCTCTGGTTCTATACTCCTGATGAGCAAGTCCCCAATATCTGGCGTGATCATTACTACGTATGTCATCAGCACTCCGAAGAACCCATCAACGGTTTCTTTCACTTGATGGTTACCATTCCAACGGAAGCCCAGCCTGAACCAACTCTCCGGATTATCTACCCTGACTCCGCCGAAGGCTCACCGATGATTGTCTTCTCGAAATATATAGACGGTGGCGGTGTTGAAGAGGATGAAGACTGTCGCGACATAGTCCGCCTTGATAACTGGTCTCCCAAAGAATCTGGTGAGGATGGATTTCCTATGTATGCCATAGGAGACGCGTCGGTCGTTGAGAAAATGTTGCAGAACGACGTCGCTTACCTGTTGTTTGTGAGTGGCACTTCTCCCAACGGTGCTCCTAGTGAAACAGAAATTGCCCGCCTTTCCCTAGATTCATTTCAAGAGATGTGGAAGACGTACAATGACACCCATGAAGTCGATACAAATAGCAAATGAACCTATTTCAATAGTGAACCATAATAAGAATATGAAGATTCTCGGATTCTTGTTCCTAGTAATTCTTCTCATTATCCTTGCAAAAATAATTTGGATAGCAGTCATGACGAAGGATATTGGCTCATTCGAATCAGAACGGGCTGATATCCTCAAGAGACGTAACTATCTCCTGGAAAATGTCATCACAACCCCGCAAGGACTAATTGAGGCAATGCCTTCCGCCGTCGGTCCCCACTTCCAGGGTGAGTGGGCCATATACTCGACATCGATGCTTTCCGCCGCTCTTGTAAATACGGCCATCCTTTATCCGGAGACTCAGAAAGAGGCCATCGGGAAGATTGACAGTCTGATTCAAATTACCTTGTCACCAGAGCTTCGGCAATACGATGCTTCTTCTTTTGGCGAGGATCCTCTCGATAGTCTTGATGGTAATAAGAGCCACATCTCATACATCAGTCTTCTCGCCTGGATGATTAGTGGATACAAGACGGTGGGTGGGGATGGAAAGTATGATGACTTATTCGACAAGCTTTGCGAAACTATGGCAAGAAGAATTGAGAATAGCCCTATCCTCAATCTCCAGACCTTCCCGGGCACTTACGTTTTCGTCCCGGACATGCTCGTTGCCATAGTGGCGCTGGCCAACTATGCCCACCTGAATGGGGGCAAGTACCAGCCAGTCGTTGATAGGTGGCTCTGGAATATGAAAGCAAATAATATAGATCCCAATACCGGCCTTATCATGTCACTTATACCTGATGGAGAAACATGGGTTGGAACACAGCCGGTGTTAGGATCCTACTCAGCCTTGAGCGTATACTATCTGACATTCGTGGACGAAGCGTTTGCAAAAGAGCAATATGACTGGCTAAAGAAGACGTTCCTAAAGAAAAGGCCTTTCACCGGATTCAGGGAGCATGTCAAAGGGACAAAGGGGCCTAATCTCTTGATGGACTCTGGACCAGTCATCTTCGGTCTCAGCCCTACTGGTACTGCCTTTGGAATCGGCGGTGCAAGTTATTTCCAGGACTGGGATTTGAGGAAGCGTTTTCTTCGGACTGGGGAATGGGCCGGATTCACAGTATCCTCGAAGCGTTCCCGTCATTATCTTCTTTCAGACTATGTCCCCGTCGGCGAGGCCATCACACTTGCCATGCGGACAGCAGTACCTTGGTATTAATTACATTGTATGTCGACAAGAATGGAGAATAAACAGAGTATTTTTGAGATAGATCAGTGTAAACCTCTCATCAAAAACTGGGAGGCGATGGAAGGTATTGGCTTTGATTTTAAGGATATCCAGATAGATGGACTTCTAGTGGACAAACAGGCAGATGAGAGAGATGAGAAATGGGAGATCTCGTTACTGACAACATTGCATACTCGGACTGATGCAAATGGGCGGGATGTGTATTCCGTCCAGTGGCGTTTTCGGGATTTATGGGGGAATCTTGCATTCTTTTCCCTTCAGGGGTATCAGTTAACTGGAGAGCTATCCCTTCATTATATTGATTATGGTGAGTTCGCTGTTGTTGGTTTCTCTATAGTACGACCTGATGGCTCTCCCATTTTTAAATTCAACGAACCAGACGAGGTATCAATTGTATCTGTACAATGGATTAAGCATCAGACGCAGGAGGAGTTATATCCGGACGACACTTTAGATTTGTAAAAACAACCAGGCTTATGCATTCATTAGATGATCTCGAAAACATGATCCAGGATGGCAAACGATATGAAACAGAAGGAAAATACTTGCTATCCTATCAGATTTACAAGTACATCGAAAGAGTGATTGATGAAGATGATGACAGCTACCCTTTTGCTGGTATCAATCCAGCACCATACGATCATAAGCAGTATTACGCTTCTTGCTGCCGTCGTAAAGTTTGGTATAAACTGACGGAAGAAGAAAAAAGAGTCGCAAATGATGAGATCAATCCTTATAGAATTAAACACGAGCAATTACAGAAAAAAACGTGAAAATACTCTAGTCCCGAAGTAATGGGGCCTGGGTATAGGATGCCCATGAACGAGATTCTGGAAATCTATAGAATACAGATAAATAATTAGCAAGAAATATGTTGGTCGGGAAAAATTGCAGTTTATCCACATCTAGATTTATAGTTGAATATTGCTATCGTCAATTAAGAAATGGCTCCGCTTTTATTGTGGAAACAAACTTGATCACCGATAAAGACGAAGGAAGTGTTCTTGAGTCTCTTTGTTCTCCCTTGACGCGTTCTCCGCAGACGAGACCGTTGGATTATGGCTTTCACCTATCATTTACCCCTTCGATTGACGAAACAATAACTGATGATGACATCTCTTCTCTTATAAAGACGATAATGGTGTCTTTATCTTTGAATGAACGTCCGTGGATTGTATTTTGTGTTCAAGGTTATGCTCAAAAGCATTACCACCTTGTGTCAACAGTATCTTATAAGCTTGGATCTGCTAAGGAGGAATTCCAATTCAACATTCTTCGATTTGAATCAATTCGAAAAGCTATTCAGGATCGAGGGTATTCCTATGGGCATAAAAAGCATCTGAAGGATTATCAATGCGAATTGCGAAAATGTAAACGGAATTATCAAAGCATCCAAGAGCGTTTTGATGAAGCCTTGAAGTATACATATAACAACATCCGTCAGTTTTGTTCAGTTTTGATTCTTAAAAAAATACCCCTTGATGTCCTCAAAGGTCGTCTATTGATGGATGAACGATATGATCGTCAGTGGAGGAAAAGAGCGTATGGAGGTCGTATGTATCATCTGATGAATCTCTATATGAAACCTGATTCATATAAACTTAAGGATGAGTATTGCAGAAGGATAGAGGGAATAATA
>JAEEGL016140252.1_pt1 | contig 13507 bp, 10 predicted proteins | sample 9134231 | NCBI WGS metagenome assembly JAEEGL01 (sample SAMN16246548, study PRJNA631951) | gut metagenome | biome: gut microbiome; feature: rumen; material: fiber-attached | host: Bos | place: Iran: Karaj | collected 2018-10
GCAACACGCAGTTTTAATGCTTCTGTAGCCGAAGTGGTTTTCATCGACAATGAGATTTGGACTTGCAGTCATGACGATTGGGAATCTTTGCCTGCTGCAAAATCGCTGGAGAGTTGGTTAACAGAGCGCGAACTGTTGAAGCAGTACAAAATGCGATACGGGCAGGACTGCTCATATGTTCCTGAGCGGATCGAGGATCTCTGGTATTGTGCTTGTGGCGCGATAAACCGTAATGATGAAGAAACCTGCCATATTTGCAAGAAATCGCTTACAACACTATTAAGTGTTGACATCGATCAGCTGACTGAAGAAAAAGATGCACGCCTAAAAAAAGAGGCGGAAGCAGAAGCGGCACGTCTGAAGAAGAAAGCAGAGGAAGAAGCGGCACGACAGAAAAGAGAAGCTGAAGAGAAGGCAGCCGCGGAAGCAAAGGCTGCGGAGAATAGAGCTAAGGCACGGAAGATTACCATAATTGTTTTGACATCACTCGCGGTGACTATGGGAGTGATCCTTCTTTTTGCAAAAGTTATTATCCCAAACAATAATTACAAAAAAGCAAAGACGCTGTTATCGGAAGGCAGATTTGAGGAAGCCACTGCTGTTTTCGAGACGCTTGGAGATTATAAAGACAGCACGGATTTGATTCTGGAGTGTCAGTACCAGAAAGCGATGACGCTTGCTGAGTCAGGACAACATCAAGAAGCAGTCGAATTATTCGAGGCACTTAACGATTATAAAGATAGTAATATGAAGGCAAGTGATTTACGTGTAAAACTTATTATTGAAAAACTGAAAACAGCAAGTATTGGAGATTATGTTGTTTTTGGCTCATATGAGCAGGACAATAACGCAAAGAATGGTCAAGAACAGATAGAATGGTTGGTACTTGCAAAAGAAGATAATAGAATACTTGTAATCAGTCGATACGCGCTAGCATGTCAGAAGTATAACCTGTATGATGAAAATGTTACATGGGGCACTTGTTCCCTGCGGGCATGGATGAATGAAACATTTATTAATGATGCGTTTAATCTGGATGAACAAGTGCTTCTTCAGAACACGATGGTTACCGCAGACAAGAACTATAAATATCAAACATTTTCTGGGAAAGATACCACAGATAAAGTGTTTCTTTTGAGTATTATAGAAATGAATAAGTATTTCATCTCTGACAAAGCACGACAATGTCAAGGTACAGATTATTGTCTTGCCCAAGGTGTTTTTGAAACTGGCAATGGAAACTGCTTATGGTGGTTACGATCACCTGGGTACAATGCCAACTGTGCTGCCAACGTCGCCGCTGATGGTTCTGTTCGAAGCGCGGGATTTAATGTCACTTATAATCAATGTGCTGTACGTCCCGCCATGTGGATCAATCTTGATCCTTGATTGGTTGTGGAAGATTGGTCTAGCATCTTAATAAGAAAAAAGGAAACTTACGTTCTTGCTAACAACACAGTACTTGTGATGAAAATCAATTTCAAATTCATTAGCTATAAAGGAGGTTTTTATAATGAAAAGAAGGACTGTAAGCATTCTTGGGTTTATTATTGCAGCACTGTTTCTTGTCGCTGCCTTCATCATCAAAGTTCCGAACAAATATATCAGCTACTATTCTTCCATGGATGATGGATATGTAGAATATGTTGGCGGTGATGCTTACAACTATATTATCGAAGCTGCTCTTCGCGGTGGAGAGATTGCCGGTGCAAAAACATCAAAAGCCATCTTCTTTGCGTCAGCAGGGATCATTACAGTCATCTCACTATTTGGACTTGTTGATCAACAACCTGCGTTTACCGAAAAGCCTAAGCTAACAGAACCGATAAAGGAAGATGACCAGCAAGATGATGAATTACCGGACCTATAATTCAAATTTGCGATGAGAAAAGTATAACATGGATTGTTATATCCAGCGTCTCGGCTCATGGATTAATTACAGCCAGAAAACGCTATCTACGGAGCGGAGTGGGCGTGCCCCACTCCACTTTTTGTTGAATGTTATCAAATAAAACCTCTGGCTATGCCAGGGGAGATAAGCTTTAACGTGGAGCGTGAAAACCTCCTATGATACAATTCAGTGGGTTTGCCAACCACAGAAAAGAATAGGAGGTTTTCATGACAGACACAAACAGTTTAGCACACACAACGTGGAATTGTAAGTATTACTTGGTGTTTGCACCAAAGTTCAGTGGATGGATATACCGGTGCGGTGAAACCGGGGCTCAGTTTGGGCTGGAATAATCATCCTGAAGAGCTCTCAATATCCTCCAAATCACTCGGTCGCGAAGGCTTTTAGTTCTCCAATTACTTCGGTAATTTTTCCAGAAGATCAGAATGACCAGCCATTCATTCTATCTGGCTTCACTGGCAGCGAGGCAAAAGAAAAAAGGAAGTATGATTATTAACTTTTATATTCTCTCCCCTCCCCATCCTCTCAAAACATGCTATACTGTACTTAATTTCAGTTCGTCTTTTGTTACGTTAATTGGATTCAACGGGAGGATGAAATGGAGAATAAGCTGAGTTATCGTCGTGTCCGTTTGGTCAGGGTTAGTGATAATCAGACCATTGGGTTTGCTGCGAAGGAGCTGGCGAGGTATCTGAAGAAAGCTGATCCGGAGCTGTTTGTCGATGAGCTGCTGCAGGATGGGCTGCCGGAGTCGCCGCATTGCTTGTATCTTGCGGTTGATCCGGGGATGAAGGAGTCGATGGAGCTGGCTGATCCCGCGCTGGATGACGCGATCGAGATCTGCGTCAAGAATGATGAGGGATACATTAAGGGCAGCAATCCGCGGAGTGTGCTGATCGGTGTGTACCGGTTCCTGAAGGAGCTTGGCTTTGCGTTTACGCGGCCGGGTGTGGAGGGTGAGCGGACACCGGAGGTGCTCTCTAGGGAGTACGAGGTTGTGGTGAAGGAGAAGCCGGCGTATCGGCACCGCGGGTTCTGTATCGAGGGTGCGGATTCGTATGAGAATATTGCCGAGATCATCGACTTTATTCCGAAGGCCGGGATGAATGAGTACTATGTGCAGTTCTGGGTGCCCGGGGCGTTCTTTGAGCGCTGGTATTTCCATGAGGAGAATCCGAAGTTCGAGCGGGAGGAGCTGACGCGGGATCAGGTCGAGGGCTTTGTGCGCTCGCTTGAGGAAGAGATTGTGCGCCGCGGCATCTGCTACCATAAGACCGGCCATGGCTGGACTTGTGAGCCGTTCGGCATCGAGGGTACGACCTGGGACGCAAACCGTGTCTACAACGTGCCTGAGGAGACGAAGAACTATCTCGCTGAGGTGAACGGGAAGCGGGAGCTCTGGGGCAATGTGCCGCTCAACACGAACCTTTGCTATTCGAATCCGGAGGTTCGGAACAAGATCACCGACGCGATTACGGAGTATTCGCTGAAGTATAAGCATGTCGATGTCATTCATTTCTGGCTTGCGGATGGATCTAACAACCATTGCGAGTGTGAGAACTGCCGCAAGATGCGTCCGTCCGACTGGTATGTGCGCATGCTGAATGAGCTCGATGAGAAGATGACCGCGGCCGGATCGAAGACGCGTATTGTCTTCCTGATCTATGTGGATCTGCTGTGGGAGCCGGAGGTCGAGCGGATCAAGAATCCGGACCGTTTTATCCTGATGTTCGCGCCGATTACGCGCCGCTACGGTGTCAACTATTCCGACAGCCCGGACTATACGGGTGAGCTTGCTCCTTACGTGCGCAACCATCTGAAGATGCCGGCGGATCTGTCCGAGAACGTGGCACGCCTGAAGAAATGGCAGGAGCAGTTCAAGGGTGACAGCTTCATCTATGATTACCATCTGCAGTGGGCGCATGTTGTCGACCCGGGCTATGAACTGAGCGCGAAGAACATGTACGAGGATATGTGCTACCTGCATAACCTCGGTCTCGGCGGCAACGTCAGCTGCCAGGTACAGCGTGCGCTGTTCCCGTCGGGCGCGGCGGTCAACGCGCTGGCGAAGGCGCTCTGGGATCCGACGAAGCCGTTCGATGAAGTCGAGGAGACCTACTACATGGACGTCTACGGAAAGGATGGCCCGGCGGTTCACAAGTATCTCGCCTGCATCTCCGCTATGTTCAACCTTTATCCGCACATGAAAGAGCCGGGACACTTCAAGGCGCTGAACGTCTCGAAGGAAGAGATCGGCAAGGTTCTGGACGCGTTCGCTCCGACGATCGAGGCCGGCATTCAGAGAGGCGGCGAAGCGAAGAAGGATTGGCAGAATCTGAAGCTCCACTCCGAGTACGTCCGCAAGCTCGCGAAAGCGTTTGAGCTTCATGATGAGGGAAAGAAGGAAGAGGTGGCCCAAGCCGCAGCAGAGGTATTTGATTACATCCAGGAAAATGAGCTGAATCTTCAGCGCGTCCTTGATGTCAACAACACCGTCAGGGTGCTGCGCGGTGGAATGTGAGAAATTTTTTCTCAAAATCGCCCGTTTTTCGGGTCCGCCTTCCAAAACGAAACGATAATAATATATAGAGGGACTCAAAAGAAAATGCAGTGAAAGCTGCATTTTCTTCTTGCAGTTCGAGAATAAAGCTGTTATAATATCAACTCGGATTCTGAAAAAATTGATCCTTGCTCTTGAGCCTGAATTGCTGCAGGCAGAAGGGCCACTAGACCAAAAGGAGGTGTAAACGATGAACAAATACGAAGTCGCTGTAGTCCTTTCCTCTACGCTCACCGATGAGGCGCGCAACGCTGAACTCGATGTTATCAAGGGCTACATTGCCAAGTACGAGGGAACCGTTACAGATGTGGATGAGTGGGGCAAGCGTAAGCTGGCTTACCAGATCCTCCACCAGAGCGAAGGTTTTTACTACTTCATCAAAGTAGATGCAGAGCCTTCTCTGGCTGTAGAGCTTGAGAAAGAGCTCCGTCTGAGAAACGAAACCGTGCTCCGTTACCTGATCGTTCGAGAAGGATAATAACAGCGAAGCCGAAAGGGGTTTTGTTTTATGAACAAGGTTATTTTGATGGGTCGACTCACCCGTGATCCCGAAGTCCGTTACTCTCAGGGCGCCAATGGTACCGCTGTGTGCCGTTACAGCCTGGCCGTCAACCGCTCCTACAAGCGTGACGGTGAGCCGGATGCCGATTTTATCAACGTGGTTGCGTTTGGCAACCGTGGTGAGTTCGCAGGTAAGTACTTTAAAAAGGGTATGATGGTTGCCGTCGTTGGTGAACTGCGCATCAGCAGCTATACCGACAAGGACGGAAACAAAAAGTGGAGCACCGACGTTGTTGTCACCGAGCAGCATTTCGCGGAGAGCCGTTCTTCTTATGAGAACCGCGGCGGATCCGATTTCGCGCCGGCCGACAATGGCAATCGCAGCTACAGCTCTCAGGGCAGCGCCTACAGCAATCGCAGCCAGCAGAGCCAGGCTCCGAGTCAGCCGGATGGCTTCACGCCGATCGATAACGATATCGAAGGCGACGACGACTTACCCTTCTAATTCGCAAAAAGGAGGATTTCGAAATGGCTGAGAACACCAGCGCGGCTCCGCAGAGAAAGCGCCCGCCTATGAGACGCAGAAAAAAGGTTTGCGTTTTCTGCGCAAATACTGCCGAAAAGATCGATTACAAGGATGTAGCTAAGCTTCGTAAGTATGTTTCCGAGAGCGGCAAGATCCTTCCGCGTCGTATCACCGGTACCTGCACCGAGCATCAGCACGACATCACGACCGCGATCAAGCGCGCTCGTCAGATGGCACTGCTGCCCTACGTAGACGATTAATTTCGCCAAACGTCAGACACAGAGGAGGCTGTGAAAATGAAAGCCCAAACGGACTCATTTTCACAGCCTTTTTTCAATTCGATCAAGGAGCGAATATGGCAGAGATCAGAAACATCACCAGCCCGCAGAACAATGCGTTCAAGGCGGCCTGCAAGTGGACAAAAGCGAAGGAAGCCCGCAAGGAGGGCGTTTTTCTTGTGGAGGGAGTTCGCTGGGTTAAGGAAATCATCGCTGAGCCGGACTGGCCGGTCCTCGGAATCTGGATCAGCGAATCGCTCGAAAAGCAGGATCCGGCGTTTCTGAAGCTGCTGGCGGAGAAGGCTTCGTGCCCGGTCAATATCGTTCCGGACGATATGTTCGGAAGGCTGTGCGATACCGAGACCCCGCAGGGCGCGGCTGCGTTTGTTAAGCGCCGCGTCTGCAAGGTGAACGATGTCGTGAAGGAAGCGCTGAAGGATGAAACGAAGGCTCCGCTTTTGGTGATCCTGGAGAATCTGCAGGATCCCGGCAACGTCGGGACGATCCTTCGCACGCTCGATGCCGCGGGCGGAACCGCGCTGGTGCTGACAAAGGGCACTGCGGATATCTTCTCGCCGAAGGTCGTGCGCGCGGCGATGGGATCACTCCTGCATGTCCCGGTCTGCCTTGTCGAGAGTGCGGCTCCGCTTGAGGAAGCGCTCGCGAAGGCCGGATTTACGGTTTTAGCCGCAACGCTGCAGGATGCGGTCGAACCGTACGATGTTGCGATGGATGGCAAACTTGCGATCGTGATCGGCAACGAAGGCAACGGGCTGAGCGCGGAGGCGGTCCAAAGCGCCACGCAGGGAGTCAAGATCCCAATGATCGGAAAAGCGGAATCGCTCAACGCGTCCGTAGCCGCCGGAATTTTGATCTATGAGGCGGTAAGGCAGCGGCGCTGAATGCGTTTATTTCTAAACAAGAGGCTTGATCTCAATCAAGCGTATCTCCAAAGGTTCGAGTGTCGTGGAAATCGATAGTCCGGTGTCGAATTCCTCGACACTCTTTTTGATTTGCGGCACAGAGACAGAGGCGAGATAGGTTACATCGTCCGGGGAGAGCGGTTCGACCGCGCCCATGCGGACGAAGGCGTTAAACACACTGCCGTGGTGTTCATTCACATACGTGTGCGTAATCACATATTTACCCTTCAGCGCAGGAATCGAAAGATTAAATATTTTTTTAGCCTTGTCCGGGAAAACGGAAGATCGTTCGGTGTACGTGGTGTTGACGCCGATCTCCTTCGCGTAGGCATCATTAAAGTGATAGTAGTTGTAAAGCAGGATCCGGTAGGTTCCTCTTTGCTCGGTGATGAACCATCCTTTACCTTGAGAGACAAGCGTATCGCCCAGATGAGCGAGCATAACGTAGGCATAGTAAGAAGGTTTGGGAATACCGTTTACCGTGAAAAGTCCAAGTCCGCCATGGAAAAGCTGACGGTTTTGGAGAAACTCATCATGGTAATCACTTAAAAGCCAGTATCCGAAGCCGGTGATGCGGTCATAGTTTTCCAACAGATTTTTAATGATATATGCAGACTTGAAGCAGGTGTCATTGAGCGGGTCGCGGTGAGAAACGGTAGAATTCCATTCGGTCAGGTACACCGGAAGATCACCGTAGTTGTTTTTTTGAAGTCTTTCCTGCAGTCTGTCAAGAAACTGGGTAAACGAGTTTTCAATCGGACTTAAGAACAGAACGTCCCATTTTTTGGCGCTTTTTCCGGAAAAGGGAGTCAGATCGATATCATAATAGTGAATATCCAGGAAATCCGGAAAACGCTTCATGGAGGAAGCTTTGCTGAGGTAGGCAAAGAGCCAGTCCTCGTTCTTTCCGTACGTGGAAAAGGAGGAAGGCCCGCCGAATCGAAGCGAGCTTGCGACTCCCTTGACCGCATCGTAAGAAACCCGGTACAGTTCATAGAAGATCTCATCGGTGCGAAAACCAAACATGTTGTTCGAAGAACTTGGCTCATTCCAAACGGAAAAGAGCCATTTTTCAGCTTCCGTCAGTCCATACCGCTCCACGATATGTTTGGTGAGCGCGGTAACCAGTCCGGCCCATTTGGTCAGATCCTTAGGCTCGCTCGTAATCGAACCGGCCCAGAACACTTTTTTATCCGGATCGACAGCCAGTGAGGAGGGCATGAAGGAAAGCTGAACGAGCGGCCTCAGGTGAATGGAGAGAAGAAAATCAAAAACCTCATCCAGACGGAAGAAATTATACTCCGGCGTACCGTCCGGCAGTTCGCCGTAAACCATCATGTCATCATCCAGAAGACCATGAACCTTGATGTAGCGAAAACCGATTTCCTTCTGCGCTCTCCGCAGTTGGTTTCGGATGTTTTCTATCAGGAGCTCTCTCGCTCGGCTTACCCCGATGAAGCAGCGGCAGGTATGACGAAGCGGCGTGCCTGTGCTTTTGGTAATGACGATCGGCGCGTTCTCCAATGTCGGGTTCGGAATCGGCGTCGGCATGTCGTTTTCGAGGATATTTTCCTGAATAAACTGAGAAACACAGTTGCTCAAAGCCATGGGGTCGATATCGTAGTAATTGACATGCCTATCCTGAGCAAAAGCCGGGGGAAAGTGGTCCGCATTGCTGCCCCGCCACTCGCTCGGAAGCATACCGTATTTTTTGCGGAAGGACGTGGCGAAGGAACGGGAGTTGGGAAAGCCGTTGTTCTCTGCGACCCACTCGATGGTGTTTTTTCCGTCAGCGAGATCGGAGACAGCGTGATACAGCCGAAGATCGGTCAGGTATTCGGTGATGGTTATTCCCATGGTGATGCTGAAAAACTTGGAAAGGTAGGGCACGGTCACGTGTATTTTACTTGCAATGTATTCCAGCGAAAGCTTCTCGCGAAATTCCTGATTGAGCAGGTGGAGGATCTTCTCCATGCGGTCGAGCTGTTCTTCGGTGTTTTTGGAGACGGCCGCCGTTCCTTCGGCGAAATTGGCGTTGAGCTCATAAAGAAGCTGATAAAAAAGGGACAAGTTCACCAGCTCGGTCATATGGCCGCCGCTCAGATTGTACCTAAGCAGCTTGGCTGCGATGTTTTTGATGGAAGAAAAACGGGTATGGTCCTCTTCGAGTGTCGTGTTGCAGCGGTATCGCATGCTGCGTTGTTCCGGCGGCAGGTTGCTCACAAGTTCCGGCCTTAGCTGGAGAGTAATGGCGGTGACATCATCTCCCAGTATTTCGTGTACTGTATTGGAGTTAATGAGAAGCACATCGTCTTTCACAAGATGAAACATCTGATTTCCGACAAAAACCGAAGTTTCTCCGCGCATGATAAAGATCATTTCAACCGACTGATGCCAATGGCGAGGCACATGGCCGATCCGGTTGACCTGAATATGGATCGGGATACCTTCAGGGAAAGTGACGATTTCATGTTCATAGCTCATGGCCTTCACCTCCAACTGTAAAATTTTAATCTTTCACAGGCTGATTTTAAACGAATATTTACTTTCTTGCAAGAATTAACGGTTTCAAACCTTGTAGAAGTTAAAAAAATTAAGTTGAGTGGCTAAGAAACAATTTTATGTTTTCTCGGCCTCCATGATATACTTATTTTACTGAAAAATCATCTTCACTCGGTAAAGGTGGTCTCACTATGAATAAGCAACTATTCTTGGAAACGAAAGGCTTGACAAAGCACTTTGGCGAAGTGCTCGCGGTCAACCATGTGGATATGCAGATCTTTTCCGGAGAGATCCGCGGATTGATCGGAGAAAACGGATCAGGAAAATCAACGATCTCCTCCATGATCAGTGGACTTCATACGGTCAGTTCCGGAGAGATGCTTCTGAAAGGAAATCCTTATCATCCGAGCGGTGCGCTGGATGCCCGCCGGCATGCGATCGTGATGATCGTTCAGGAGGTTGGAACGATCGATGGTCTTTCGGTTGCGGAAAATATTTTTCTCGGAGAGGAGAGACAGTTCCGCAAGGGCGGATTCATTGACAGGAATGCGATGATCCGCGAGGCGGATCAGGCGCTTGCTGCCATTGGGGCTGAGCACATTCATGCCGCTGACCCCATCGGCCGCTACAGCTTTGAGGATCGCAAGCTGGTGGAGATCGCGCGAGGTCTTTGGTACCAGCCGGAGCTGTTTATTGTAGATGAAACCACGACCGCGCTTTCGCACGAAGGGCGCACCAAGATTCATGAGATCATGCGGAATCTGAAGGAACAGGGAAAAGCGGTTTTGTTTATTTCCCATGACCTGCCTGAACTGATGGAGATCTGTGATACCTTAACCGTGCTGCGGGACGGGGAACTGATCACGAACATCACAAAAGAAGATTTTAATGAGAACTATATTAAACAGGCCATGGTAGGGCGTGTGATCGAAGGCGATTATTACCGAAGCGATTTTGATCCTTCCTGCGGGGAAATGGTGATGCTGAAGGCGAAAAACATTACGGGAGACGGCCTGAAGCATGTGGATCTAGAGCTCCATGAAGGGGAGATCGTGGGAGTCGGCGGCCTGTCCGGCAGCGGCATGCACGAGCTTGGGAAAGTGCTTTTCGGAATGGGGCACCTCACAGAGGGAAAGGTAGAAGCCTGGCTTCCGGAAGGCAAGGAAGGGCGAAAGCAGCGAAACGCCGGCTATACCGAAATTCACAGCATCGCGGATGCTTTCCGCGCCAACATCGGTTATATCAGCAAGGACCGCGACAAGGAAACGTTGATTTTGCCCGCGAGTATTCAGGACAACCTGACGATCTCTGCCTTGAATGAGCTGGGGCCCCGAGGGGTCATCCTTCCATCGGCTGAGCGCAGCTTTGCGGAAACGCAGAGGGAGACCTTCAATATTAAGTGTTCCTCCGTCAACCAGCCCGTTAAAGAACTGAGCGGAGGAAACAAACAGAAAGTATCTTTTGCCAAGTGGATCGGTAAAGGCAGTCGGATCCTGATTTTTGACAGCCCGACACGAGGCGTGGATGTCGGAGTGAAAACCACGATGTATCAGCTGCTTTATCGACTGAAAAAAGAAGGTTATGCCATTCTGATCATCTCCGAAGAGCTTCCTGAGCTGATCGGAATGAGCGATCGAATCCTGATTCTGAAAGACGGCAGTGTCATGAAGGAATTTGTTCGAAGCAAAGACCTTACGGATTCCGCGGTCATTGAATACATGATTTAAGGAGGGTCGCTGTTATGAAAAAAGATTACGTCGTGCCCTCAGAAAACGAGACGGGAGCCGCTGCGGGCATTCGCTCTGTGTGGAACAGGATCAAAGCGGACCGCAACAGCCTGATCCGCTACGGTGGACTGGTTATCGTTCTGCTGATCTTTGCGGTTTCAACGAATGGAAGGCTTTTCTCCGCTTATAACCTAAAAGTCCTGATGAGCCAGATCACGCCGCTGCTGATCATGTCGGTCGGAATGGTTTTCGTCTTTGCCCACGGCGGAATGGATATCTCGGTCGGAGCGGTTTCGGGACTGTGTTCTCTTGTTTCGGTTTACCTGCTCAATGCGACGCACTCCGTTCTGGCGGTACTGCTTGTCTGCATTTTGCTCGCCGTGCTGTGCTATGCGCTGAACTGCCTGATCTCGGAATTCTTCGGGCTTATGAGTACGATCTCTTCCTTGGCGATCATGTTTGCGGCCCGAGGCATTATCACCTTTAACGTATCGCGGACGACCGAAGCGATCCGCATTCAGCAAACAAAGCTGTTGAGCCTGTTCTCGGACAGCTACCTGTTTATGGCAGCTGCCTGTGTGCTGGCGGTGCTGCTGACCTGGTTTCTTTTCAGCTTTACCAAGCTGGGAAAACAAGCGAAGGCCATTGGCGATAATCCGCTCTCGGCAAAGCAGAGCGGAGCGAATGTCAATCTTGTCAAGCTGCTGTGCTATGTTGTCGCCGGGGCTTGCGTCGGTTTGGCTTCCGTGTTCTCGATCGCACGTGTCGGCAGTGTTTCGGAAAACATTGGTTCCGGACGTGAGATGGATGTCATTATCGCTGTGATTCTGGGTGGTATGACGCTTTCCGGAGGCTGCAAGTCCAGAATCTCCTCTGCGGTCATCGGCAGCATCACGTTCGTGATCCTGTCAAACGGCCTCTCGCTGAGCGGTGTTAACTCACTGCTGGTATCCCTTGTCAAGGGCGTTCTGTTCCTGATCATTGTGTTCCTGACGCTTCGCCAGAACAAGAATGTTCAGGAATTGCCAAGATAAACAGTAGTCCATCAAAATCAAAAGGAGAAAAACGATGAAAAAAGCAATCAGTCTCGTCCTCCTCCTCACGCTGATGGTTGGTGTCTGCGCCGGCTTAAGCGGATGTGGGAGCAAACAGGAAAACACCAAGATCGGTGTGATTCTTTACAACTTTACCGACATTCAGGGTAAAGAGATTCAGTCTTACTGCGATTTCTTAGCGGAAAATTTCCCGGTCGAGTTTGTTTACCGCGCGGTTGGTTCCAATGACGAGGACCATATCAGCGGTCTTCAGGATCTGCTGAGCCAGGGATGCAAAGCCATCATCAGCGGCTATGACACCGCCCTGTCCAAGAGCATTGCGATGTGTGAAGAGGCGGGCTGCTACTACGTTGTTGCGCTTGGCGCGGTTTCAGCGGTAGAGTTTCCGGCTCCGGACTATCAGCCCACGCCGGTTGAGGGAATTGACAGCCAGTACTTCCTCGGCGGCACGACGCAGTTCGGAGGCGATGCGGCAGCTGTCGGCGTGGCTTACGCTCAGAAAGCTGCGGAAGCCGGACTGAAGCATATCGGCGCTATCACCTTCCCCACCTTCGCTTTCCCGGAGGGAATGGCTATTTATGAGGCATTCAAGGCTACCCTTGCGGAGCTTGACCCTGAGGCTGTGGTCTATGACCTTCAGGAATTCATGTTTACACAGGAGCTGTGCAACGCAGAAGTTGCGGCAATGATCACCAATCATCCGGAAGTGGACGCGGTCCTCGGACTTGGTTCCGGACTTGACTTCATCCGTCCCGCTCTTCAGGCGCAGAACCGTGCCGACATCAAACTTCTGGCTCTTGGTTACAATGACACCGTTCAATCCCTGATGGAGGACGGCAGCATTATTACCGCCGGTACCAATAACTACACTCAGATTACCGCCAGCTGCTTCGCTCGTATTTATGATGCACTCAACGGCAACAGCTATGCGGACCGTACCGCGGAAGATCTCAATGCAGTCGTCGGATACCCGATCATTCTCTCCATGGATGATCTGGCAGATTTCCAGGAGTTCGTTGTTCCCGCTGACAAAACCAATGGAGCCGTCACACTCGATGAGCTGAAGAGTGTCATGGTTACAACGAATCCGGACGCGACCTGGGCAGCTCTTAATGAACTGACGAACCGCGATGTGGCTGCGATCAAAGCGGCGAGAGGACAATAACAGACAGCAAAGAGGCGGTCTTCAGGCAGGTGAAAAGTAAGTCGCCTGCCTGAAGCGGACTTTCGGAGAGGGATTTGTCATGAAATCAAAAACCAATTTGTGGCTGCAAGGGATCGGTAAGACCATGATCTTTCCTCTGATCATGTACGCTGTTTTTCTGATTCTGACGCTGGCAAGCGGAAAAACAGGGTATTTCTCTCGAAACGCCTTCAGCTATATCTTCAGCCAGAGCGTACTCTCAACGATCATTGCCCTTGCCATCGCGGTACCGCTCAGCGGGGGCCGGTGGGATTTTGCGACCGGTACGATCGTTGTCCTTGGAGGGATCATCGGCTGCAATCTGGCCATTCAGTGGAAC
>JAEEGL016601910.1_pt1 | contig 13507 bp, 12 predicted proteins | sample 9134231 | NCBI WGS metagenome assembly JAEEGL01 (sample SAMN16246548, study PRJNA631951) | gut metagenome | biome: gut microbiome; feature: rumen; material: fiber-attached | host: Bos | place: Iran: Karaj | collected 2018-10
ATAAAATGCATCAAGATATTTCTGATAGATTGAAAGGTACTCATCAAGACCATAAGCGTTAACCTTATCGAGGTACTCATTCCAACCTTCATCAGTCACACCATTCATAATGAAATCAGACTTGCTTGAATTTACATATGAGATAAGGTCTGTCTGGATTCCTGTAAGTTTTTCTGTATCATCTGCTGACATGAATACGTTAGGATATACATACTCACCATGCATATCGTCTGTGTAGTATTCCTTGATCCAGTCAAGACGATACTGTGCATCATCAGGGCAGGTTACATAAACGCCGTAATACTCATCAAGGATTGCAAGAGGACCACCAACAGCCTCTGCTTCTCTAACCTCTACAGGTGAAGCATCTCCAAGAGGTGCGTGCTTAAGCATCTTGTCACCATTCTCATTAGTTGAAAGCTCAAAGATATCGAACTCATCCTCTTCACCATAGGTTCCCCAGTTGTTCTGAGGTGACTGGAAAGGATCATACATAAGATCAAGCCATGCACATACAAATGCAGGATTGTCACACTTAGCTGTTACTACGCATCTTCCGCGGTCAAAACCTGAAGTGAATGAACCGTTCATAGGTGTTACGTTTCTTGTATCTGCCTCAAGTGCAGCAAGGGGTACATAGTCCTCGATATTATCAATATTTGCTACATCCCATGTAAAGCAAACGCCGTATCTGTGGGATTTTCCCTTAGCAACATATGTAGACCAGTCCTGAGTAAAGCATTCAGGATCCATAAGTCCTTCATCATATAACTTGTGAAGCCATTCTACACCTGACTTGAAGCCATCCTGTGTAGCAGTGAAGATAACCTTATTGTCATCAGTTACAGCAATGTGCTGTCCGATATCATTGTCACCATAGCCTTCGCCAAATCCATTGATAAGAAGGCTGGGATCGTTGTCATTGATGATGCATGACATAGGAATAATGTCACCGTCAATTCCGAATTCTGCCTGAAGCTCAGAAGCATGATCCTTGAATGCAAGGAGTACCTGTTCGAACTCATCAACTGTTGTAGGTGTCTCAAGTCCAAGGAAATCAAGCCACTTCTGGTTGATGTAAGTAAAGTTGTTACCTACAGTCTGGATAGCAGTCTTGTTAGAACCAAGCTGCTCAATCCAGGGAAGTGCCCAGATATGTCCCTCTGAATCTTCACACATTGCGCGGTATTCAGGATACTTGTCAAATACAGCCTTTAAGTTAGGCATGTTTGAATCGATATATTCCTCAACAGGAATGATTACACCCTGATCTGCGTATCTGATAAGATCGCTGTTTGAGAAGCCTGCGTTAAATACGAAATCAGTAAGTGCATCCTTGTTTGCCATGTTAAGACTTATCTTGTCTCCCCACTGATCATTTGAGATTGCAGTCCAATCTACATGTACATTTGTCTCTTCCTCAAGTCTCTTGAAGATTGTCTTGTTGTTCTGATTCTCTTCTGTTCCTGAAGGATAGCTGATCATACCGGTAATTGTAACCTTTTCAGCAAGTGGGAAGCTGAGGTCTTCAGCTGTCACTTTAGCCGCATCACTTTTTCCGGCTCCATCGCTACTGCCACATCCTGCCATCATTCCGGCAACCATAGTTGCTGTCATAACTGTGGCAAAAATTCTTTTCATTTCCTTTTTCATTTTTCCCTCTCCTTTTTTTATTTGAACCCTTTGGGTTATTAACAAGGAAGTTCTGCTCTTAGCCTTTTACAGAACCAACCATAATTCCTGAGTCAAAGTACTTCTGGAAGAACGGGTACATGACTAACAGCGGAAGGCTCGAAATTATGATAGTTGCATATTTCAAAAGCTCAGCAAGCTGCGCTCTTTGCGCTGTACTCTGCATATCTGCAATCATTCCCGGATCAGGCTCATTCTGGATCAGGATTGATCTGAGCACCAGCTGAAGTGGCTGCTTTGATGAAGAATTGAGATAGATCATCGCATCAAAGTAGCTGTTCCACATACCTACAAACTGCCAAAGAACTAATACTGCAATAAGTGGTGTACATACCGGAAGAAGAATTCTGAAGAAGAATACCAGCTCATTAGCACCATCAACATCTGCAGCTTCTCTGAGCTCGTTCGGAATTCCTTTGTAGTAAGTTCTTGCAATTATCATGTTCCACACACTGAAGGCTCCCGGAAGGATTACTGCCCACATAGTGTCCAGAAGACCAATGTTATTTATAAGAAGATATGTAGGAATAAGTCCGCCACCAAAAAACATGGTTATTATGAAAATTGTGTTAAACAGTTTTTTTCCTTTAAAGTCATCCCTGGACATGGGATATGCACAAAGTAGTGTTATGAAAACAGAAATTACGCTGAACAACACTGAGTAGATAATTGCATTTTTAAAACCTACCCATATCTGCGAATTCGTCATAACTCTCTCATAAGCAGTGAGCGTCCACTTTTCAAAATCCAGCACGATTCCCTTATTCTGAAGAGTGATGGGATCCATGAAAGACGCCACAACGATATATACCATCGGCAAGATTATCGCAAGGACAAATGCTGCAAGCAGGGCATAACCGAATATCAGAAAGCATTTATCTCCAAATCCATATTTTGCAAACCTGCTTTTTTTCTTAACTATCGCTTTTTCCATCTGAACGCCTCCTTATAATCCCTGTCCGTCGTTCATCTTCTCAACTATCTTATTTACAAGGACCAGCAAAATTACATTGATTACTGTATTAAATAGTCCAACAGCCGTTGAGTAGCTGTAGTCTCCGTTAAGAAGACCCTTTTTGTACACATAGGTTGCTATGATCTCAGAAGACGCGAGGTTCATATCTGACTGAAGTGCATAAGCTTTCTCAAATCCAATGCTCATGATGTTTCCTGCCTGCAGGATAAACTGGATAACTACCATATCTTTGATTGCAGGCCACTCTACAGCCTTGATCTGCTGGAAAATGTTGGCACCATCTATCTGTGCAGCTTCCTTAAGCTCCTGGCTTGCATTGGATAATGCCGCAGTATACATAATTGAAGCCCATCCTGCTCCCTGCCATATTCCGCTGATAATGTAGATCGGTCTGAACGCTGCAGGAATTGTCAGAAAGTTGATGTTTGTTCCCATCATCATATTCAGTGGTCCGGTAACTGATAAAAGAATTCTTACCATACCGCAAAGTACTATGACTGAAATGAAATTAGGCATGTACAAAACAAGCTGTATATTCTGTTTTAATTTGCTGCTTCCCACTCTGTTTAACAAAAAGGCCAGAATGATCGGTACCGGAAATCCCCATAACAGTCCGAAAATACTTAACTTTAATGTATTAGCAAGATATTGGAGAAAGTCAGGTGATGATAAAAACTGTTTGAAGTATTTAAGACCGACCCATTCGCTTCCCAGCAATCCTTTGAACGGATTGTATTTCTGGAATGCAATCAGTATTCCTCCCATAGGTACATATCTAAAAAGTATTGTCAAAAACAACGCAGGTCCTAAAAAAAGTACATAAAGCTGCCAGTGTTGCCTGATATATACAAGCGTATTATGCAGCTCTCCTTTTTTTGTCTTTGTATTCATAATATTCTCCCAAAACATTTTACATTTGCACATCTATGTTTTACATGTGTAAAATATAACATCAGCAGGCACGAATGTCAATACTATATTTTTACATTTGTAACACTTTACTTTTACATTTGACACTCTGGTTTTTACATTTTATAATGAAGAAAACAATTCAAGGAAATGGAGATCAGAATAACAGATGGCATCCAGAGTAACATTACAAGACATTGCAGATGCTTTGGGCGTATCAAGAAATACCGTCTCAAAAGCCATTAATAATACGGGCGTTTTAGCTGATTCAACCAGAGACAAAGTATTACAAAAAGCTTTGGAAATGGGATATAAACAGTTTTCCTACGCAAGCTCGGTATCAGAGATAAAGGCTCCTTCTTTTTCTCAGCCGGCTAAAGCATCAGGAGAAATAGCCCTGTTTACAGGAAATCTTTTGAACAATTCTCACTTTGCATCAACCATGCTGGACAAGTTCCAATATGAGATTTCTCTTCTTGGATACAGCCTTAGCATGCACAGAGTGGACTCCAAAAACATCGAGGATCTAACACTTCCTATTTCTTTTATAAAAGAAAAGACTGTAGCAATAATGTGTATCGAGATGTTTAATCACCCCTACTGTGAAATGCTATGTGACCTGGGTCTGCCGGTTCTTATGGTGGACGCACCCGTGGCAAGCTATTGGAAACCGTTAAATGCAGATCTTATTCTCATGGATAACTTTTCCAATATCTACACAGTAATTAATGATATGAAAAAAAGGGGAATCAGTAGTATTGGATACATTGGACAAGTTACTCATTGCCGTTCTTTTTATGAAAGATTTATGGCCTTTAGAGAAGCCATGTATATCAATGGGCTTACTATTGACGAGAAATTCTGTTTAACAGAAGTACATTCTCATGGAGACGAATACAAGGACTACATCTCTATTGAGCTTTCAAGGCTCAATGAGCTGCCACAGCTTTTTATCTGTGCCAATGACTTTGTTGCAATAGATGTACTATATGGTTTGAAAAAAATGGGGCTTGATTGTCCGGGAGATATAAAGCTTTTTGGTTTTGATGATTCACCAGAATCAAAGATAATGACTCCTTCTCTTTCAACGAGCCATATTCACAGCCAGGTAATCGGATATTCCGCTGCTAACCTGATAATTACCAGAATAGAGCAGCCTGACTTAAACTTCAGAACTGTCTATACTGAGACGGATCTGATCTATCGAGACTCTACTTCATAGAATTAAAGACTGGAATAGCCATTTGCTGTTCCAGTCTTATTTTTGTAAGAAATAGTAATGGGCTAATTAAAAATATTGAAATCCACCATTCTCATTATCGGCATCCGCCCTATATATTCCTACGTTTCTAGACATTTTTACAGTCTTTTTTATTTCTTCATTTAATTCCAATTCGGAATTCAGTTCTTGTGCCATAAGATTGACCTGTTTTTGCATAGACATCATATTTTTAGCCATACTGCGCATAATCTCAACAATATAGTTATGATTAGATTGCACGAAATCACCCATTTCACCTTCTGTGACACGAATGAGATGAACTTCTGAATATGCAATTATCGTATATATGGCCGGTTCATGTAGTAGCAATCCAAATTCACCAAACAATGACTGTGGTCCCAGTATACATGACAGTGTTTCCTGTGGCTTGCCGTAATTAATATAAACCTCCACATGCCCCTTGATGATCTTGTACATGTCAAGATTTATCTCACCTTCTCTGAGAATAACTGTTCCCTCAGGAACTACCATAATCTTCGATTTTGCTCTCTCTACAGCCAATTTGCTATTCTCATCCATACAATGCCTATCCTCATACGTTTCCCACGTGATAATTTTTTTCATAAGAAATCAATTCTTTCTTACATCGCACACCAACATTATACACCATGCACAAGAATTACCGCCATGTGATATCACACGGCGGTAGTTTCTTTACTTCTTAAGCAAATCTTTTACAGTTCTTATTTTAATTCTCTTGCCTTATTTATCACATCTTCCATTATTTCTTTGGTCATGCCGCCAGGAATGTATCCAAGAACATAGCCTTCAGGGTTAATTAAAAATGTGGTTGGGTATGCCGTTATGTAGTAAGGATGCTGGAGCGATGCCCCCTCATCCATAAGTACAGAATAGGTGTAACCGTTTTCATCAAGGAAGTTGCTGATCCCTTCTATGCTGGTCTCATCTCCCATGTTCGGAAATGCAACACCTAATATCGCCACATCAGAATCCGGCTGAGAGTACTTTTCATATAGCTCCTGTATGTAAGGCATCTCTGCCCTGCAAGGAGGGCACCAGGTAGCCCAAAAGTTGAGGAAGACAATCTTTCCTCTATAATCTGACAAAGAGTGCGTTTCGCCATACTGATCCACCAGGGTAAAATCAGGAGCTAAAATACGCTCTTTCTCAGAAGTTTCAGTTGCCCGGTTCTCCTCACTAACTTCTGTTGCAGCCACATCCTGCTCGTCAGCCTCTTTTGAATTCTCAGCACTAATCTGTGTTCCAGTGAATTGTGAGAGATAATTTGAGATACTGTTAAGTCTTCCTGTAAACATAAGGATTCCCATAAGTATCATGAGCACAGCTCCGATTTTAACTGTATACTTTACAACACTCCTGTGCTTTCCAAAAAACTCTAAAAGTGTTGTGGTAAACAGCCCCATCAGTAAAAACGGGATAACGTAGCCTATGGTATATATTCCAATCAGCAAAAATCCTACGGATGCTGAATCTGCGGAAGCCGCCATGATCAGCACTGATGACAGCACAGGTCCTATGCAGGGGCTCCAGGCAAAACTTATAACAAAACCCATAAAAAGCGCTGTTATAGGAGACATTGTGAGCTTTCCAAAATCTATAGGAATCCGCACATCCCGGCTTAATAGCCTGCTGCTACCAAATACTCCCAGTTGATATAATCCGAACATTATGATAATAATGCCTCCGATTCTCACAAAGAGTATCTGATTACCACTAAAAAACCTTCCAAGAACGCTAAGCCCCATTCCCAGAAGGAAAAAGGCAAAGCTTATGCCAATCACAAAAAATATGGTATTCACCATGACCCTGGCTCTGTCATAGTGTTTTGTACCATCATTTTCTTCCTTTAGCGCCCCGCCGGAAAGATAACCCATATACGCAGGTAAAAGCGGTAACACGCATGGTGAGAAAAAGCTCAATATACCTTGTAAAAAAACTGTTAAAAATGAAATATTCATATCAGAAACCCATATTCTTCAACTTAGTCCCTATTGCTATTTACTCCTCACTTTTACGCTCGCTTACAGGTCCTCTCTTTCTCCATCCTCCATATCTATATAGCACAACACTCATGATTGCGCCAATAAACCAGGCTATAAGAAGTGACCAATAGATCATATCGCGATTGCCAAGCGGTTGATCCGCAGAACGTGTCATATATACCATAATGTAAGCCAGCGGCATTCTGAGGAAGAAAGTCTCGATGATTGATATCCACATAGGTGTCACTGTATCTCCTGCACCACGCATTATACCTGTAAGGGACTGAATGATAGCCATTAACAGATAGCCACCAGCCAGAATCCTCATAAGATGCATGCTAAGATCAACAAGCTCCTCTGTATCTGTAAATATTCCCATCAGACTCTTGCCAAAAGTAAGAATAATAGCCACTATTCCTACAGAAAAAAGAAGCGACATCAAAAGGCCCTGTCTTGAACCTTGTTCAACTCTTTCCTTATTTCCTGCACCAATATTCTGGCCTGCATAAGTTGTCAGAGCAGATCCAAAAGAGAAAATAGGAAGTACAGCAAATCCATCTACACGCTGAATGATGACACTTGCAGTGATAAGCTGTTCGCCAAAAGTATTAGTAAGAGACTGAACCAGGACTATAGACATAGAAAAGATAGCCTGTGTGATTCCGGACGGAAATCCAAGCTTGATTATCTGTCCTGCATAGTTCCCATGCCACTTGAAAAACTTAAATCCAAAATCAAATACATCATTCATTTTTCTCAGGCGATTGATACATAATATAGCAGAAAATGCCTGCGCAATTATCGTCGCAAGAGCAACGCCGGATACTCCCATTTTGAAATTTGCCACAAAAAGAATATCCAATACTATATTAATTACACTTGAAATAATAAGATAGATCAGTGCAGAAACCGAATCACCAAGTCCCCTTAGTACACCGCTTAAAATATTGTAAAAACCAAGTCCAATGGAACCGATAAACAGTATCCTGAGATAACTTGCACTCCAGTCAATAATACTCTCAGGAGTTCTAAGTAAAGCCAGCATAGGTTTTGATATTATGACTCCTATCACAGTCATTGAGACCGATGCAATAAAGATAAGAGTGAAACAGTTTCCTATTGTCCAGGACAAATCTTCTCTTTTTTTGGCTCCCAGATATTGAGCAACCATTATTGTCGCACCAATACTGACACCTATAAACATAACCAAAAGAAGATTAAGAATCGGAGCTGCACTTCCAACTGCAGCCAAAGCATTATCACCTACATATTTTCCAACTATTATGCTGTCTACAGTGCTATATAACTGCTGAGCAACATTTCCAAGAAGCATTGGTATTGTAAATCTCAGTATCTGCTTCCATGGAGCACCCACAGTCATATCAACAGCTTTAAACGATTTAAATTTCATAACTTGTCTTTCTTTGTAATCGATTGTATTGTGCGCAACCTATTATGATATTATTTCTTTTCTCCGAAATTGTCAATGTACTCAGATTGACTAATTAAAAGGACAGCTATTTCAGGGAAAAAAAATCAGCAGGTGCTTCCTGCCGATTTTTGCTATTTAGCTCGCTTAATAAGTGATAGAATTTTCTATCCACTATGTGAAATTATGTCAGCTTCTGCCGTATGACTCTATATTCTCACTGCCATCACGGCTGCTTTCCAATGTACGCGAGGATGCCTCCATCCTTATATATAAGTTATATTATATCGAAACTACCTCCGGATCAAAAGACACCGTTATTCTTGTGCCTATTTCCTGACGCGACAGAACTTCTACTGTCCCTTTATGTGCATCTACAATCCATTTTGCAATGGAAAGTCCAAGGCCTGAGCCGCCTGTTGCGGAATTTCTTGCCTTGTCGGATCTGTAGAAGCGCTCGAAGATGTGGCTCAGCTCCTCGCCTGCCATACCGATACCTTCATCCTGAACCGTATAAACTATTTTTTCTCCTAGATTTTTAACGGTAAGCTTGATTGTGCTGCCTTTATCTGAGTATTTTGCGGCATTCTGGACAAATATCCTTATGGACTGCTTTATCATGGCCTGATCGCCTAAAACAAAACAGTCATCACTATCCTCGATAACATACTTGTGATCGGGATCGATCATCGAGGACTCTTCCCACACTTCGCACATTATTTCGGACAGATCGAGTCTCACCATAGACAGCTTCTGGCGCCCGTTGTCGCCTCTTGCAAGGAAAAGAAGCTGGTCTATGAGCTCCTTCATATTTTCAGATTCATTCTTGATAGCTTTGATTGATTCTTCAAGAACGGCAGGATCATCCTTCCCCCAGCGGTCCAGCATATTTACATAGCCCTGAATGACTGCGATAGGAGTCCTGAGTTCGTGGGAAGCATCATCGACAAACCTTGCCTGCTGCATTCTGGCCTGCTGCATTCTGTATAAAAGACTGTTGAGCGCAGCTTCTATACTGGCAAGATCCTCATCTCCCGTGGATATTCTCGCTCCGTTACCATCGGCATTAACCTTCAAAATAGCTTCCTCAAGCTCTTCGAATTTAGTAGTATCAAGGGGCACCTCACTTATGGCCTCAGCCTTCAGAGCCAGCTCATTTAAAGGGCGTAGTCTCCTTCTAATCCTTGAAGTATGGGTAAAGGATGCAAGAAGATTAAGAAGCTGGTAAGCGATAGCAGCAGAAAGGATTATCCCGATAAATAAAATATAATCACGCATCGGGAAGTTATATTGGGAGTTGTCCGTAAAATAGTTCAGAACTACATTATTCAGCTTTTCCCCACTAATCGAAAATCTTCTGATAACTTCGTCTTCCGGAACCGACAGATAGCTGTTATAGCAGAACAGCCCAAAGGAAACCATAAGTATCAATAAATCCAATGTAAAAAAAGCTTTCAGTTTATTAAACCAGAAAGCTGTATTTATACCTCTTGCAATTGATGTAGCGCGGTTTTTTGCATTATTCATAGCTGGCCTTCTTTTATTACATATCCGACACCTCTGACAGTCTGGATAAGCTTGATGCCATATTTGTCATCTATTTTGGTGCGCAGATGTCTTACATAAACATCCACAACATTAGTTTCACCATCGAAATCATAGCCCCAGATTTCGCTTATTAAGCGCTCTCTATCCAGGACTATGTTACAGTTTTCCATAAGAATTCTAAGTAGCTCAAATTCGTAGTTTGTAAGCTCTACCGGGTTACCGGCGGCAACCACTTCATGTCTGTCCAGATCCATCGTCACGTCGTTTATCGTAAGCTGTCTGGAGGCAGGAGCTGAACCACCTTTTCTTTTCAGAGCAACTCTTATACGTGCGAGCAGCTCCTCAATAGCAAAAGGTTTGGTGATATAGTCATCCGCTCCGGCATCAAGGCCCGACACCTTATCCATGACCGCATCCCTTGCAGTCACAAGGATTATCGGTGTCTCCTTTTTCGCTCTTATTCTTCTAAGAACCTCGAAGCCATTGATGCCCGGCAGCATGACGTCTAAAAGAATCAGATCATAGTCGTTTGAAAGAGCCATATCAAGACCGCCTCTTCCATCCTCTGCCTTATCCACGGTATTTCCCTCGTGAATAAGTTCAAGTTCCACAAAACGTGCCAACTGTGCTTCGTCTTCTACGATCAATATTTTACTCATTAGTTTTGTTCATCATCCTTTTTGAATTCGTTTTTGATGCTCTCAGCGGTCTGAGCTGCTTTATCACAAACATTGTTCATATCTGCGACCACCTTGTCAGCACCTGTAAAGTTGTAAGATACTCCAAAGAAAAGTCCGATAATGATAAGCGGAACTGTTACCCAGAAGAATCCAAGTACCATAAGTGCCAATACAAGAACAGGAACACTTGCGATCTTCTTGCCATCCCTGTTTATGTTAAAGTAAATCTCAAGGCTCTTACGGAATAACAGTCTGAAGAACTCCGCGATATTTCTGAAGCCTTCCTTAACATTATTCTTGTTGCAATCCTTTTCGTACTGTCTCTGAGCCAGCTCAAACTTCTTAACATTTTCCATATCCTGGCTTGCTCCGGTTGTGTAGCTGCCTTCCTTAGGCTCTACAACCTTGCCCTGCTTCTCCAATTCGATGATTGCATCCAGCATATCGTAATTGGTCTGTTCAAGAACCTTCTTGGCCTCCTCGTAGGATACGCCTGTCTTCTCTCTGAGCTTTTCAACCTTTTCAAAATTTTCCATAACTATTACCTTCCTTTCAGATATTTATGAATTGCTTGTTCATTTGATATCTGAAATATACACGCCCAAGATTAATATAAGATTTTTGAAAGATTAAAATCAGATTAAAATTAGATTTATATTTAGCTTTTTTTAATGTTAATCCTCGCCTACAAGGTGCACTGTCTGGGGTTCATGGCCCACAGCAGGCAAGAACTTCTCGAAAATATCGGAAGTCTTTATTTTCATGCTTGATGTGCATACGCAGGGATGGCATCCGAGATATTCCGGCTGCTTTACATCTTCGTCAACAAGGAGCTGCACTTCATGGTTTTCATCATTCATAAGGCCCATTACGCTTACTGCTCCGGGCTCGATATCCAGGTATTTAAGCATATCCTCGGCCTCTGCAAAAGAGAGTCTTGCTGAATTGATCTGACTTGAAAGCTCCTTTGTCTTAAACTTCTTATCCCCCGGCATGAGCAGCAGATAAAACCTGGTCTTTTGCCTGTTGCAGAGAAAAAGATTCTTGCACATCAGCGTTCCAAGGGCCTTGTCCACTTCCTCGCAGGCTTCCATGGTGGTTGCAGGCTCGTGGTCCACTCTTTTAAACTCTATTCCAAGCTTATCCAAAAGGTCGTACACTCTGACTTCTCTGGGTAAGCGACCGTCTACGCTTTCCGGCCTTCCATTAAATAATTCCATCTATTTTCACTCCTTACTGCTTTCTTTTATCTTTTTACTGATCGCATGAAGAACAAAGCTGATGCACACTGCAGCAATCGATATTGCAAGGCATGTATAAAAAACAGGCCTAAACAGCGGCGCATATTCTTCCGGTGCGAAAATTCCCTGACTGTGAAGCTGTGCGGAATAATATATCCAATAGACTGTAGATACCAGAGCAATGATCCATAATAACACTCTGACCGCAAAAAGAACTCGTATCTGAGTTTTAGATTTTTCCTGCATTTTTACCTCCCCATGCTCTGCTGCATCGCAAATACTGATTCCGGCAGAACATCAAAACTTTCATACGGATATAATTATACAGTAAAATGGCCTATCCTTATATAGCAAGGTCTACTTCTCTTTTTATATGAAATCTTTTTTTGCTCTGCTATAATATGAATACTGAAATTATTCTGTCGGGTTATTGCAATAACTGTTTTTATCTGAGAAAACAAAGTATTACCCACTAATTATGAGGTGAATCCATGAGAACAGTATTAAAAAATGATGTTTTGGAAGTATCAATAGAATCAAAAGGCGCTGAGATTAAGAGCGTCATTAAGGACGGCAAAGAGTGCATGTGGCACGGCGATCCGAAGTTCTGGGGCAGAACATCTCCTGTTCTTTTCCCCTTTGTAGGCTCAGTTGCTGATGGAAAATACAGAGCTAAAGGCCAGGAATATCCTATGGGTCAGCACGGCTTTGCAAGAGATATGGAGCATGAGCTTGTGGAGAGCTCCGCTGATTTTGCACATTACAGACTGGTTTCAAATGAAGAAACGAGGGCAAAATATCCCTTCGATTTCTGTCTTGAGATAACCTATAGGCTCGTTGGAAGCGAGATCACCATCGGCTGGAAGGTAACAAATACAGGAAATGAGACTCTGCACTACGCTATCGGCGCTCATCCTGCGTTTAATTGTGAGCTCGATGAAAATGGTACTCTTAATGGCAATTCTGTGGTATTTGATACAGATAAGGATATCCTTACAGTAAGGAAATTCCACGATCCGTTAGCAGCAAAGGATACCTACGAGCTTCCACTTCCTGCAGATAAGTCAATTGCTGTGGATGAGCACACTTTCGATAACGGTGCCATCATCCTTGAAAACAGCCAGGCTACAGGCGTAGGCATCAAGGACGCTTCCGGCAAGCTCTTCATAAAGCTTGTATTTGATGCTCCTCTCCTTGGAGTATGGTCACCCTCCGGCAAAAATGCTCCTTTCATTTGCTTAGAACCCTGGTATGGCAGAGCTGATGCCGAGGGCTTCACCGGAGACATCAGCGAGCGTGAATTCGAGCAACACCTTGAACCCGGCGAAGCATTTACTACTGAATATAAGGCGATCTATTATTGATTCTTTTTTACAATCAAGCCTATGAGACGCTGACCAGCGGCTCTGCGAAAAAATAGTTGTTTAGGCCTCCGAATTCATCAAAGGTACTATTTGTATGATTTTATCACAGTTTTAATTACAGTTTGATTGTTTTGTAACGTGAAAATCCGCGTTTGTCCACGCTGCCATCATAAACTCTTACAATAGAACCTTTTTTAAAGCCTGCTTTTTTTAAGTCCTTTTTAATTGCGGAAAGACTTTTCGGATTCTTCTTAGTGGTGTTATGAGTAACTGCAGGGTTTAACTCGTTGTCGTAATATATTTCAGCCTTTACATTCTTGAAGGCATTCCTTTCAAAGGAGCAGGCATAATCTATATAGAGTTTTTTTAGGCTTTTGCAATTAGCAAAGGATTCCTTTTTAAATATGGTGTAAGCATTGGCA